>Ga0209208_10006011_pt1 | contig 16805 bp, 11 predicted proteins | sample S1TSphfallax_3_FD_187694 | JGI IMG/M metagenome (GOLD analysis project Ga0209208, IMG submission 187694) | Host-associated microbial communities from peat moss isolated from Minnesota, USA - S1T2_Fd - Sphagnum fallax MG (SPAdes) (version 2) | ecosystem: Host-associated > Plants > Peat moss >...
GATTGCTCAAAGTATTTTAGATTTTCTCAGTAGCTTGAATTGCTATAAACCGCAACAAACTTGCTCAGATTAAGTAAAACTTTTGTAGTTTATTTTCGTAGTTCCTGTTGTATAATTACAGCAAGTCAAGCCCATAATATAGTCAAGCACCCAATCGGCAAGAGTGTCAAAGTCCCTCGTACTTCCCTAGACTCCTTTAGGGGATATGGTAGCAAGATCACTACTTAGATTATGATACTTAAACTTGAAAGAACAATCTATAAAGTCCCCCTAAGGGAAGCAACCCAGAAAAAAGCTACCATAGTTAAAACAGAACCAATACGGCAGGTTTTTCGCCGGGGAGATAACATAAATATCAATATTGAAGATGTTGACTATCCTGGTAAGCCTGACTCCTCAGGTGGTAACCATGACACTTGGCGCTTCCGTCATCGCGACGATCAAAATCAAACTTTTGAGTTTACGATTAACGACTGTATATTAGAATTGATCCTATTTGAATCAGAGCGTGAGGTATTAGGAGAAGCCCTAGTTAAGGCACCATTTAGCATAGGTGCAAAGCGCAGAAGCGAGGCATAATGTGAACTAATTTGTATACCCGTTTTGTTGAGAAAGATGTGATTTGATGCTGAGCTTGAGTAATCGGGCGTATTTGTGCTGCAACTCTAGATAATTAGCCTTAGATATTTTGAGTGCTTCTTCTTTCTGCTGTAGTAGGTTAAGAATTAATATTTGAATTTGGGAATAAGCTATGAGCAACTCGTGGAAATCAATAAGTCCATACTTTAAAGAAGCAGTTTTGATCACAATTGGGTCATAGGCATACTCAGGCGATCGCTTTAGGGCTGTTTGAGTTGCTTCGATAATTGTCGTTTCTTCAGTAACTACAGACACCTGTGGTTGGAGAAATTCGTACAGACTTTGGACAGGTCGCCCTGCAAACAACCCTAGACCGTAGGTATGACTCATTTGCTCAAAAAATAACCGTTTGGCAATCATCCCCTCATATTGCTGATTCTGAGTCAAGATCACTCCAGGTAAGAAAGGCTCTTGCTCAAAGAGTGTAGCTAATTCCTGTGCTGGCTGATCAAGTTCGAGGTAAACTGACCACATTGGTAGTTCCTGCAAAGTTGAATCGAGTTGCAGTCCAATCTCGTTGGCACTGGTAACGCTATGCATACCTCTATTTCCTGAGCTTTAAGTATTACTCCTAGATATTAGAGTATTTTTTGACTATTAACACTACTAATAGTTAGCTTTGCCTCTGCCACAACTTATTATACAAAACATAACAGTAAAAAGATCAAATTTACCCTCTGTCTAGGGATAGACTGATGAGTTCCATTTAGTCAGATTGAGCAAATCTAAGTAAATACGGCATAAGTGTTATTACGATTAAGTACTTGAGCAGAACTAATTACACAAACTCTCGGCTGGAATCCTTTATCCAGTCTAGATCAGACTAGATATTAGTTTGTAAATATTTCTGCTCGGTTACTTATGACAGCACCAGGCTGATAAATTTCCATCTGGCGCTGCTCATTGTAAACTATTCAAACAGACTTTAAGGCGCTTTTACCAAATAGGGAGAAGAAACTGCTTGGACCCGTCCGGCGTTGACGAGTGCCTGGTAAACAAAAGCTGCAACTTCCGCCCTAGTAGCTTGACGATTGGGATCGAGTTGTTTAACGTTAGGGTAATCAATGACTAATTGCTTTATAGTTGCTGCTGCTACTGAACTGTCCGCATATGACGGAATTTGGGCTGCATCCGTATAAAAGCCTAGAATCTCTTGATTGTCAGCAGTTAGGCCTAGGCCATTGGCAAGGGAAACTAACACCTGTACCCTGGGAATTTCCTGGTTTGGATTAAATGTACCATCAGGATAGCCTGAGACAAATTGACTCTGATAAGCTGACTCAATAGCCTTGCGGGCCCAAAAATTCCCACTGACATCCCGGAACTCAATAGCTGGACGTTTAGGGGCAGGTGCCAAAGCTTTGGTGACAATGGTGGCAAATTGGGCACGGGTGACGGGTTCATCGGGTTTGAAGTTGCCGTCAGGAAAGCCAGCAATAATATTTTTGGCTGCTAAGGCTTCGATGTAGGCTTTTGCCCAATAACCTGGTGGCACATCTTGGAAGGCAACAGCTGCATTAACAGTTGCAGCGACAAAATCTACTGCACCGAAAATGTGCTTTCGATTGATATCGTTACCAATAGCCACAATCCGATTGGATTTAGTGGCATTGTCCAAGTCGTAGTGAGCGTTATTGCGGAGGATATTGCTCCCAGGATTACTATTAGTCCCCAGATCAGGGAGGGCATTAACGGTTGCGACTAAACCATCGTGTTTGTTGTTCTCAATTACGTTTTGACGGAGTATGGGCCTGGCTGATTCGGAGATATAAAGACCGTCTTGATTGTTCATGATTTGGTTATCTACTACCAAGGGTGTGGAACTCCCACCAATAGCCAGACCAAAACCTGTGTCCTGAAAGATATTATTGCGGATCTCCCCTTGAGCCGACTTAGCTATGGAAACCCCGTTGCCTTGATTTTGGACAAAGACGTTGTTGATAATTTTCGGATTTCCTGTGCCTGTAACAAAGATCCCCTCTCTAAGACTGTTAGTAAAAGTACAGTTTTCGATAGTGGGATTAGTTGATTCTACCCATACACCTGTACCCCGTTGATTGGGATTGGTGACAGTGACACCTGAGATTACTATATCGTTATCAGCCAAGATAGTAATGTTCTGTCTAGCAAAGGTAGGACTGATATAAACACCGCCACCTGTAATTAAGATTCCCTGCCCCTTGCTGGATTCGTCTCCCTGAAGTGTTACCCCTTGTTTGAGCATAATTGGGAAACTTTCACCACTATTGCTGTTATAAGTCCCCGATGCTAGCTGAATAGTAGTACCTGGAGCAGCTTGAGTAATAGCGTAGGTAATTGTTTTATAAGGTATGGCTGTTGTACCAGCATTAGCTTGATTTGTACCTGTAGCTGGGTTAACGTAAACTATTTTTGCGCCTATGGGTACTTGGGCTGTTACGGTAGGGAGAATACCAGCATTAACCTCACGAGGAAGTAATACAGAACCACCAGAAAGGACTAACAAAGTCGCTAGACTAGCTGGTAAGCGGAAAGTAGAGATTTGAATTCCCCAAGATTTCATTTTTTTGTGCTCTGCTAAGTTAGTGTAGTTTTAACCAAGACTAAGTTAGCAGATGTTGAGCTAGTTCGAGATGAATTTATACTCTCTTTACCTTATGCCTAAGATTATGCTATGCAACTGCTGAGGAACTGGGGAATTGAATTATTCTGGAAGTCTTTGTTTGATTTACCAGCTTTGGGGACCGTTAGTTTGAGGATACGCCTTGTCGATTTGATCTAAACAACTATGTAAAGTTTTGGTTTGTAACTCGAAATCTTTCACTTATAGTGCTCTAAGAGCAGTCTTTATTACCTTAATAGGCTAAAGTTTCTAAAGTTTCTCGTAAATACCGCTGCAATCGTTGTTCTAAACGCAGTCCCTGTAATTGAGCGTTACACTCTAACTGCCAGCGTTGAAAGCCGGAACTAGCGGAAATTGCATATTTGAGGTCATGCCAGATGTGAGCCTCAAGGGAAAGGTGGCGATCGCTAGAAGTAGGAATTTGCTCCATAGTTTCTCGTTCCTCGGTTTTAACTTCCAGATTAAATAAGGGGACGGATTCCGATTTCAACCTACCCCTAAAATTGGGGAGGGGATGATCTGTTGAATCTTTTGTCTAGGTTATGATTATGTCGCCGTAAATTCTGTGTTATTCGTCACTAAAAACTGAGCTACTTCACTGGGTAAAGGTGGAGATATTCTTCATCCTCTTCCAAGTTACTCAATATTGGATTTGACGCTCCCCTCTGTACTAAATCGTGGTAACAGTATTGAGTGTTGACGGTAGCAGTTCTTGGCTTCAGCTTTTTAACTTTCAATCAACACTCAGTACTGTGTATTCACCTTCATTTTGTCAAACTCAGGGTACGACGCTTAGTTACCATCTGGTAGGCTTCAATGATGTCACCTTCGACCCAATCGTGGAATTTCTCGACACCGATACCACATTCATAGCCAGCATTTACCTCACGGACATCATCTTTAATCCGTTTGAGGGAGTCAAGAACGCCTTCATAGATCACCTTACCAGAGCGACGCACCCGCAGTTTGCAGTTGCGAACCAGCTTGCCTGATTGAACATAACAACCGGCCACAGCACCCCGACCGACGGGGAAAACGGCACGGACTTCTGTTTGGCCTAGCGATTCTTCGACTAACTCTGGTTCTAATAAACCTTCTAAAGCATCTTGGATATCTTCTAGGAGTTTGTAGATGATGTTGTATTCCCGCACGTCTACACCAGCTTCGTCAGCAGCTTGTCTAGCTCCACTGGCGTAAGTAGTATTGAAGCCGATAATCACGGCATTACTAGCAGATGCTAAATCGATATCTGTTTCAGTTATCTCCCCAGCGGTAGCTAAGAGCATCCGAATTTGGACTTCATTTTGCGGGATTTGCTTGAGAGCGCCAACAATAGCTTCTACGGAACCTTGAACATCTGCCTTGAGGATCAAGTTGAGTTCTTTCAACTCGCCTTCTTGAGCTTGAGTTGAAAGGGTTGTCAGGGTAACACGTCCTTGCATGAGACGGGATAGGCGTTGTCTATCAGCGCGATCCCCAGCTATTGAGCGGGCTTCTTTTTCGTTCTGGAAGACCTCAAAATCATCACCTGCTGCAGGGACATCGCTTAAACCCAGAACTTCGACGGCAAAAGAGGGACCAGCAACTTCGACTCTTCGTCCTCGATCATCTACCATTGCTCGGACTTTGCCAAATACTGAACCAGCTACCAGCATATCTCCAATATGGAGGGTGCCGTTCTGAATCAGCAAGGTGGCGACTGCACCCTTCGCTTTATCTAGATGTGCCTCAATTACAGTACCTTTGGCTGTCCGGTCTGGGTTGGCAGAAAGTTCAGCTACCTCAGCTACTAGGAGGATCATTTCCAGAAGGGTGTCTAGGTTTTCACCTCTGATGGCACTCACTGGAACCATAATTGTCTCACCACCCCAATCTTCGGCTGTCAAACCATAATTGGTCAGTTCTTGCTTGACGCGCTCTGGTTGTGCCCCTTCTTTATCAATTTTGTTGATGGCTACAACTATGGGGACTCCCGCAGCTTTGGCATGGCTGATGGCTTCAATGGTTTGAGGACGGACACCGTCGTCTGCTGCTACTACCAAAACGGCAATATCTGTCACCCTAGCTCCTCTAGCCCGCATGGCAGTGAAGGCTTCGTGACCAGGGGTGTCTAGGAAGACGATTTGCTGCTTCTTGCCTTCATGTTCTATATCTACGTGGTATGCGCCAATGTGCTGGGTGATCCCCCCAGCTTCGCCGGCAGCTACTTTGGTTTTGCGAATTGAGTCAAGGAGAGTCGTTTTACCGTGGTCTACGTGACCCATAATTGTCACCACTGGTGGACGACGATGGAGGTTTTCCAAGTCTCCTATATCCAGCATTTCTGTGATTTTGCGGGCTTGTTCTTCGGGTTCTGCGGTTTCGACTTCTACTTCTAGCTCTTTGGCTACTAGGTTAATTGTGGGAATATCCAGATTTTGGGTGATACTCACCGCCATGCCTTTGAGAAACAGGATTTTGACGATTTCTGTATCAGCAATAGCTAGGGCATCGGCTAATTCTTGCACTGTCATTGGCCCTGTGATGACTATTTTTTCGGGACGCTCCTGTTTTAGCTCTGTTTCTTGACGACGGTTTTGGTCACGGGTAGAGGTGGATTTTTTAGCTCTTGCTGCAGGTGCGGCAGTAACTAGGGCTGGTTGTTGAGTTAGTCGTGTGGCTTTGGGCTTAGGTGGACGGGCAATGGAGAGACTAACTTGGATGGTAGCTGGAATTTCCAACCCTTCACTATCTAGGAGATCCTCTTCTTCAAAGTCATCATCCAGGATGGGCTTGACCCGTTTGCCTTTGTTTCCGACCTTACTCTTTTCTTTAATTTCGTCAATTATTTCCTCTTCCTGCCACTTTTTGCCGCCTTTGGCTGGACGAGGTGGTGTTGGACGTTTTAAATCGAGTAGATCGGGGGTTATTGGTTCCTCATCTAACCCATCTTTTTTCGCTGTTGCACCAGACATGGATCTGGGTGGAGTTGCCACGGGCATGGCTGGTGATTCCCCAGGGCGTGAAGGTCTGGGTCGCCCGTCTGCCGGTAGTGTAGATGGTCTGCTCCCTCTTTGTTCGGGTCTAACTGGTCCTGGAGTAGGACGAGCTTGTTTTTGGGGAGCTACCTGTGGTGAATGGTCAGTAGTTGATGGCTTGCTAACTCTGGGCTTAGCTGGCTCCCGTTCTTCTTCGACTCGCTTGATGCGTTCGCGTTTAAGGATGGGCTTCTCTGCTGGGGATAGCAGCTCATCAGCCGCTTTTTCCTCAGCCGGTCTTGCGGCTGGGGCAACCAGTTGCGGTTTTTGCGGTTTTGTTCTGGCTGGAACTACTTTTTCCGGTTTTTCCGCTGCTAGATTGGGGTTAGGTGTTTGATCCGGGTCTGCGACTGCTGGTTGCTGTGAGGTCTCAGAGTGATTCCGGGGTACAGGTCGAGTTGGTGCCGTCGGCTTCATGGGTGAGACTGGTGTGGCGAAAGGTCGTGGAGGTGAAGGATGATTGTCTTCAGAGGAAGCAACTGGGTTATTGGTAGCAACTGACGCATCTGGGGCGTTGGAGTTAGGGTTTCTCAATATTTTGGGTTTGCGAATTTCCAAAATTTGTTGTTTGTGAGGTGCAGTAGGTCGGTTTCGGGAGCCAGCTTGGGGTGAGTTTGGTTTATGGCTGGTTGTACCTAGTTCCTTTTTGGCCGTTACGTTCGTAGCTGCGAGCTTTTCGGCAGCTATGCGGATTTGTTCGGCCTCTGATTCTGAAATTGTGCTGCTATGACTTTTGACCGCAATGTTGAGCTGGTCGCAAATTGCTAATAGCTCTTTGTTATCCAAATTCAATTCCTTTGATAATTCGTAAATTCTAACTTTGCCGTTGTTCATCCACATCTTTCCCCTTTAATTTACAGTTTTAGCGGATGGTTGCCTGGACTTTATGACATCTCCATCCTTTAATCACTGTTTTGAGGTTGCCCTTGGTGATTTTGTTGGTGCCTCCAATTAGGAAAGAGAGATGTTTCGGTTTAATGCTGGCATCCCCACCAAGGTAGATGGTTGAGGGGTATCCATAAAAATCTTTGCTTTAAAAAATTCTTATAGGAACCCTTGACGCCGCCGAACTGCGCTTTTGCGCTACCAGGTTGCCATTTTGTTGGTTCTTGTTTTGTTGATTCTGAGTCTTCCACAACACAATCGATTAAAACTTATTGGGGGTTGAGCTTCTTGTCTAGTTGAAAATTTGGCAACCAGATGTTTGCTTTTTCCACCCTTTTACTATTTTGACACCCCCAGTAATTGAGGGAAGTGTGGGCAGAACTTGAATAATCAGCTTCTTAGCACAATTCCTCTGGGTATTCCCACCACAAGGCTCAATTAAATCTGATTTTGGGGACTGCTTTGGGCTAACCGCTGCCACAGTGTTTGATACAGTGCTTCTGGCACTGTTGTATGCAGTGATCGCCCTAGTCTATCTTTTTTTTGAGCTGCTTGCAGGCAACTCGGTTGTGGACAAATGTAGGCTGAACGCCCTATGCCCTGATCTAATTGTACCTTTCTCGATGGAAAGACGCGGATAATCCTCCAAAACTCTTCTTTCAAACCTACTCTGCGGCAGCTGATACATCGCCGAAAGTTCGGTTTCATCTTAAACCCCCCAGGATATCTCTACCATAGCTGTGGTGGTGTCCGGAATGGGGAGTTAATTGTGAGGCACACCCTGAGTAATTTTTGGCTTGAGCAAATGGAATGGGGATAGCCGGACAATTAACAAATACCTGAGTGGACATCAGAGTAACCATTTTGGTGTAAATGTGTTTACACAAGCATATTGCCTATGTAAAGTTCTCCTTCGGGGTAGTTTGACCTGTGACAAACTCACAGAGTTAATGGTATATGGTTGAGGCTATTTGGGACTATTAGACATCTCCAGTATCAAAATTATCTTCCTCTAATTCTAGTTCTTCTTGATTTTCATACTCTAGTTCATCCACTTCGCTGTCATCTTCCTCCGGTTGGTATTTTGCTCGTGCATCTCTAAACTTAGCGTCTTCTCCTAGATGGTCATACTTAGCTTTATCTTTGATGTCAATTTTCCATCCTGTCAACCGAGCCGCTAGCCGCACATTTTGACCTTCTTTGCCAATTGCTAAACTTAGTTGGTCTTCAGCAACTAGTACGTGGGTTTGGCGAGTTTCTGGGTCCATTAGACGGACTTCGTCTACTCGTGCCGGACTTAAGGCGTTGGCAATATATGTGGCTGGGTCTGGGGACCAGCGGATTACATCTATTTTTTCCCCGCGTAGTTCGTTGACTACTACTTGAATTCGTGATCCCCTAGCGCCAATACAAGCTCCCACTGGGTCTACATCGCGCTCAAGGGTATCAACTGCGATTTTAGTTCTTGGACCTACGTAACGAGAAGGGGGATTCGCTTCCCTTGCTACGGCAACTATTCGCACAACTTCATCTTCGATCTCTGGGACTTCGTTAGCGAATAGATAAACTACTAAACCGGCATCAGCACGGGATACTAGTAGCTGTGGTCCCCGCTGCTGCCCTTGAGAAACTTTTTTTAGATATACCTTGAAAGTGGCGTTGGCACGATAATTATCGTTGGGCAGTTGTTCTCTTTTCGGTAACTCAGCTTCTACTTCCGGCTGACCAAAGCCGCTACTAACTGCCAATATCACTGACTGTCTTTCAAAACGTAGGACTCTGGCTTGGAGAACTGTTCCTTCTAGGTCTTGGAACTCTTCTTGCACCATCTGCCGTTGTTGATCCCGGAGTTTTTGTGCCAGTACTTGTTTCGTTTGCATGGCCGCCATCCGCCCAAATTCCCCTTGGTCTGGGGTAACATCCAGTACCACTGAATCTCCTAACTGGGCCTCAGGTGCTACTAATTGGACTTCTTCTAGGGAAATTTGATGGTCGGAATTGCTCACCTCTTGGACGATGGTTTTAGTAGAGAGAACCCGAAATCCTTCGTCTTCAATATCTAGTTCTACTTCAAAGTTATCAAAATATTCTTCATCAAAGTGTTTGCGTTCTAAATTTTGGGCGCGACGAAACCGTTCATAACCCTTGAGTAGTGCTTCTCTAATAGCTGATTGAACTGCTAACCGAGGTAAATTGCGATCGCGACTTATACTTTCAATTAATTCTTTTAATCCTGGTAAACTAACCATTGACATAAGTAATCTCCTTAAGTTTTATGTGAAACCTAAGATCAGCCCTCCACAGCCAATTTAGGTATAATTAGTGACATTTAATTTGAGATTTTAGCTTAGCAACGGAGGATAGCTGATGAGTAGTATTACCTTATTTCCTCTCACCAGTGCCTGGGGAGCAATTCTCAATCTAAAATCCCAAGTCAATTACCGATGCTCATCTAATTGCACCTTAGTAATACAGTCACGGGGAATTTCGACTACACGACCTTTTTGGTTCAAGTAAACTTTTGTTTCATCCCGGCGAATCAACTGACCAGTCCACTCTTGCTGTCCGTCGTGGGGTGGGGAAGTAGAAATAATTATGGGAAATCCTTTAAAGGATATAAACTCCCTATCAGTAACCAGCTGACGTGAAATACCTGGGCTGGATACTTCTAAAACATAAGCATCTGGAATGATCTCCGCCGTATCCAGGGAGGCTTCTAAGGCACGGCTCATCCGTTCACAATCATCCAAACCAGTATTCTGTTGAGGATTACAGATTTCTAATCGTAAAACTGGCGGACGTTGGTTAGTATGAAAAACTACCCCAACAATTTCTAATCCCAGTTCTTCTGCTACTGGTGTCGCCAAGTTAATAATTTGTGGAACCAAGGGATGAGTCATGAGAGAATTCAATAAAAAAAGTGGGCATCGACCCACTTCCTGCGATAGGGATATCTTCCAAGAAGTCTTGTGACGAACCGACTTTGGTTCGCCCCTAACTTGAGTGTAGCGCATTTGTGAGATTATTCATTGGCAACCAGATTTAATGCTAGGAATTTAGATTTCAGGGTTCCCTACTTTTTAGCCGGTGATTGTGTTCGCATTTGTCTGGTCTGGTCAATAATTTGCTCAATATCCTCTTGGGATAAGTGCTGGATGTAGTTGAGTTTGATTTCTTCGAGGAATTGTGCTAACAAGGTTTGGACTTCTAAATTGATCTGTTTTTGCTGAAACTCACTGGCCAAAACAGTGTTAAATTTTTTTACTAGTTGACTAATAAGTTCTGCAGACCGAGAATCTTTGGCAGCAGCAAATAAAAAACTATATAGTTCAGTGGTGATTTGGGTAGCTAGTTGCTCACTTAGTTGATTCTGTACTTGTCCTACTCCGGGCAAAGTCAGCAGGTTGTTGGAGATTGGGAGTTGTCGGCAGACCTTCTCAATGTTGTAGCGGATGATAGCAATAATCTCTGGTTGGATTTTCGGTAATATTTGATATATGAGTGCATTTAGGAAAAGATTGGCGATCGCTTCTACTTCATTGGCGTTATTAAGATGTATGTATGGGCGGAGGTTCTCTTGTTGTCGCAGCCAACCTGTTAGCTCTCCCCGTTTGATTGAACCCTGGATCTGGTTGATGACTCGGACAACTACAATTTCTGTAATTTCACCAGCCAAATTAGCGATAATTCCTCGATGAAGTTGTTGCCGTACTACTTGAAAATCCAACAACTGCGCTTGATCTAACCGTACTAACACGGGTATAACTCGCAGCCAACGCCAAAAGGGGAGCAATAAAAATAGATCATACCACCGCCACAACACTGTTTCTAACCAGCTAAGATGGTGGTGCTGACGTTTGATGGAGAAGATCCGCACCAGAAACTCTAAGGCGAATAAAGTGATAAAAACTAGGTCCAATTCCCAGAATTTATCCAGTGGTGCCCCATTTTCGCCAATTTTACGGTAGTAATTGGTTGCCATCAAGGGTCGGATTTTTTGGTCAAAAAAATTAATTTCTTGCTTCCAGCCATGTGCCAATAGGTATGGCTGACTCCAGAAAATCCCAAAGGATTGGGTTGCCGACTCCTGTCCAAGGTGATACCTCATCAAGTCTTTGATCTTTTCTAGGGTTCCACTCTTACCCGCAATTACAAACGGGTTGGAGATAATCATCTTAGCGCTAAGGCTACGGAGTTCACTTAGCTGAGTTTCTACCTTGGGAGAGGTCAATCCCGTCACGCTTACCTGTTTTTCTAACTTAGCTACTGTGTTCAGATACTTCTGGGTATCTCGATGCGCTTCAATACCTTTAATAGGATCATAGATATGGGTGATTTTGGGCAACTTTTGTAAGTAGACATCTCGCCAAGGCACGTAACTTAAATCAAATGCGACTAAGCCTAAATTCACAGTAGCAGTAATCGCTAAAAATCTTTCAACCCAAAGGTTACAACGTTTTGGTGTTTTTAATTTAGACATTTTGGTTGCTAATTATACATTTATTAGGCAGTATTAATTGCTTACTACCGTTGCCAATTCACAATAAGTCTATTGCCGACTGACTCCAAATAAATTTTTTTATATTAGTTAATCATCAATAGGATACAATTCAGCAAAAATCGTCAATAATCAAAACAGAAGAGGTTAAAAAAACTTAAAACTAGCGTAATAACCTCTTTATCTTGCTGATTTGATCCAAAGGAGCTTTAGATTATGTGGTGTGGGTTTGGAAAATCAAGGGCAGCTGTGGCAATTACTTGCCTGGTAACTGCTAGCGTAGTCATCTCAGATACAACACTTGCTGCACATCAGCACATTTATACTCCCCAGCAATTCCGTGAAGTGCTGCGAGGACTAGGATACAAAGTCAAGGTGAAACATACACCTTCGACCGAAGAGGAAACGAAAAAGGCAATTGCTGAATTTCAGAAAGGTTACAGGCTGAAAGCGGACGAGAACACCGAAGCTTACGCTGCTAACATCGTTAAAATCCTCAAGGGCAATTTAAACCTAGTGCTTAAGCCTAGCTCTAGTCTGCATAAAAACCCATTTTACGGAGCCGAGACCGAAGCAGCAGTGAAGGAGTATCAGAAAAAAAATCAACTCCAAGAAACTGGAATTGCTGACTTAGCACTTCGTCAGAAATTAGATGCAGATGCTAAGGCAATTCTCACCGGTCAGCCGACGACTACTGAGCATAAGCATAAGCATAAGCATAAGCCAATGGCCTCACCAACATCTGAGCCAAAACCAACAGCCTCACCAACGGCCTCACCAAAACCAACATCCAAGCGAAAACCAATGGCTTCGCCAAAACCAACATCTACACCTTAGAGTTCCTCTAAAGGTCTACCCTTAGCTAAAACAAAAATTCATCCCACACTGCCCTTCTCCTAGCGGAGACGCTGCGCGAACGGGTCAGATGTGGGATGGATTTTTGGGCGATAACGAATTGACCTCTAACCGAATCAAGCCATAGGCTGGAAAGGGCGAGGGGTCAATGAGCAATCGCCATCTTTTATGCTATGAATAACTAAGGCTTGCTGAATAAGGATAAAACCTATTTAGGGTCAGGGTTTCAATCGTTTTTAGCCCAGGCAAGTGCAACCCACAGGCAAATGGATGCCCAAAATGCTTGCACTTGGGTGGAAAATCTGGGGTTGAATCGGAGCAAATTTCCTCCGAAGCCATCATTTTTAGGTCTGTGTGGCATCTAGATTCGCAATAGGAGAGTTTTTCAGCAGACCCTAAGTAAGGACAAAGCTTAAAAAGCTCGGCATAGGAATATACTGAACGCTAGTCCGTCCTCCCTGTGGTTGAGGATACAAATCCATTAAGTTGTAAATACAATGGGGCAGTCCAACTGTAATGGGCAGCCCCATTTCTGTGGCTTCTTCGACGGTGATGGGATAGTCGTGCTGACTTTTCGCGCTAAGTCTGGAAAAGCTTATGGAGAAAGGATTTGGAGCCAGGAGAGAATTAGGAGTATAATTGGGACAAGAAAAGTATCAATGGGGACACATTATGTTGGAGTGGTGGGAGAAAAATTTTGCGACCTGCGAGCTAGGAAACCGCAGATTAGAGGAGTGGGCAATGTCAATTGGTCGAGCACTTTGTCAAGGATTCGGGAAAGCACTTTTTCTTTCTATAATTGCTAGCTCTCTTTCTGGTGGGTTTAGTAGTTCTATTTCTATCCGTCATTTATCTGCTCGTTTTTCTCCAAATAGTGCATTTATATGTTCTTTAACAGCTTCATTACCTAAACCCACGTTGATGTGATTATAGTTGAAAAAGAAGAGGCAATCACACCCCCAGTTCTTAACAACTGAATTGATTAGTTGTAATGATAAGCCCTTATACCCCCACAGATCTACAAACAGCAAAGTTGCTCGACTATAATTTCGCTAATTTTACGGTTGATTACATTTGGCTGATATTTTAAATTCTCAATACCAGGAATCATATTTATAGAATCTATAAGAGAATTAGTAAAATCAGTACTAGCATCATTAAATACTGTTATCAGCATTTTTTGCATAGATTCGAGCTTTTTCAGAGCTTTACGGCTTTTAGCTGTGGGTTGCTGACAGGTAATGTTGTTATCTATATACTTAACATCTTAACTGCTAGATTACTGAATGTCTATAATTGAGACTAGGAGACCTTGGTTTTTATCCCTTGACTTATAATTAATCAAATAACCTGCAAACCTAAACTTAGGCATGAGACCGTGAGAGAAACCGGAAAATACAAAGATACTGTAAAACTACCCAAGACCGACTTCGATATGCGGGCTAACGCTAGTAAGCGGGAACCGGAAATCCAAAAATTCTGGGAAGAAAACCAAATATATTCTCGCCTCTCCCAAAACAACCCGGGTGAATTATTTATCCTCCATGATGGGCCACCCTACGCCAACGGCTCATTACATATTGGTCATGCCTTAAACAAAATTCTTAAAGATATTATTAATCGTTACCAACTACTACAAGGGCGGAAAGTCCGCTACGTGCCAGGCTGGGATTGTCACGGTCTACCCATAGAATTGAAAGTATTGCAAAATTTGAAGTCAGCGGAACGGCAAAACTTGACTCCCTTACAACTGCGGCAAAAGGCCAAGGAATTCGCCCTAGCTGCAGTGGATGACCAACGCCAAAACTTTAAACGCTTCGGCATTTGGGGGGAGTGGAACAACCCATACTTAACCCTGAAGCCAGAATATGAAGCAGCGCAGATTGGGGTATTTGGGGAAATGGTCTTAAAAGGTTACATATATCGGGGGTTGAAGCCGGTGCACTGGAGTCCCAGTTCTAAGACCGCTTTAGCTGAGGCAGAGTTGGAATATCCAGAAGGTCATACCTCCCGCAGTATTTACGCTGCTTTCCCGGTAACAGGTTTAGCGGCTGCGGTGAAATCAACTTTGGCGGAATTCCTCCCCAATTTGGGTGTTGCCATCTGGACAACTACTCCCTGGACAATTCCCGGTAACTTAGCGGTGGCAGTCAATCCGGATTTGAACTATGTGGTGGTTGCACTTAGTTCACCAATTGCGGGAGTAGATTTTCCATACCTGATTGTCGCGGCAGATTTGGTGGCAAGTCTATCTACTAAGCTAGGAACAGAACTAACTGTCAAAGCCACCTTTGCTGGAAAGGACTTAGAACACACAACCTACCGCCATCCTCTTTTTGACAGAGAAAGCCCCATCCTTATTGGTGGTGACTATATTACTACCGATTCTGGTACGGGCTTGGTACACACAGCTCCCGGGCACGGTCAAGAAGACTACATCGTAGGTCAACGCTATGGCCTACCCATTCTGGCACCAGTGGATGACAATGGCAACTTCACCCCAGAGGCAGGGGAGTTTGCCGGGTTGAATGTGCTAGGGGAGGGAAATCAGGCAATTATTGAAGCACTAACAGCGGCAGGCTCCCTGTTGAAAGAGGAAGCTTACGTTCATAAATATCCCTACGACTGGCGGACAAAAAAGCCCACAATCTTCCGAGCTACAGAACAGTGGTTCGCTTCTGTAGAGGGATTTCGCGAAGCAGCACTGCAAGCAATTGCCTCTGTGCGTTGGATTCCTGCCCAAGGGGAAAACCGGATCACCCCAATGGTAGCCGAACGTTCTGATTGGTGTATCTCTCGCCAACGCTCCTGGGGTGTACCGATCCCCGTATTCTACGACGAGGTCACCGGGGAACCCCTACTTAATGCTGAAACCATCGCCCATGTTCAAGGAATCATAGCCCAGAAAGGTTCTGATGCTTGGTGGGAACTATCTGTAGAGGAACTATTACCAGAATCCTATCGCCACAATGGTAAAACCTATCGCCGGGGTACAGACACCATGGATGTCTGGTTTGATTCCGGTTCCTCCTGGGCAGCAGTGGCCCAGCAGCGTCCCGAGTTAGGCTACCCAGTGGATATTTATCTGGAAGGTTCAGACCAACATCGGGGTTGGTTCCAGTCCAGCCTCCTTACTAGTGTGGCTGTAAATGGGGTTGCACCTTATAAAACCGTATTAACCCACGGCTTCACTGTGGATGAACAGGGACGGAAAATGAGTAAATCCGTGGGGAACGTAGTTGATCCCCAGTTAATTATCCAGGGAGGCAAAGACCAGAAAAAAGAACCTGCCTACGGTGCAGACGTGCTGCGGTTGTGGGTGTCCTCCGTCGATTATTCAACGGATGTGCGTTTAGGTAGCAATATCGTCAAACAACTAGCGGATATTCGGAACAAGATTCGGAACACAGCCCGGTTCCTATTGGGTAGCTTGGATGACTTCAACCCTACCCAAGATGCAGTCCCCTTTGCCGACTTGCCACAATTGGATCAGTATATGCTGCACCGGATCTGGGAAGTATTTCAGGAAGTGACAGCAGCCTTCGACAGCTTCCAATTCTTCCGCTTTTTCCAAACGGTACAGAATTTCTGCGTTGTGGACCTATCTAACTTTTACTTAGATATTGCCAAAGACCGACTGTATATCAGTGCTACCAACGCCTTCCGTCGCCGCAGTTGCCAAACAGTCATGCACATTGCCCTCGAAAACCTAGCTAAAGCGATCGCTCCGGTCCTCTGCCATACTGCAGAGGATATCTGGCAATATTTACCCTACGACACACCCTATAAATCAGTATTTGAGTCCGGTTGGGTACAGTTAGATGCAAACTGGGAGAATCCGGACTTAGGGGAGTTCTGGCAATCACTGCGACAACTCCGCACTGATGTTAACAAGGTGCTAGAACAGGCCCGGAGCGAAAAAAGTATTGGTTCTTCCCTAGAAGCTAAGGTGTTACTGCATATTCCCCATCAGCAGCTATGTGAAGCCATCACCAGGTTCAACCCAGTTAAGGGCAATGGGATTGATGAACTGCGGTATCTATTGCTGACTTCCCAAGTAGAAATATTAGACTCCCCACAGCAAATCACTGGGTTGAAATATACTACCACTACCGAAAACTGGACGATAGGTATCACCAACGCCGACGGACACAAGTGCGATCGCTGTTGGAACTATTCTACCCATGTCGGGGAATCATCTGCACATCCCTTGCTGTGTGAAAGGTGTATTCCTGCTTTAGCTGGGGAATTTTAAATGCAGAGTTGGTGAATATTCTACCCCCTCTTCCTTTCTGACCCTTCCCGTTAA
>Ga0209208_10006012_pt1 | contig 16799 bp, 19 predicted proteins | sample S1TSphfallax_3_FD_187694 | JGI IMG/M metagenome (GOLD analysis project Ga0209208, IMG submission 187694) | Host-associated microbial communities from peat moss isolated from Minnesota, USA - S1T2_Fd - Sphagnum fallax MG (SPAdes) (version 2) | ecosystem: Host-associated > Plants > Peat moss >...
CTCCTCACTGTAGCAGCACACGACAGTCAGTGGTTTCTTCAGTAGTTGCAACCTCAAATCCCCATCTAACAAAGTGGATCATCAATGTCCTGCTTGCTAAGACCTGCACCCAAGCTTAGGCAACCATTGGAAAATGAATATTATGGAAACTTGAAACCTGCCAAAAGATCATAAAGGAATGTTGATGAAGGAACTTAGGGGAGACAGTTATTGAAACTAGTCCAGCCACCTCAATCTCAGAAGCATTTCTATTTGCTGCCTAAAAGATCAAAAACACAGTGTAACAAGTGGCATACGTGATTGGAGTCCTGCAACCAATGCAACTGGCACGTTTCTTTGCAAACTTCATTATGCCACTGTTTGAGGGTGTGGATATGGACACTGAACGGGTGTGGCTGCCATGAAGCAGCTCCCTACTTGCATTCTTCAGGATAGGATCAAATATCCGCAACAAGGGCTGCCCCACCCATTTTCACATGAAATATGAGCACATAATCTCACACAGGTGCCATAATCACCACAACTAGCATCAGTATCAATCTCTCATGCACCTCTACAACTTAAAACTACAATTGCTCTGATTCTACTCCTGTCTCCTCCAAGAAACAAATTTAGAGTCCTCCTGTTTGGCATGCACCCAAGATAACAAGTGTGGTATTCAGACTGAGAAAATAAAGGTGGGAGACACACCTTGCTGAGCTGGTTCTCAAGGTAGTATTGAGGATCAATTGGAATGTTATTCTCCAAGACATATATAGGATCTTCTGACTTTTCATATGCCTGTAAGTGAATGTGTCCATTATGTAAGGTTATCAGCTGGGCTAGCCATGGGATGCTTGGGTACACAGTTTCCACTCAAATGAGACAGACCATGCAGGCTTCAAGTTTCAGCAGAATTCAACCTTTCAAAATTTGCACATACCTTGGCCCCTTTTGCTGCTTTGATGATGACATAAGGCACACGGTCACCCACACTAGGAGCAGTTGCAGCATCCCGCTGACCCAACAAACAGTTTTCTACCCAATTATGAGCATGGGTAGAACTCCAGGTTGAAGATGCAACAAACAAAGAACACTCATCCACATCATGATTCAGTGTCACTACTGTGATTCTCTTCATGCAGAAACCTTGTCCTTTGTAATTGTAACATTGAACTTCTCTTGCACACTCTAGCCCAGTCTTTGGTCAAGTGGTCATGGCATCAAACAAACCTAATTTCAACACATTTGGGACAAAAGGTCACCTTGCGCATACGCTCAGCAAGCTCAACATGGGCAGATTTGTTTGCATAGTCTTCTCCAGATTTTGTCAAGCCCTGTTCAGATAGGATTGACAACAGAAACATTGATAAAGATTATGAATCATGGTTGGCAGGAACTAGTCAAGCCCCAAAAGTAGCAACATCATACCAAATAACCTCATAACCTCTTCTCTTAGCTGTGCAAATCTCATCAATGTGGAGTGCTTGTGTATATGCAGGACATCCAATCATGTAGATCATCACAGGGAGATGGTGAAGGATGACTTTATAGACTACATATGCAAACCAACAAACACATGGAGGCAAGATGTCAGACCTTAGTAATTACAAGAAGAGAGAGGTCCATCCGATTCATGAGCAGGTCAGATATGGTGTTTTTGACAAATTGCACAGCCCCTGGAATGTTTCGATCAATGAGGATTTTATGGAGGCACTCTGTCACCAAGTTCTTCACTAGTAGGCAATTATCCCTCCTCACTGTCTCAATCCCTGCATTCCATAAGTTACACATACACTGCAGTGAGAAAAGCACCCAGTCTTGCACATGCTTGATTGAATATGCACCTAATCTTTGCCTGTTATCAATCTGGAATTCAGGAAGCCATGTTGCCCTTGCCTTCTAGTCAACATCTTGTAACTTCTTTCCATTGTGATCTCTCCCATCCACAATGACTCCACATTTTCAATGCCAACTTCCTCACAAGTTTTTCAGGCTCAGGTTCAGTATTGTGGAATTAACATAGTCCAAAGGGCTTTGTTACCTTTGGTATCCATTTTGTCATATTTCTCAGTCTTGGTCCACAAAAGTCCAGCATATCTCTTCTTGCTAATGAGCAAGTAGGGCCAGTACACCTTTTCAAACTCCAACTTGATCGGCTGTTTCCAGAAACACCAGTGTTTGAGTACCCTATGAACTCAAGACAGAATGTGCAATATCCTTTTCTCAAAACCACATAACTAATGAGGGGATTAGTGAGTGGAGTGACTCAAAGAAGTAGTATACAATTCCAGGTTTCAGTGCCAGTTCCAGCGAAACCAAATGAACATGACAAATGCTGTCATAACTTTATGAGTGCAACCCACGAAGGATCAAACAATTGATTTACCATAAATAGCAGTGACTAGCTGCCATCTCCCCATTGACTTCATCAGCTCCTGATAAGTATGTGATAAGTCTGCCCAAACTTTTGGACAAACAATTATACGAAAATATCAGTATCATGAGTTTCTGGTGTTTCCAGAAGCAACAGGAAGACTCACTCATGATGTTGGCTAGCACTTGAGAGACCTAATAGCTGCAAGCAGTATGCAGAATTAAATCAAGCATTTGAATTCCTAAAGTCAGATTAAATCCAAACCTGTAGACTAGACTCATACCATACCTTGGTGAATGTGTTACTGATTTGTTCAGCTGCTTCTCTTCCCAATTTCATGGCCTCTTCAACAGAAGGGACTCCAAACTGAACCATTACAGAATCAGTGTCTCCGTACACAACCTGTAATTGAAAGAAACCCCACATGAACAGATTTTGTTTGTCACATGTCATTCCCAAAGTTAGTCCTATGCACAGTTAGTGTTATCAAAATATCCAAGGAAATACATTCAAATGCACATTTGCACTCTCCCCTAACTTCACATGTGGTTAAAATTCTGACCTAACCCCAATCAAAAGCATGATTTCAGCATGATCAGGCACCAAATAAAGAGGAACTGCCAGCCATCTAACCTAACTTGCAGTGATGTACCTCAGCATCATGACTGTAACCATTGCTAACATTGAAATTATCCTGCACAAGCTTTTTTGTATGCTCGATCATCTGTCGACCTGTCAATGTAAAATTACCTACTTGAATAATGCACAACAAGGAATCCATCCACATTACAAATTCAGGCTGCAAACAAAGCAACTAGCTTCACCATTGGCAAGTACAACATGCCAGCTTACTTTTGTGAAACCTAACCTTTTGGTCACTGTATAGCAACCTCACATCTCATAGAGCAGCTGGTGCATGAGGAGATACTATAGCTAAGATTAAGAAATTTTACCAAAGCTGGTAACACTGGAAGAAATTTCCAAACATGGTAGCTGCCCAATTGTTGCCCCAGTAAATCCATATACTGAGTTTGCACTAACCTGAATTTCAACCAAACAATAAGAAGTGAATGGACATGTTTCTACTACAGAAGTCATGAGTTTCATAGCTTTCAGTAGCTCATTATGATGCCATCCTCAGCCCACTTATAATCTTCACTTTGACAGTCAGGATACTGATGAGATACCAAACTAAAAATGTGTAAGAAAAATATTCCCATCTCAACTGTGTTTCTTGACATCGTTGTCACCAAGTAAAGAGCAACCAAGAAGGGTAAACTCATACACACATACCTTGAGGGCAAGTTGCCGACCATCAAGAACAGCTTTCTCCAGTGGATCTGTTGCTTCCTGTGATCCAGGAAATTTGCACCAATGATAAGAAACTCTCAATCTGACTTTGTGGCTTTATCACTAGCCTGTCTTTGGTCAACACTATGGCCCAACTAAGGCCCATGCATAAAATTCTGTATGATCACCAATAGCAAAAACAAATAACAAGGAATCCTCAGCCATCAGATTGGACTTCTGCTCATGAAGAACATCAATGACTGCCAGCTGAATCAAAAGAAAATCAGCAGCCATGAATTGCTGTTCTTCTGGTTAGCCAAGAATCCTACCTTCAAATCAGCTTTGGCTCGCTTGCGAGCTGCCAGTAACTCTTCAAGGATCTCTGGCAATATTCCCTACAAGAATGAGAAGAGTTCTTGTTGGTCAGGTAGGGAATAGATAATTAGAGAGTGGAACCCAACATAAGGGACCATCACAAAAGCTGTAGTGTGAAAGAAATGAAGCTGGAATGATGCAAAGGAAGGAGCAACTCATCAAGTCTTGTATCCCTCAAACATGAGGACAAAGACAAGAAAGAGAAACTCCTATGGAACAGATCCTTTTCATGCCAAAAATGCTCAGAGGCTCACAAGAGAACACAAAGTTTAACAACCTGTTGGGGACCCCAACCCAGAGAAAGTATAATATTCATAAGTACTTAGAACTTCTCCAAACTTACAATTGAAGGCAACCTCAATAGAATTGAGAGATGGCCAGAAAATGAAAATACAGGGGTTTCAGCAAATGGGATTACCCAACCCCTATGGACAAAGAAAACAAATGCAAAAAACTGAGGAGCTGTTTCAGAACTAGTGACAGTCACATACACATTCAGAGACCTTCAACAGCAACATGTACATCACTAACTAGGTAGCATAACATTCCCAGCTCTGAGCAGTGGCTGGAGGTTAATGTCATACATGTTAAAAACAATGTAATGAGAAGACTCAACAAAACCAGATGGAGAAGGAGAAGACCAATGAAAGTAAGAAAAAAGAGGGACAGAAAAGGAAAAGAAAGAACCAAACATGAAAATCAGAAGAAAAAAAGAGAAAAAAAGAGCATGACCTTGTAAGGAAAAAGTGGGCTTTGTAAAAGGACCTGTTTAGGATTAATAAGGTCCTTCAAATTATCATTCTCAAGATTCCATATGCAGAAACAGCACACTGAAAACTTTCTCGTTCAGCAAACCTCCAGTTCAATCCAATATAAAATTTGAATAGTACATTGTCTCCATAGAAGACCATTCAACATGTACCTTTTCAAGTGTGGGTTTGACAAATATTTCACCAGATGGTGTCTTTGTCACACTTTCTGCGGGCAGGTTGAGCTTGTGCTGGTCTTCAGCTCTCACCTGCTCCAATGGCCAGTTCTGTAGTCAGGTGATGACAAAAGCATATGCATGTTCTAAAATTGGAAAAGGAAAGAGAATCATATGCATATACCATTCTCCAGGCATTCAGAATGATTGCAAGTTCAAGAAAGTGAAAAAAATCCCTTGCTAACAGTAAGGTAGCCATCAATGAAGCATACCAGGGTGCAGTAACAAAGGTTGTAGGCCATCATAATGGATGGATACAGTGAAGCAAAATCAAGCGTTGCAATTGGTTTCTCATAGAACCCAGACTTCGCCTCCAAGACCTTGGCATTGAAACAGATGAGAAGAGTTAGAATCCCTACATCCTACTGATGCTGATATGGGCAGATAAAGAGGAGACGAACAAAGACATAAAGTACTCACAGTGGCCCCTTCAAAGCTCTCTCCTTGTCCAGCTCCTTGAGCTTTCATATTTGGCACTAAAAGTCCACGCTGCTTGGATTTTCTCAAAATTTGTGATAGAACCTGCATGTGGAAAACCATTACCCTTCAATACTACCCAAGGGCAGCCTAATGACAATTTCCAGAGTATCTGTTGCAGGAAATTAGATTCTTGAAATGATATGCACGATCAGAAACTGAATTTACAAGATCATGACTGATGTCTCAAGACATATATCAAGATGCTATATATGAGATCTTTCTTACATCACCTTTATGCTTTGACCTCGGGCAAGAAGGAAGGAAATAGGAACACCCGTGACACGTGCCATCTCAACATAGTTGTACACATACATCAGCTTGTCCAGTAACCTTTGTGGAAGATAGGCGTCCTGTAGTTGGATCAACACAAAATACCCCAGGCAAACACAGAGGAGAGGATAAGCCCTGCAACTCATCAAGTCAAATAACAAGCTCAGAATAGGAATCTACGAAAGATAGTGATGGCAAGAGATCAGCATCAAGCAGAACCATTAACAAGTGGCACACCTTAAGACAGTAAACAGCCAATCTCCGTCGTGTTTCTGGGTTACCATTTTGCAAGTCTGATATAATTGAGTGGTGGACATCCTCCTTCTGCTCTCAAAATGCCAAAACAATTCTCCATGTGAAAAGCATCATACACTCCTATGATCCCTCCATTCATATATACTTCATGCAGCTGACATCCTGACACCTAGATGTTAATCTTGTCAGCAGTAAGTAATCAAATGAAGACAGAGAACAGGGAAGGGGAGAGTGGGTGTGGGGGAGATTGTCAGACCTGCTCTCCAAGAAAGTGGGCCGACACAGAGTTCAATGAATAGGAGCTAAGCTTGTAATCCCTTTGCATTGCCTACATGCACATCTTCATGTTGATTATTATCTTGACAATAGTCCATGGACAACACCCACTCAAAAAAACCAAGACACTGAAGATGGTACAAGATGCTGATTCCAAGGCCCACCTGAAGAAGATCAAATTGAACGCGTCCTTCAATGGTCACTTCTTTACTCTCTCTGATGCCATATTGCCTGCACAGAATGAGGCATGCAGGTGGAATAAGCAACTCCACAATACAACATGGCTATTTTCCATGGCAAGATTTTGCCTTATTAATTGATTCCTTACTTCCTGCTCAAAGGATTGCATTACGATGATCAACAACAGTGATGTGACACAGGTGCATAGTTAGTTCCAAATCAAGCACTTGGAACAACAGCAGACAGACATCTAACTATAGTAATATAACTGCAAAGGATTAGCCTGTACCTTGATGAGAATGATGTATCCCTGATCCGGAGGCGGCTGTTTCTAATACGACCGAGTATAGGGAACTCATTTACTTTCAGAGTCTCAGCTCTCTGTGAGGGAAAAGCAACACCGAACAAAATGAAACCAGAGGAGAATGATTCAAGATTGAAACTTCATCAAATCAAATGAGGACATGGGCATTACTATGGTCAGACAGGGCAAAAGTTGGAGAGAACTGACAGTAGAGCTGAACCTGAAATAGCTAGGTGGCTGAAAACAGCTCAAAGAGCAACTTGCATGCTATATGTGTTTGAAGAGTTGATTGACAATTGGGAGTAGTCTACTGAAGCAGCAGTTACAGGAAACAAGAACAGCTCTAAACACAGAGTTACATGCTATACCTCAATTAGATAGGGCAAATCAAACTTGCAGATGTTGTAACCAATTATGACATCTGGATCCACCTCCCTGACCAAATCCTGCAGACCCATAAGGCAACATGACTCTGGAGGCCATGCAAAAAATGGGCACATGTTTGTACTTGATGTTTGCAGCTTTAATGACACCCAGACTAGGCACCTATGCTCTACACAAGACTTGTTGCTTTTGCAGAAGTGATAAATCAAGATTTCATTCAAAAAACTTCATACCATTTGCAACCAATTCCAAGATGACCATTACATAACCATATAACAAACAGGCTACAGACAAGGTCTTTGTTGCAGAGTGACACATACATATTGAGGCATCCATTAAACTGAAAAGGGCTGCAAGGTGCAGATGACTGCTGTGAAAACTTATCTTGCACTTACCCTCCATGCAAGCAGAACTTCTCTCTCAGAGTCAAAAGACATGACACTGGCCCCAACAATAGGTGAACATGATTTGAGAGTCATCACATTCCGCACCATTGGTTTCTGCTCCCCCTGCACAGTCACCAGATTGGCAATCTGGCACCAACACCAATTAGCAATCTTGAGAACTCAAGATTCTTCCAAGTGCCTTTAATGTTACAGTCCCCTAATATTACTTGTGAAAAGAAAGCCATCAATGCACTACAGAGATCAAGCAAACTGAAATCCTAATCTAAACTGCTCCTTGGATTGGGCACTGCATAACTTTCAAGAATTTGTATTTCTAAGATCAAAGATCCATGTTGTTAATGGTCCTCTTTGTGTGCAATAAAGCCAATGTAACTGATAACTACTGAGGTACAGACAATTTATGACAAAGAAACAAGTTGGACATAACTGTGGATGCAATTGAGAGTATGTGTGTCCACAGAAAGGCACCCAAAGTAACTAGAAGTACCTGAATAACAGGATCCTGCTCTGGTTCTGGAAAATGACCCTTCCTTCCTGCACACTCAATGTCAAAGCTCAAAATTCGAAATGGTGCCAGCTTTGAGTACTGACCAACAGGACGGTGGCTGATCAGCTTGCTGTATCTGTATGTGTTGTTAAGAAACCCATAACTCTGGAATTCAAACAGTGTTATTGCAGACCCTACAACCAGTGAAGTCCTACATACAAGCATGGAATTGTGCATCTGGGACTTGGATACAGAACATCAACATCCAGCTGGCAGTAAGATTTTCGGGTCTGACTGTCCTTGTAGCTTCCAGCTGGAAGTTCAATCCAGTTGCCACCAACAACGTCACAATCAATCATGAATCGTAATGCAAATAACACATTGCTTTCATATGTCAAGAAGCATCTTTGGCCCAACCCTTCTATGTTGATGCCTCTTTCAAGAATACCTGCAACCATGAAAACTCAAAAACTCCTTCAGTGTCTCAGCTTGCACACTAATTGAGACAATAGGCACAACAAGATTAGGCACCTTACAAGCACAGGAAAGACAGAAAGACTGCCTAAGCTCTTGTGCAACACTACATCCAGAGGAACAGGTAAAGATTACTGTGCGAGTATTTTGCTGATTCAATGAGGCTGAATGGAATGAACTATCTAGTAACTATCTACCAAATGGATTATCCTAGATAGTTACCGTGCTGAGTCATTCATTGACTCTTACTATCCACCAAATGGCTTTAAAGAAATGCAGCCAACCATGAGAAGTGCTTTCTGTTGTGCAGAGGAAGACATTTTTCCAATTTCTCAGAGAAAAGAGACAGAAATTTGAAATAAAAAGTCCTATGCATTACTTTTGCCAACTTTTGAAATGCCTAGACTGGAAACCCTGGACCTCCACATAAAAGCAGGGCAGCAGGAAGAACACTGCTCATTGTACCTCTGCATCCAGCAACCATGGTAGGGAGCCCAACAAAAATCTTCAGGAAGGACCGAGCCTTTTGAACTTGGAAATACATGATGCTACGCTTCTGAACAATCTCAATCTTGGTGATGAACAACTGTGATCTACTATTCCTGTTGGCCTCTCGCATTCGTGACTGCTCCCTCAACAAAATTAGCAGTCAGTACCTTATCAGCAGGTAATCCAGGAATTATACTTCATCTCAACAGCTGCCACATGGCACTGTGTAGCAAGCACAACCTAGAGCAAAATCATAGGTCGCATTTAGCATTACCATTGCTTAAACAGATGATGTGTAACCCTCCTCACCTCAAGTGTGCTCCTAAACTTGGGGACATCATCTGGGCCAATACCATCAAGGCAGCTGATGTAGAAGTAGGGCTCAAACCCATGCACATGACAACAAACACTGTTTCCTGCCCACCACAATCAAGTCCCAATCAAGCAGAAGGAGAATCAAAATGAAATCAACCAATGATGTGGGAGAGTAGGGAGACAGTAGACCAGGAGAGATCAACAATGTGAAGAAAGGAGAATTCAACAAGGAAGAACCAATTACAGACAGCATTTCTTAAACCCTATGGCCCTTTATAGTACACTGATAGATATTGAGCTGCAGCATTTACCATCTTGAGTTACTCCAAACATGCGCAAGACTGCAGCTGGTCCACTCCTATTGGGGCACAATTCTTTGTGACTTTCTCCCACCACATAATCTATTTCCAGCTGCTGAAACACTGCCATACCAACTTCAGCTAGTCAGTTTCAAAAATCCATGCTGAAGGAAAAACCAATAACAGCAAAAAGAAGGGAGACAGGAGGCCATTGACAGTTTGCTCAAATATTGGACAACCTCTCTTCCTTGCACACTTACACACAGCTCATGAAATTTATAATCACCCCACAAAACTCAGCAACAATCACCAGATTTCCTTTTCAATGTCTCTTGGAAAATGCAAAATAATTACTGGTTATGGATGGAGGAAATGGAAAAGGAAGGAAAAAGGCAAAAATAGGTGACAAAGAAGATGCACAGCCTAGCAATAAGGAAAGAGAAGCTGCAATGCTAAAGAAGAGTGACACCATATCCGCCAAAGAGCAGAACTAAATGTCTCTTTGTCACTGTAAGGACTTCCAGCTCCTTATTGGAGGTACATGTTTATCAATCATGCACAGTGTCAACCAATCAAGTAATGGCTGAAACATTCCCTTGTGAACTCCCCAGCACTTCACAGTCCAAGAGGAATTCTGGCCGATCCAGTAGCCCACCCTATGGCTGGATTCATAGTCATGTGTGGCACTGTGCATGCAGGTAACCCAGTTGGCCATGAGCCCTAAGCAATATATATATATATATATATATGAGATTGCAGAGAAAATTCTTCAATAAAACGTTGAGGGTAACACCACAATAAGTACAGGCATACCCTAATGATCACAAAGTGTCAGACCATCACCTTCATCATGAATTGCAGTGACAAGCTGCCATGACTTCTCACCAATTTCATCAGCTCCCCATGGAGAGTGTAGATAAGTATCCAGTGACCCGTGCACAATTTCAGGCAAATCATTATGGAGAAATCTGTGTCCTGAGTTAATATAGCATTTCTGGAAGCACTGGGGACACTCAACGATGACTTTGGCTAGGATTCAAGGGACATGAGCCCTACCCAATAGAGAGAGTATCGGCTTCATGGATGACGAAGACGGTGTACGTACCAATGTCATGCGCTTGAGGGTCGAAATTTGCCACAGCTGGTCGTCTCCATCTCGCCAATTGTGACGCCAAATTCACGTTCCCAAACTCATGGAGCTCCTCGTCGCGCAAGAGAGTTTCTTCAAGAAACACGTCCTCGTCTTCCTCGTCCATCGGCTCCGCAGGGACGACTGGGGGTCCGTTGGTAGCTTGCAACCGTTTCGACGGAGGCAAGTTAGTAGCCACACCATTTCTCCTCTTGGAATCCATGTTGTGTGCCTACGGTTCCCGCGACAACTAAAGATTTTTCAACAATCGTCGTTCTCGAGCTCACCACTCTCGCTCACTTCTTAAAACCCTAAACTCCAAAACCTCCTGTTTGACAACAATGGTTCGTGCCCACTTTCAAGTGACTGCAACCCCTGTCTCTCTCAACCTTCGGTCTCCCTCTCACGGGCCTCTTCTTCACATGCGATACGACCAAATGAATCTCCCTCCATTCCTTAAACCCTAAACCCACCACAAAACCCAAAATGAGAAAGAAAACAAAAAAAACTCCTGAAACCCACCTTGCTCTTCTCCTCAACAACAACGACCCAGCTCCCCCAAGAAGAAACAGAGACCACCCACCCCCAGCACTTGCAAGAGTATCTTGACAAATCGACCACAAAGAAACTCCACGACCACAAAACATTCACCTCATTGGCAAAACAAACGAATGTTGTATACAACGATCAAGAGATGACGAAGGAAAGCGAATCAAGGCCATGTGCAAAGTCCACATAACCGAAAGAGAGGGACACAGAGTGAGATGGATGCGTTTGCAGCGTCGCAAAATCGGCTGCGACGAGTGCGCCTGAGAGTCTCTCCCTCTCGAAGCAGGCAAGAAGACGGACTTCCCGCCCTTTTCTGATGGATGAATTCTCCACCACTACAGTGACAGAAAACATCCAAAAAAACCTGAATGGATGATTTAGACAACCGTATTCGATGAGAACAATATTACGTACCCTGGATAATGCGCAAGAACCTGTCCATTCCGAGATGTTAACAGTCTTTGCGAGGGCGATTCTGCAACCCCCCATATGACAATTTACCAATTCTTGAAACGTTTCTATAAGCAGATTATAACGATAATGGTCGGCATGTGCTGAATTACAAACATAAATTCTGCTGCAAAAGCATTTTCTATGTTTTAACACATATTTAATACTATGGCAGAACCGGCCTCTAAATATACCCAGATGGAAAACATAGTTTAGGCTTTTGTATTATTTCGACCAATCAACGTAGCTGACAGAAACGAGGTCCCGAAATGAGCCGTACCTGGCCTGAACTGTTCCAGCGCCAGATGCGGGTCGTGGTGGCGGAGAGACACACGCTCGCTGGATCCTCCGTCTCCCCGCACAGACATCAAAGCAGAATTTGCGGATCCCACAAAACAAACCAGCCATCGATCGCGTCGCCACGAACACAATCGTGTCCTCCCTTGTTGTAGCTTCTTAGTTGCTGCCCGCTCAAACTTTGTTTTTTACGCCGCTGTTCTCGGAGAACTGTAGTTTTCGGGCAAAAAAACATCCCCAACAAAAGAAAAATAAATGTGTTTTTCTTTATAACTTTATTTCTTTTCCCCTGTTTCTCTCTCTCTCGCGCGGAGTGTTGGGTTGGTGTTTGTTCTTATTTTGTTTCCTGTTGAGAGCTCTGGTCTGTTTCGGAGCTTTAAGGTTACTGAAGCTTTGGGGTACGTTCTCTTTCCGAACATGGAGATGGTGGAAGGAGTATGGCGGGCGTTAGATACTAGAGTGACGCAAGGGGTATGGAATTTGTTGCGGAATGTGATGGGGGTGGAGCTCACAGGGACGCCAACGACCAAAGGGTTGCCTTTGATAGATAGCCCGACTCCCATCGTGTTGGCGATGACGCTCTACTTGTTGTGTGTCGTTGCGGGGTTGCTGTGGATCAAGGCTTTCAACCTCAAGCCACGAGCCCAGGAACCGGCGCCGCTGCAGGCCTTGGTGCTGCTGCATAACCTATTTTGCTTCTTCCTCAGCCTGTACATGTGCGTGGGCGTCGTCTATCAGGCCATTCTCAACAGGTATGTCTTCTTTCCAGTAGCTTTGCAATACATACATTTTTTGGAACAAGGTTTCACCGGCCATTTCACAGAGTACTGGCTAATAGCCTGAGCTGCAAAAATGGTCCAAGGGATTGCAAGAATCACAAGAGCCTCTCAGAGATTTATGCTTGCAGATGGCTTCATGGCTTAGGTGCAATCTTGACTGTACAGGTACACTCTCTGGGGCAATGCTTATAATCCCAAGCAAACTGAGGTAGGCCTGTCTTCTCTCACCTCTGTTGCTGCAAAGCACAATCCTTGAATATAAAACAGATGAAATCATCATGCGGAGTTCATCAATTTTCAGCATGCTGGAAATGCATAGCAAATACATTTATCATTGATGGAGCGTAGTCTCACTTGGGTTGCCAACAAACAATTCACATAGCTTGGTTTGCTGATGAATGATTCACACTGTTGATATGCAATGTGATTTCAGATGGCAATTCTCGTGTACATGTTCTACATGTCAAAATATGTTGAATTCATGGATACTGTAAGAGCTTCATCCTTTTAAGTTACTTGTTGCTTTGTTTCAATGTTGAATCTGGTGTGTATCATCACCATGTGTCTCTGTTCAAACCCTGTCTCCAAGACAATGCCAGTGTTGTTGTTGCTTTGCATCTGAGCTCCACTTTGAGGTTGCTTGAGGGTTTGCAGATAATCATGGTGCTAAAGCGAAACACGCGGCAGATCACGTTTCTTCATGTCTACCATCACTCCTCCATTGCCCTCATTTGGTGGATTATTGCATATCATGCCCCTGGTGGTGAAGGTATGCGAGATTGCTCCAATTCATTATGAAATGGTTCAAAGTGAAGTGCCCCTTTCTTACCTCTGTGTCAGACTCCACACGTGTTTGAATCTAGTTTAGATATTTCTGTTCTGATTTTGGGGTTTGCATTACAGTTTTATGATATTTCACTGATCTAATGTAAAACTCTTTGTTTGTTGTGCAGCATACTTTTCAGCTGCACTGAACTCTGGAGTGCATGTCTTCATGTACTTGTACTACTTCTTGGCAGCTGTTCTGCGGGGTAATGAAAAGGTTCGACGCAAGTATCTCTTCTGGGGCAAGTAAGTACTGAGGACACAGCCATAAGCACTTCCCCTTCATTTGAGGTTTCAGGTAATTCTCAGTCCCAAATCAAGACAAATGCCAGCAAATTGACTAAGGTTGTGTGGATGGCAACATCACAGGTACTTGACACAACTGCAAATGTTCCAGTTCATGCTCAACCTGGTGCAGGCTTACTACGACCGCAAAATTCATGCACCATATCCACCTTTCTTGATCTCGGTGCACTTCATATCCCTTACATTTGCATGTCTTCTAACCCTTTACACTGCAGTAGTTCCTAGCCATCACTTGAGTTTTGGTTCTTAATTTGTTGCTAGCATTTTTGCATTGCAGTGCAAAGGAGATTGGCAGTTGTTAGGTGACTAACAAGAGTTTTCTGTGGGCTTGCAGATTTTGTTCTACTACATGATTTCTTTACTGGTTCTATTTGCCAATTTCTATGTGCACAAGTATGTGATGTCATCTTCAAAGGGAAACCAAAAGGCAAAAAAGGCAGAATGAGAATACTTGATTGTAACATGCCAGCTTCATGCTGTGTCATGTCTACATTTGCAGAAGTTGTCTAGTAGAGAATGTGTCTCCTTTGTGTGACATGTCCAATTTGAGAGAGTAATTTGTACAGGCCTACACTGCCAAATCCTATGTATTAGTGAGTGGCCAGTTTGGCTATTTGCAGCTGGAGCCTGTAGTCTGAAGTCAACCCTAAAAAAAGTGTTCAAGACATGTCTCCTTTCAAGTAAGAGCTTCATCCTTTGAGTGCACAAGAGAAGATCTGGACATACCTTAACCCCTAAACATCAGGGTGGATCAATTTGGCCAGCTTCTCAGTGCATTTTGGTCTTTCCCTGTGTTTAGGGGTTAATCACTGTGGTGGGAGAGATTATTGGAGAGATAATTCAACACAGATATGGTACTCAACATTTGCCAGTTGAATGCTGATTTCTTTGGAGAAGTGAGTGCCCAAACTCTGGTGCAATTTTGCATTAGATATGCACAACAGTGCAGCACTAGACCCAACTCTCAACAGAGGACCAGAGATGTCAACACAAAGTAAATGCTGACTAAATCTGCAACTATTGACCAATTTCTGTTTGGTTTCCAGCCAATAGTTCTCCCCCGTGTCTGTCTCCAATCTTCTCTTTATTGCAACTACTACATTGCAGCCCTGAACTCGAACTCTCAGAGTTTTAAACAACTCAACACAAGGAATTGCAAGAAGGAAAAAGAGAAGCGCAGTACTCAACCAAATGGCACAGAGACACCTAAGTTGCTCCGTGGACTAAGTCTCTGCCCTCGTTGTCCATTCGTTCTCAGTAGTTACAGCGGTTCGATGACGACCGTTAGCCGAATCCATTGCTCCTATAACCGAGCAGACGTCCCAAGATCGGCGGCTACCTGTATTCCCCACATACCTACTGCTTCACAAACTTTTAGGGTTTAAAGCTCTTCTGCCCACTCGATATCTCTTTCTTTTGTGCGCCGTCGTCGGTGCGTTGCTGTCGTTGCCGTCGCTGTGCTTTCTCTGTTGCACTCTTTTTCTCTCTTCGGGTTGCAGCGGCAGCCATGACGGTGAAGCGACGCAGTGGAGGACGGAACAAGCATGGGCGTGGCCACACGTGAACCCGATCCGCTGCTCCAACTGCGGCCGTTGTGTCCCCAAGGTAAGTATATAGCACACACTTTGAAACTCTCGATCAAGTCGTTGTTCTCTCTCAGGTTATGAGCATTCAGACCTCAGAGGTTTTTAGAATCCCAGTCAGTATCACTTTCCTCAGATCGCAAGCGGAGGTTTTCACCGCGTTTTCCTTTTTTCTGCAAACCTATGCTTTGCTGATTCTGCTTGTCAGGTTGAGTATTCTGCCTTGACTGTCGTATCTTTTGCGCTTTCTTTGTTCAGCGAGGCTTTTTTGAGTTTTGCTGTCTTAAGGAAGTATTCATCCCGGAAGAAGGATAGTGGGATGTGCAGATTTGCACTAGTCGAAAGTTTTGACACCTTTCTTGCACCATGCTTGAATGCAGGATAAGGCTGTAAAGCGATTCCTTGTCCGCAACATAGTGGAGCAGGCAGCTGTGCGAGATGTCCAAGAGGCATGCATCTATGATGGATATGTGCTCCCAAAGCTGTACGCTAAGATGCAGTACTGCATTTCCTGCGCAATCCACTCGCATGTGGTACGAGTGCGGTCTCGTGAGGCAAGACGAATCCGGGAGCCACCTCAGCGCTTCAAGCGCAAGGATGATGCAGCTCCCCGACCTGCAGCACCGGGCGCCCGCACTGCCACCGGCCCCAAGCCTTGAATGTGCACACACTGGTCTTTTGTTAAGACCTCAGCTTCAAATGGCAGATCAGTTATATGGCTGCTCTTTTTTCTGATAACAGGCGTCACAGTTTTTCTAGCCAATGTTATAGTTTGATGGACGAAGGATAACATTTTTTGTGGATGATGAGCTCTATTGTATTCTCTTGGGATATTGCAACTAAGATATTGACCAAAGCATTTTTGCAGCAGTGACAGACTATTGAAGGTTTGCTTCTTCAAGAGTGGGACATGTGCTGTGGGGTTTTGTATTGGCTTTTCCCAGTATCACTTACATCTGCAGGTCTTTGGACAGTGCTGCATATTCACTGAACTCAAGCAGCTGTGTATATTTAGGTATCAGCAGGTAAGCCTGATCTTATACAATCTGTTCTTCAAAATGTTAGAACTCTAATCTGGGAGATGTGGCTATTTGATTGCCAACAAATATCCCTAATCTTAGATTTTTAGTCTCAGTTATCTGCAGCATGTTTTGCTATGTTATAATCCTTGTTATGCTCTCCTGTTATGGATCTGTGTCCAAAGTTTCAAACCTAATCCTTGCAGATTCCTGATTTCCACCATGCTGCCCTCCAA
>Ga0209208_10006013_pt1 | contig 16798 bp, 16 predicted proteins | sample S1TSphfallax_3_FD_187694 | JGI IMG/M metagenome (GOLD analysis project Ga0209208, IMG submission 187694) | Host-associated microbial communities from peat moss isolated from Minnesota, USA - S1T2_Fd - Sphagnum fallax MG (SPAdes) (version 2) | ecosystem: Host-associated > Plants > Peat moss >...
AGCACAATTGGTGCAGATGGGGTTGGCACAGAGGAGCAGTTTCTTCTGTCTGGAAGTGCAGATGGTGCAATCTTCTTGTGGGCTTACTTCCCTTTGAAAAACAAGGTTCATTTCTTATCTACTTTCTTGGCAACAGCTTGAAGTACAAGGCTGGTGGGTGTGGTCCTTGTGTTCTAAAGTCATGCATCCAGATTTAGCAAATGAGTAAAATGTAGCAATGAGGGTGTCGAGGTTTTAGATCGGGAATTTTGAGGGCTAGCTAGCAATGCAACTTTCATAGCTAATGAAAGGGTCTATGTATTACTTTCACTGTCTGTCTGTGTCTCTCTGATGCATGCACACATAATTTGAAAAAACTCCTGCAAATACCTCCTCCATGACTTTTGAGCTTGGGTTTTGTTTTACCAGTGGAGGTCAGCTCTACAAGTGTCGGCAGCACATGAGAAAGCTGTAACATGCATTGCGGTGTACCCATTGTCAGCATCTTCAGCACTTTTTGCTTCAACATCCTCAGATGGTACTGTACGTCTCTGGCAGGTTTCATTATCTACAGAAGCTGGCGGTATGAGCACCTTACTCTTTCCTGGCATCTTTTTCTTCCCTCACTGTTTAACCACTGAAGCTCCAAGTAGCCCTCAGCTGCCCAGGATGCTCAAAATTTGAGCTTTGTTTAACTTGAGTAATTCCTTAGCCTTCATGGGTGTCCTGAAGCTGGATGGAAATATGCACAGCAAATAATTTTATCTTTTGAAAGGAGCCTGTGTGTGTGCAATCATTTTGTGTGATTTATTTTGTGTAGCTGGTGAGATAGCAAGAAGCATTCATAGCCGGAACTGTGATCTACTCCCTTTTGTATGACTACCAGGTGAATGCAATGTGACTCTTCTACAAGTTATCAATGTGGGCACAAGAGTTATGACAGCAGTCACACTGGCCTGCTTCCCTAAGAGCTCTAGCAATTTCTTGCTGGCCATGGGTGGCCTGGACAATCAAATCCATTTGTATGCTGGAAGCTTGACTGGACAGGTATGTTGAAGTAAGTGCTGATCCATGCAACTCTTTGTAAGCTTATTATTTCTATATTGTTGTCCTCAAGTATTCATCTATTATCTCTAACACCTCCTCATTGGTTTCACAGTTTGCACCAGTGTGTCACTTGAAGGGTCATCAGGATTGGATTCGTGGTCTTGACTTTTCCAAGATTGTGGAGGATGCTGATTCGGGGCCATCTTTGTTTCTGGCAAGTGCAGCCCAAGACCGGATCATTCGCCTGTGGAAAATTACACGCAGGAAAGTTCTCTCAATAGAAGGGGAAAATCAATCAGGAGCTACCCTAAAGATGTATATTGAGGGACCAATTTTCAAAGCTGGAGGCAATGTATGGCAGGTATCTCTTGAATCACTTCTTGTGGGTCATGAAGACTGGGTGTATTCAGTACGCTGGCAACCACCACAAGCAGATGTTGTCAGTCATGATGATGGACCATCTATTCGACAACAGATGTGTGTGCTATCAGCATCAATGGACAGAACCATGATGATTTGGAAGCCAGATCTCAAGTCTGGGATTTGGATGAATGTGGTCACAGTTGGGGAGCTAGGACATACAGCTTTAGGCTTTTATGGCGGTGTATGGAGCCCACAAGCCAATGCGATTCTAGCTCATGGATATGGTGGGTCACTTCATCTGTGGTGCGAGTGCGAGATTGGACATGAGGAATCACAGTGGAGGCCTCAGGTTGTTCCATCAGGACATTCAGGGCCAGTAGTGGATGTGTCATGGGGAAAGAATGGTCTATTCCTGCTATCAGCTAGCCATGATCAGGTACAGTTTACTCTCAAATAGTAACTGTTTTGGTGCAGCAGAAGTCCTCGCTTTGACTTGCCATCTGAGTGCAGTCACTTGAAATTACAGAGTCCAGTTATCACATTGCTGCATGATATCATAAAGGAAAATCTGAATGTTTGTTATTGTGTGATCACCAGACAACTCGCCTGTTTGCTTGCTGGAAGAGGAAAGAAGGAGGTGATGAGATTAGTGGGCAGTCATGGCATGAAATTGCTCGACCTCAAGTTCATGGGCATGACCTCAATTGCTTGGTGGTTGTACAAAGCCCAGGGAACCATTGTTATGTTAGTGGAGCAGATGAAAAAGTTGCAAGAGTGTTTGAGGGACCACGATCTTTTATCGACAGTCTTGCTGCCTGCACAGGTGTAAGAGATGACAGTGGATTCATCAGAGAGGATATTCAGATTATGGGAGCAAATATGTCCGCACTTGGCTTATCTCAGAAACCCATCTACTCTCAAGGTCCACCACTCACATACTCTCTTTGTTACTGAAGCACGTTCATTGTGGCATGATAATGGGCAGCATCACTCAGTTTAAAGCCCTGTCTGTTGATATTTACTTGGTTTCACTAACTTGGGACTTACAATCCAGCTCAGGCATTGGAGCAAGCAAGAGAGAAAGTGAAGTAGCAAATTTGGATACAATGGAGGCGCTGCCAGATGCCGTGCCCATGGTCCTGACAGAGCCTCCCTTGGAAGAACATTTGGCTCACCATACGCTCTGGCCAGAGTCGCACAAGCTATATGGTCATGGCAATGAGCTTTTTGCCATGTGTTGTGACCATGTGGGCAAAATTCTTGCAACAGCTTGCAAGGTATTTTGACTGGGTGCTTGCTCATGTTGAAGAGAGATTCTTGTATAATTTAAAGCTTTCAGTTGATGAAGTGTTGCTGGTAAAAAGGTGATGGTCTTATACTTTGTGGGCGATGCTGACAAGGTTATGACTGTGCATTCTTGTCATGTTTGTTTTTTCTTTTTTGCTGGAACTGTAAAAGTTTTGTTTATGTTACATATCTTATGGAGTTTTTCTCTGCAATTGGATTGATATTCTGTTGATAAGTGGGGTAAGGAATCCTGTATGTCCATCATTGGTGGCCTCACTTATGGATCTTTTAGCTGGCTTACAGGCACAGTCAGCAAGTGTTGCAGAGATATGGCTGTGGCATATCGATTCTTGGAGGGTTGCAGGGCAGCTGAGATCACACACGCTCACTGTCACACAGATGGAGTTTTCTCACAACAATCGATTTTTGTTGTCGGTTTCTCGAGATCGACATCTCTCAATATATCAACGGGTGGAGACAGGTTATACCTCATTATCTTGGTTTTGTACATTCCTGACATCGCCCAGAAACTAAATCTCTCATATGCCAGCTGAAATCTTGAAATATCAGGTAGATTTTTTTTGGTGCAGTCTTTTTCAGGAATTTTGGCAGATATGTGGACTCTCTCCTTAGTAGCTTAGATTGTTGTTTTATTTCCAGACATTTTTTCACTGGAACTGCAGATGGGTATAAAAGACTTCCAGGAGGAAGAGTGAGTTTTGGGCAGCTGTGGAAGCTATCAAATTTGCTAAGGCTTCATTCATGCACATTGGCTGGTTTTCTTGCTTGGGGATCAAGAGTCTCTTGCATCTAGACTAGTTTTTCAACTGTAAGAGAGTTGACAGAGTTTGTTGTGGGGTTGACTGGAACAGGAGATCACCACGAATCACCTTACAAACTACTGACCAGAGTTGAAGGACATAAGCGTATCATCTGGGCTTGTTCATGGAGTCACTGTGACCAATTTTTTGCTACAGGATCACGAGACAAGACTGTGAAAGTTTGGGAGGTTGACAGCAGCAGCAGCAGCATGGGTTGTAGTCCACAAGTGCAAGTTGCTGCCACACTCCCAGTTTTCAAGAGCAGCATAACAGCTCTGTCTTGGGCGCCTTTTGAAGGATCAAAAGATTCTCGTGTACTTGCAATAGGTAGGGAAGATGGTCTACTGGAGTTATGGAAGGGGAGTATAACAACAACAGCTTCTTCACATGGTGAGAGTGGAAAATCAAACATCACGGAAGCCAGGAAGTTAGACATGTCATGCTTTGTAAGAGTGGATGCCAATTTGTGCCATGTTGCTACAGTTCATCGGCTCAGTTGGAGGGATGTTCCCATCCCACCAGATGAAACAAAGACAACAATGCATGTTGATAGGAGAGATGAACCACAAACAATGACTTTGCAGTTAGCTTCAGCTGGAGCTGATCATTCGACAAGGATTTTTGATGTGAAATTCACATATTGAACACGATTTCACGTTGGATACCATAAACGTTGTTTCTGTGATCTCCAGATGAAAAAGTCCTGAGTGAGTGTGGAGATGAATGAATATCTGTGATCTTCAAATGTAAAAAGCTCAGGAGACCATTGACGGTAGCACGTGCTCAATCCATTTGTTTGTGCAGATCAACTTCTGGTCTTGCCAAAGTTGCTCACAGGTTGGAGACTAAGACTACTACTACTACTGCTACATCTGTCTGGAAAGAAGGACTAAGTGGTCTCAGGCAAAAATGAAAAACCTTGGTCCATTCACAAAAACCTTATGTCCACACTTGAAAGAAAGATAGGTGTGATTTGACACCGAATCAGACATTTTGGGTTCAGTGGGTGTACCAAATGAGGTGGCAATAGGTGAAAATCCAAGGGATTTAAGCAAATCAGTGTGGAGTTGCAATACCGATTTGATTGAACCCTAAACCCGAAGGTAGGAACAGCCAATAGGGATTAGTTCTTGATAGCTTTGCATCTCATCTCCAACATGGCATTTTCACTTTCCAAATGGTAATGACACACACAAAAAGGAAACATATCCAATTTCACTGAGTGATTTTTTGGGTGCAAAAGTTTCACTATTTTGAGTTCTTTTTTGGAAATGTTTTTCTGGGGGAAAAAAATAAGCTTTTCCAAGGAATAGTTTTTTTCCCAAGCAAAATAATTGCCATTTTTTGCAAAATCAAAATATTAAAAAAAATCATAGATTTCACTGTCTCCAGCAAAACCCACCTCTTACTTACAAGTTATAGCACCAGTAAATTTTGTGATGTTGCTCAAGTGGTGATCATCCATAAGATGATTTAGTCAAATTTGGCGATAACTCAAAGAAACTCCTAAAGTTTCGCCAATTTGGAAAAAATAAAATCCTCCATTTGATGAAATTTCGCCAAAAATAAAAGAAAAAGAAAGAAAAGGCCGTCCGCGTAAACCCCACACCCCCGGAGTCACGTAAAGTGCGTTTTGTGCTCGCCCGGGCAGACGAGCGGGCGGGCGGGCGGGCTGACGGAGAGACACGGAGGAGACGGGTCGTTGTGTTTGTTGTGGCTTGTGTGCATCGCGAGGAGGAGGAGGAGGAGGAGAGCGAGAAGAACGAGGAGGAGGAGGAGGACTAGGAGCAGTGCTGGGGTGGTGAGGTGGGTGCAAAATGGAGCACTACTACTATTGTTGCTCTTCTACCGGAAGAATGATGCAGCAAGGAGGAAGGATTACAACTGCTGCTGCCAGGCTCTCTGCGGCATCTGCTGCTTCCTCTCCTCGCTTCTTCTGTAAGTTTGCAGCAGGGGTTGCAACCTCTTCCAAAAGCTTGCACAACCTGAGTAGCAGTAGTATTAGTAGTAGTAGTAGTAGCGTCAGATGCTCAGCAGCAAGTAGCAGTGCAGTCACCGAACAAGAAGTACCGGCAGCATCTGTTCGCCCTGTTATCAGGTATTTCATTTCACTCTTTTGTTGTTTTTTGCTTTTATGAAATCTCTTTTGGTATGTTTATCTGTTTGTGTGTGCGTGTGCGTGTGCGTGCGTGCGTGCGTCTTGGGGAGAGATGGGGGAGAGAAAGAGAGGAATGGTGGCTTTTTGTGGCTGATGTTTTTTTGTGAACAATGAATGCATTGTTGTGGGGTGGCGGGTGGGGCAATGTAGGCGTGTCGGCAGAGGCTCAAAGCTTGTTGGTTGTGGATCAGCTGTTCCTACCACTATCATATCCAATGATGACCTTTCCAAGGTTGTGGACACTTCAGATGAATGGATTGCAGTTCGAACTGGGATCCGCAATCGTCATGTGCTCGCAGGCAAGGTTCTAATTTGAGGCCGAGTACTCTCTTTGTCTCTATATTTCTCCTTCTTCAGAATGAGTGAGAGGAGTCCCAGGATTAGGGTTTCATCTTCTGCACACAAGATGCTTCAGGCATGTTGTCAGTCTTCTTTTACAATGCAGGTTGTGCTAAGAGGGTTTCCTTGTTCCTTCATGTTCTGCACAAAAGATGCTGCAGGCATGTTGTCAGTTGTCTTTTACAAATGCAGGTTGTGTGTGCTAAGGGGGTTTCTTCTCAGAAATGCAGAAGGCGAGACAGTCACAAGCCTTTCTGTGGAAGCCTCAAAGAAGGCACTAGAGATGGCCAATGTGAATCCTGAGGATATTGATCTGCTGTTGCTCTGCACATCTACACCAGATGATCTCTTTGGCAGTGCACCCCAGGTAAATAGCATCAAGCAGGACAGCAGCCAAGCCAGTGATGATACATGGACAGGGGAGGGGGGATGTGAGAAGAATGTGTGCCATCTCCTGAAAATTCTTTGGGGTAGCATTGCATGCATGCATGCATGCAACTTCACATATATTATTACCCTCAAATGTATTTACCCTGCCATTATTGTTATGTCTATTGTGTATGTCACTTTGTGTTGATTTTGCAGGTGCAGAAGGAGCTGGGATGCTGTAATGCCCTGGCATTTGACTTGACAGCTGCATGCAGTGGTTTTGTGCTGGGACTTATAACCGCATCCCGATTTATCAAAGGTCCCCAATCCTAATTCTTGTTGGTCATTTTTCTGCATACTTCAAACTGCGGCCTGTCAAAATGTGTTAGCAAGAAGAACCAGTTTCTCCTTGTGCATGGGCCACTATGACAAGTCAAATGAGTGCAAATGCAGGTGGTGGGTATGAGAATGTGCTTGTGATTGGTGCGGATGCACTTTCAAGATATGTGGATTGGATGGATAGAGGGACTTGTATCCTCTTTGGTGATGCTGCTGGGGCTCTGGTCTTGCAGGTGTGTAGTGTGCTTCCCCTCTTTTTATATGTCTCCTGTACAGTTTTGGCTGACTGAGAGTAATCACGGTGGCTACTTTAAGATAGGTACAGTCATCTTGATGGAGCACACAAGCACCTGTATGGATCAACATTTATATTTGTTTGGTAAGGTGTGTGATGTGAGTTGTGTTGTTATTTCTGTGTAGGCAGTGGGCGATGACCAGGACAGCTTGCTTGGATTCAACTTACGCAGTGATGGTGGTGGACAGAAGTGGGTCCTGCATTTTCTCCTCTTCTCTCACCACATATTGCAAGCCTATCAGCTTCTGATGGCCTTAGTCCATGTTGCCAGTACACTAGTTTTTGCATGGGTTTTCATTGTGCTCTATCCAACATGATGTGTAACAGCTTGCAAACATCAAAGATGGAGAGAGTTGCTCTGACATGACTTGAGGATGGATGTTGCAGGCATTTGCATGTGCGAGTAGATAATGTTCCAGATACCTCTCATAATGGAGCCACAACAAATGGAAGTAAAACAAATGGAACTGTGATCAAACTTCCAGCCAGGGCATCCTATGACTGCCTTCAGATGAATGGGAAGGAGGTATTCAGGTTTGCTGTTCGGGCAGTGCCTCAGGTTATAGAAGCAGCCTTGCAGGAGGCTGGCCTCACAGGAGCAAATTTGGACTGGTTGCTACTGCACCAGGTAAAAACTTGAGACTCGTTGTGTGTTTTGCGTGATTGTTGCACCGGAGATTTTCATAGGGAGGAATCTGTTGTAGGGTGAGCAGAGATCCTGAGTTTGTATGCCTTAACCAGTTGGTAAGATGAAGAACCACAATGTGAAATTTCTTATTTGTCTGGGTGCAGGCTAATCAGAGAATTCTTGACTCGGTGTCGCAGCGACTGGAGATACCAACAGACAAAGTGATCTCTAATCTTTGCAATTATGGCAATACCAGTGCTGCTTCCATACCTCTAGCACTTGATGAAGCTGTTCGAAGTGGCCTCGTGCAACCAGGTCACATTGTGGCCACTGCTGGCTTTGGTGCTGGCCTCACTTGGGGCTCTGCAATCGTGCGATGGTCTTAGAATAAACCTGAACTCTTTTTCTCACCCAACCCTACCTTTGTTCCTTCCTTTATCTCCATTCCCTCCTCCTGTTTACAGTCCTTATTGTAAACAGTAGTGAATGCAGAGAAGGTAATCTACAGTGAAGCATTTGCTGGACACAGCCTCCACAAATGAGGGGCGAAAATCTCTTGGTAGGCACTAGGATGACTGTGTCACAGAGTCAGGGTAAGGCATTGGGGGTGTAGAGCATTGAATTGACTGGATAGTAGCAAACCCCTCTGCTTAATTGACAGGCAGACATATTTCAGACTTTGGTAGAAGAGTTTTCCTGTTGCTTCCAGTAATGCAACAGAAGCGCAGCACACAGATTTTTGTATAATTGTTGTCCCAAGGCTTAAGCAGGTTGCTGTTTTACTTCACTACACTGACTGTCAGGAGCTGAAGAAGAATAATGGAAGGTAGTCACATTCATCATTGGTGATGGTTTGATTATGATTGCACTTATTGTTGTATTTGTTTTGGTTTGGCCAGAACTGATACAGTTTTTAAAACATCCATTGTGGAGTTGCTCTCTGCAATCACATTTATACGTTGTGTGAGAATTTTGCACCCTCATTGGTCACCCTAGTTTGTAATTTCCAGCATAGTCATCAAGCCCAAGGTTCTATTTGGATTTGGTCTGTATAGGCACAAGTTTAATATAATTGATGCAGCAGAGGAGTCTATTTGCAGAGTTTGCCTTTCAACCCTTCTTCAAGTTTGTGTTGCTGCTGCATTTTCTGCATGGTTATTATACTCAATGACAGGCAAAGAGCAATCGTCCAGTTTTTTGCTAAACCCTGTTGGCCTAATCGGCCAAAGTAAATTAAATCTGTTGGAACTGGGTCTGGAAATATTTGGACACAGGTTTAGAGGAGTAAGGTCATGGGACAGTTGAAGGAGAATTTGCAAAACCTCTTGATCTTATGGTGTAGTGATCTGCTATATATTTCATGGCAAGAGTACCTGCAGTAGTGCTTGGACACAACAATGTGAAATTGCAGCAATATATGAAATTAAGTTATGTGCACAGCAATGTCCAATGAGCAAGATTGTGGGAATGATTGTTGTCAATTGAGGGTTATACCTGTAATGTGCCTGAGTCAAGGATGCAGGAGTAGACAGACAGGCATAAAGAAGCCTGTACAAAATAGTCTCACCTTGCATCCAGAGGACAGAGCAAGAAAATGTATCAGGGTGTGAAGCATAGCACCTAGAGCAAAAATGTCTACAAGAATAGTGACAAAATGCAAGGCAGTGGTGATGCCTATAGTAAGAGCATTTGTTCAACATGCTTCTGATGTAACCACTCTGAGAGTGGTTTTCCGGAACTAACAAAGCATCCCAAATTGGAATTTTCCATGTAAAAAGGAGAGCCCAGGCTTGCAAGCATGTTCTGAACTGCATGCCTCACCAAAGAGGAGCCTGTAACACGGCTATGCTTTCCCCACCCTGTGATAATCTCGATGCGTTCAGGAGCCCTTCCTGTGTAGACCATTGTCTCTCTCAGGCCTGACAGAGTCCTTGAAAGTGCCACTAAGGCTGTGCCAATTGACATGACGTGCAGATCAATGGACCACTGGTTCTTTACTTTCTCCCGGACTGCAAGTGGGTATAAATTGTACTCCCTAGCAACTTCCCAAACTAATCCTGCCTCTCTCCTGCACCCAAGCTGGTGCAGAAACTCAATCAATGCATCTGTGAACCCACGCTTGCTGTCATGTGCCTCACCATGACAACTTTCAAAAAATTGCTGAATCCCAATTTTCAATTCCTGCATTGGCACCTCCACTGATAACAAGGAGCACACCAAGGCCGAAGCAGGATGATCTGTGCTTGCCATGAGACCCATCACTTGCTGATGCTGATGATGTGCACTTGCAGTGCAGGAACTCAAAAGGATAGTGAGGGTTTGCAAGGCAGGAGTGAGACCCCATGTCTTCATTGAATCCAGCATATTACGTGCAGCAGCAATTTGTTGCATGCGCAGGTATGTACCTAGCAAAGAGTTAGTGATTTGCACATTGGGCGTAAGCCCTGCACCTAGCATCCTCTTGTACCAATCCCAAGCTTTATCAGCATTACCAGCCTTGCCCCACATCTCTATCAGAAGACCATAAATAAGTACATCGGCAGTCCACCCAGCTTGCTCCATCTCCCCAAACATCAGCTCTGCCTCATCAATGTGGCCTATTTGGCCCAGAACTTCCATCATTATGCTGTATGTCACTCTGTCAGGTTGGAAACCTGCATCCTGCATGTCATTATACAGCTTCATAGCCATATGGGGACTCCCTGCTTTGGCCTGGGAGTCAATGATGATATTGTATGTCACTAAGCTCGGAATGCACCCATGTTCAATCATCTCCTGGAAAAGCTTATATGCAGCATTGACCTTGCCTGCCTTGCCAAGGCAGTGAATAATGACACTGCAACCAAACATGAAAGTGTCAACCAACACTCTAAATGTAAGTCAACTTCCAATAATGTACAGACTGACCATTGCATACAACCAAACATACTCAACATACTGTCATAAGGACATTTGAGACTCTTCATATTGATTGCTCATCAACTCTGACATTGCTACCTAGTCAGCTTATAGCAAGAGGTAACCATCAGCAAACCTATATGTCAATGACAAAAGAAATGAAGTAGCCATCAACAAAAATCAAACTATGCTTGTAGGCTGCAAGATAGACCTGTAAGTGAATGTGTCGGGCTGGAAGCCAGCCTGCTGCATTTGCTGATACATGTCCATGGCAATGTCATGAAAGCCGGCTTTTGAATGCAGATCAATAAGTGTGCAATAGGTAACACGATCTGGACTGCAGCCGACTCCCTGCATTTGATGAAAAATGCGGACTGCTTGACCCAAATAGTTAGCTCTGCCATACAAATGGATAAGCCTATTGTAGGTGACAACTGATGGTTCACAGCCTTCTCTCTGCATCTCCTCAAGAAGACGACTGCAGGCCTCAAAGTTCCTTGCACGACCCAGTATCCCAATCATGGTGGTATAGGTGCAAACATCATGCTTGAATCCACTCTGCCCCTTGGCCCAATTGAAAAACTTCAAGGCTAACCCAGCTTCTTTCTGATGCTTCAACACCTCATTGATGTGAAACGCATTGAACCTTGCATTCAAATTAGAGAGTGCATCTACAGTCTCTGGCCGCCAATTTAGTTGATTCAGGATATCGCACACATGATCCACCACTTCCCCAGTAGCAGCTCTTGGCTCAGAGGCTGCCTTATGAGTGTGCCGCCTACCTCCACTCTGTGGCCTCCCATGATTCACACCTCTGGGTGCTCTAAAACCACGACCATCCCCACCTTTCCAACTTGGCACTTCAACTTTTGATGTACAAGACGAGGCCTCTAATACTGACCCTGGAACTGATGCCTGCTTAGGAAGCAAAGCAGGTGAAGTCCGCCTTACTGTTCCACTAGATGAACTCCATGCATGTACAGGGAAAGGTTGACCAGTGGATGACTGTGACTGTGTTGTGTGGGCTTGCCACACAACCCTGGAATTCCCACCTGCATCTGAAAGGGTGTCATGACTCCCTGACCTCCTCTGAGATTCCCTAGCAGTTGTGATGCTAGAACACCCTTCATTTCCTACTGATGCAGATTGAACTTCTTGCTCAGCCCTAGCTGCTGTTGCTACTTCCTTCCCTCCCTTCTCAAATGCAATTGCAGTGGATGATGTCCTTGATGGTTGTCTTGGCAGCCTGTAATTGCTAGACCTGCTGCCAGTTGTTGACACCACACTATTTTCAATGCTAGACAATCCACCAATAACAGCCAACCCAACTTTATCTGGACATGAGGTGGCATCTTTGCCAGTTGGACTAGCCAGCACTCTGACCACTGGAATGACTTTTCCATCTTGACCCAATCCAGAAGTCTCAGTTGGGTTTCCTGCTTGACCAAATGTGTCCTTCAGATAGATTGAAGGAATAGGTGTTGCATGAAAGGCAACAGGTTGTGTCCTTTCAGGTGATTTTTTGTAACTGCCCTCTGGTTGGATGGCTGGAGAAGATGGAATTCTCTGCGGTTGGTCAAGAACAGGGTTAAAGGCAGGAGTAGACCTTTTCCCATTCTCTCCTTGCTCATCAGAAGTACAAGTTCCATTGGGGTTGTTGCATGATCCATCACCAGTCCGAGTCCCACACGTAGTACCAGCTACTAGCCATGTGCGAGTAGCCTTGTACAAGGGCACCAGCTGTTTCGGTCGCAGCATTGCCTGCATTCATGTCATCCTTAGCAAACTCATAGCTCTTCCATTCCTGGACAAAGCAGGAATCGATCGCACCAAGAAAAATAATCATCCAGTCATCTGAGCAGCAGCAACTTACTGGCAACTGGACTGAAGAGATCGATTCTGACTTGCACATTTGGTGTAGTTAGATTACATAACAGGACCATCAAAATCAGATTCATTGCAACACACATAATCTTAGATACCCACCTGCTCAGGAGTCAATAATCAAGGGTTGGTGAAGGCTGAAGTTGGAGGTACCAGCTTAGGTTATCCATAGACTGCATGCAGAGAGAAACTCACATCAAAACATGGCCAAAGTATAATCATGTCACATATCTATTAGATTGCAGAGAGACCTCCTGAAAAGCACTTTGAAGGTCAACCATTATGTCAGCTCCAACCAAATCAAGACAAACCAGAAAAGAATGAGAGCAATTGTAACCTTGTGCATGTTGCTCACAAAGTATCAGAGCATCACCTTCATTATGAATGGCAGTGACTAGCTGCAATTAACCCCCCCCCCCCAACTGACTTCATCAGCTCCTGACTGAAGGTGTAGATAGGTATTTTAGAATCTGCTCGAAATCTCAGGCAAAACAATTGGTATACAAGAATCTACATCCCAAGTTTCAGTCATATCACTGGAACAACTGGAAGAAGACTCAGTCTTGATGTTGGCTAGCAATCAAGATGGACAGCTGATAAAACAAAAGTCAATAGTGTCCTCATTCTCAAAGTTGAACCACACTTATGAGGGAAGCTTCCCTTCATTTGATGTTGTCTCTGTACAAGCAAGCACCAATGTATAAGGTGTAGAGAGACCTGCAAAGAGAGTAGTAGTAGTAGTAGTAGTAGCAGCAGCAGTTGGGGTCTCCTGCACTTGAACACATATCCTTCTTCTAGCACATTACTTGGATGCATATCTGGTCCCCCTTGCATGGGGAGACATGTGGCTGTGAAATTGCAGAGAATTCTCCACAACAAGAATTTGAAGGTACCATGACAATGAGTGCATTTGTCATAGCCTTATGAGATTAGCACACAAAGCATCAGACCCATCACTTCCATCATGAAACAGCAGGGACAAGCTGCTGCCATGACTACCCACTGGCTTCATCAGTTCCCAACGGTGGGTATAGACAAGTATCCAATAATCTGCCACTCAAAATCTGGGCAACCCATTACACAAAATCTGCATCCTGAGTTCCTATTCACATTTCTGGAAGCAATGGGTGAAGGACTAGTTGTGTTGTTGGCTAGCACTCAAGAGACACAGCTAATATAAAAAAGCCAATAATAAGTCTGTACTGTAATAATACTGTAATTCAGAAACCACAGATAGCAATTCTAGATTGAAAATCTGTTTGTGAGACCCACTTGTGTCACTGAACATGTAATAAAAAAATCCTCCATACCAAAGGGAATACAGAGAAAATCTCCCAACCAGAAGCTAAAAAACCCCTGTTGACAATGGCTGCAAACTTTTTCCCTTTTGTGTTGTAAGGTTGTTCCTCCATTTTCTCTGCTACTTGAAGCCCCATGGCAACCCATTATCTAAACGTTCTTGTAGAGAGCTTCATGCCCAATCTATGACCACAGCAGGTAATAGCCTAAGACAAAATCAGGGTTTTGGAGCAAAAACCTGGGGAGAAGAAACAAGACTGAGAGCATATCATTCACATAGGGTTGAAGGTGTCATCAGATCCAACCATGGTACTAGTGATCCAGAAAACCTCTCTACAAGATTGAAAAAAAATGGGGGGGGGAAGGGGTTTCAAAACCCCATCCCAGATGTGAATTTTTTGTGTGGCTGCTCCAACCACAGCACAATCTTAGCTCTTGGATCTCATAAGCTGGAAACCCACCAAAAGAATCCGATGATACCATCAGACCTGGACTGAAAGGTGGGGGTTTTAAACCCTAAACTGCTGCTGCTCACTCTTCCCCTCCTCAACTCTGACCCTCCTCAAAGGTCTCAAACTGAAAGGCTAGCCACCAAAACCCAAGATGACCCAACAAACCGACTCCTGACAAACAGAAGAATGCAACAAAAATCACTGCACGAAAGACGGTAGGAAAAGATCCATTACCTTATCAACTCCCGCTTGCAAACCCAAGCAGACATCTTGAATCCAGTAAGAGAGCCACCCAGTTTACGTCCACCCATCTTGCTGCTCCTCAGCAGCAGCAACAGCAACAACAACACATTGCGAATTCATTTTTTCCCCTCCCTCTCCTCTCCTCTCCTCCTGCATAAAATCTGAACAGGTACAGTTTTTCTTAGTCAAGTTTACGGCTACCCAAAGAGCCAAAAGCTGCACACGATATAACACCGCAGCTGCTGCTCTTCTTGGGATTCTTGTCCCACAGCAGCAGCTGCCAGGAAAGGAAAAGGAAGGGTAGGAAGGGGTGGAACTTGGAAGCAGACAAGAGCGCCACCAAAACACAAAACCCTTTTGCAGACTGCACAGCAGCTAAGTTAACCATAACAGTAACAGTAAAGATTACAAACAGGCAACTAAATTAACAACAGGAACTAACTGCAAAGTAGCTAACTATAACCACAGTAGCAACAAAACAAACTGGCAACACAATTAACAGCAGTAACTGACTGCAAAGTAGCTAACCATAACCACAGTAACAAAACAACAAACAGGGAACACAATTAAACAACAGCACCTAACTGCAAAGCAGCTAACCATAACCACAGTAACAGCAAAAACAAAACATTGTTTCTAGAGGGGGAAACAAAGAAGAATACTAACTACAATAAGCAAAGTTGCAACCTTCATGGATGATGAATCAAACATTCATTACAGAACATGCTTTTCATTCAAGAACAAACTAGAAATCATCACATGGTGATGCTTTACTAACTAATTAAGTAATTAGCCATAGGGTGAGAGCATTCCCAAAATAACAGGCCTAGGATGAGGCATTAGTCAAGTCAAGTTCTAGAATTTAAGAATATCACTCACCCATGGGCTTTACTTGTTGAAAGAACTACTTGTGTTTGCCCCCATGCATGCTTGATGAAACCTAAAATCAAACATGCATGTCTTTGATCTTAGGGCAATACTAAATTTTTATAACATAAAAGGCAACAACAATACAAACAAATTAATCAATTAAAAATTAACTTCATTATAATTTTTGTTATTAAATCTTCATCAAAGCATTATTGAAGTTTCTAAAATAACATCAAATTAATTAGAAACATTTATATCCCAAAAACGAATTTCATATTAAATTTTTTATTTATTTTAATATGGATGTGTTTTATTTTAATCAATTTTTTAAGAATATTTTTAAAATTTTTAAAAAATATTTAAAGAAATTAAAGCTAATTATTTGTATGTTTATCCAAAAAAATTCATTAAAAAAATTAGTCATATGAATTGTTTTTTACATTTCATAGTGATGTGAAACCTTGTGATACAAAAAGGCAAGTGACAACCCAAAAAAATAAAATGATATATAGGCATGATTAAATCAATTACCCAACATTTATATTTTGAGAAGAAACCCAACAAGTAGATGGGCAGACTTCAAAACAACCCATCAATTGAATGGGTGCACCCAAAATCTACACACATGGATCCATTGGCTTGGGGCAATAACAAGGAAAATGTTATCATAAACTTAATTGTATATAGATCATTAGGCATATAGGAAGGTGACAATTCTTACATGCAATCCTTATTAAGCATGAAAGGGATCTTGAGCAATTCCACCTATTATACCTTAATGTGAGCTTATCATAATGTTTATCAGATTGAACATGATGTACAAGTGTTTCTCCAATCCCCACCCATAAACATGAAAAAAGAAACAATATCAAATGAAAGACCTTTTAAAATCAAGGCACATGAGTTACTCATTATAGTGGAGGAAAAAAGAGCAACCATTTGATTGTGCAAAGCACTAGATCTTATGCAAATTTAGTGACCCAATCCGACATATGAATGATGTACTCCATCCAAATTATGTTGTGCAAACCATTGTGTAGCTATTGTGAATGTTGATATGTAATTGTAAGAACCCTCTATTTTTCGTGTTATATTTTGCTCTTTGCCAAGAGTAGTATTTCAAAATAGTGGCATTAGTGCACCACCACACATGACCCTTGTGTAGTAGTGTTTTGTGTTTTTTTGTAAGAAAATTGATGTAGCTAAAGTGGTACCATCCATAATGGGATTTAGCCAAATTTGGCTATAATGGATATATAAAAATGAAAAACTTACGCATCCTTGTATATTCTTGGGCACCTATTTGAAACCACTTGTTTTTTTTTTGGGATGTGTTTTTGTCTTTCTAATTTTTCCTGGAAAATAAATCCTCAGCTTCTCTTTTGGTCCTAGATTTGTCAAATCCCTAAATAATTTTTTTTTTTAAATCCCTAAATAAAATCCCTCCCCTCCCCCACCCCTCCATCCCCCCTTCTTTCGTGCCAATTCCCCCTTCCCCACGCCACCCAAAAGCCCTTTCTCTGGCAC
>Ga0209208_10006014_pt1 | contig 16797 bp, 13 predicted proteins | sample S1TSphfallax_3_FD_187694 | JGI IMG/M metagenome (GOLD analysis project Ga0209208, IMG submission 187694) | Host-associated microbial communities from peat moss isolated from Minnesota, USA - S1T2_Fd - Sphagnum fallax MG (SPAdes) (version 2) | ecosystem: Host-associated > Plants > Peat moss >...
TTCTTTTCTCAAGCATCCCTCCGTTTCGCTTCCTCCCGTGAGTGTGTGTGTTTTTTTTCGCCTTTCCCCTGTTTCATCCAAACCCTAATTCTTCCACTTTTTCTGAGAACGAGAGATGCAGGGACCGAACTAAGTAGTTGCTCATCAGTGTAGTGTTTTGTTTTAACAGCGACATCTCTGAAGCCCTAATTAGAAGGATTTTAAGGGAAGAAAACTCGTCGGCAGATGATCTTTTCTTCTTCTTCTTCTTCTTCTTCTTCCTTTTTCGTGGGTCATTTCATACGATTAGTGCCAAGATGTCCTCGAGAAGATTAGAAGGAGATTCTACCTGTCTTTTGGTTTTTGATGGTATAATGACGTTCAAAACTGACAGCATACAGAAAAAAATTAGCAGAGAATTGAACTTTGGAATGTTAGGTCTCTGTTAGGGTTTTCTTGCATTCTTTTTCAAAGGTATCAAATTCAGGAGGTAGGAAGATGTAAGGTAATATGCCTGCTTGATTTCAGGGATTAGAAAACTGTGCCAATTACCATGTCAGATTTTGGTTATAGACTGTCAAATGTATTTTAGTTACGGGTATCATACTTTGTGGTCAGATTTCTGTTACAGTTATGGCATTGGTTTGAGCTATAAATCACACTGCTTGTTTGATCATTTAGTAGGTATATTGTCTAAATGCCATTGCCACCGATGCAATTAAATGAATGTATCTCCTGGCATCCGGTTTCTCTTATTGTTTAAGCTTGTGATTTACAATCCTTGCACAGTTTATTTCATTTGCTTTCACTCTTGAATTCTGCCTTTATTCTTTGGTAATTAAGTGAGGTTGATTTTTATTTTATTTTATCAGCAAGGGATGTTCAAAGGTTGCAGTCTTTGTTCTGTTTCAGGATGCTGGGCATGGCACAATGGATGTTACAGGAGAAGCAGTTTCTCGGGACGGGTCTTCTCAGCTAACTTTTGCGTTTCCTGGGTGGGGTGTTGACATCTCTAGGGATGCCAAGCGGAACAATCCTTCCATTTTTAGACATGCAAGTGATGTGTGCTCTATCCCAAGCAATTTCAAAGCTAACAAGAGCATCACAAAAGAGAGGGGTTGGGAAACACCTGAATATGATGGAGAGGGAAGCCCTGTTGATTTTCTTGATGATGAGTTGCTTGTATTTGTCTTCAAGCACCTGGACATGAAAGACTTGTGTGTGACCATGCAAGTTTGCAAGCGTTGGCATAGTGTTGGGTCTCATGATCAAGTCTGGGAGGTGTTTCTGCTGTCAACCAATGCTCCTAAGGTCCTGCCCAGGCATGTTATCTAATCTTTCCTTTTTAGTTCAGAGAAATTTACTAATCAGGGCTTCCTCTTACTCTTGTCAACCTTTGCATCTTTACAAGACATAAGGCTGGGTTGTGTGGGATTCTTTTCTCATTTGTGGACTGCAGTTAGAAGCAAGTTGGCAGCTTCAGGTGTCAGTAGAAAGTTAGTGACTTTATTATTGGGTTCCTAGATTGGGAATAGAACTACCTCTGAGTTTGGCTATGGGGAAGCATAGATGTCATCTAGTATGTTTTGGTTCACAATTCTTGAAAGAGGTAGTCATACAATGGACCAATTGTCTCTGAGTGCAACAACATTGTTTCATCTTCAAGAGAACTGAATTTTTTTTCTTGAGATCTCTATAAATTTTGATTGTTTATTTTGGTAGCAGGTGGATCCAAGTAAGGAATGGAATTCTTGCAAAGTCATTAGGCCAGCGCTTTGGTGTTTTCCTCAAGGGGTATGACTATGTCTGGCATGCAATTAGTGCATGGTGGGACTCTGGGAAGCCGTGTAGCAAATTCACGTCCACCTTATTCCGCTCACTGATTCAAAAGCTCACAATAAGTGACTGGAGCCTTCTTTATGAGGCTCTTGGAGCTGCATTTTCAGACCGTGCTGATCACATGGCCAGTGCACTGTTAGTTCAGATTGAGAATACACAAAGTGTGCACATAGTAGATGAATCACAAGTTTCCCAGAGCACAGGGGACCAAATATTCCTTGTTGGAATGCCAGGAATCCCACTTGAAGAGTCTGCAGTTGATTCTCAACAACACAAGAGCAGCGCTGGCAAGTGGCGAGCTTGGAACAGTAATGGGAGGAAATCTGTTGACGAGCTTGAATTTCAGGAGTTATGGCAGAGTGTGTGTACTCTATGGATGAGATACAAAAGATGGCTTATGCTTATTGTTTCCCACTGCCCTGAATTGAACCATGAAGTGATGGCTGAGCGGGCACGAGGGTATGTCCTCTTTCTGCTTCCCCTATACTTCTTACCCAAACCATCCAATGCCCATCAGATGCCTCCCTTCACTTCCTAAGTTTTTAAAATGCCCCAATTTTGCACAAGTGGACCCTGGTGTTGCAAGTATGTATGTGTTGGAACAGATTATTGCATACTTCTCCAAATCTACTGTTAGGAGCTGATAATGTCAGTGTTGAGTATTGGAATCTCATCACTGCTCTTCATGATGAAGGTGATGGTTTGACACTTTGTGGGTGACACTCATAAGGTTATGACTGCACTCTTTTTTGTCATTTTTAGTTTTTCCATCACTGGCAGAACAGTTATCTGCTAAGTGTTGTTGCGGAGATTTCCCTGCAATATCATAGATGTATAGTTTTGCCTGGATGAGAAAAGGTTTTTCATCACTAGAGTAGGAACTTTTACAAGGTTTTAGCTCTCCTGTGAACTTTCCTTGTTTGGATTCAAAAGTTCTTACATTGTCTGGCTTGTGTGCAGCTATGCATTTGCTGCAACCCCAACAGTTTATGAGAAGGGTGTCATTTGCTTCAGGTATGGTTTATTGTACCAAGTTCTGAAGCTGCTTGAAGGCATCCATATATGGAAAAAGTGATCCATCCTTTGCTGGGTTCCTGGAGTCATTGAGCAGTATGAAACCTCATGTTGCTGCTGTCAATCACCCTAGTACAAGATTTTCAGGTGGATGTTTCTGGGGAGGTCATTTACTGTGAGCTGGTCTCTTCAGGGATAATCAGATGTAAAATTGATGGTGATGGGTTTAGGAGCCAAGTCGTCCTCAAATATGGACTACGGAGTATTTTGCAATCAGTTTTTCATGGACTCATTGATGCAAGTGCAAATGAATCAGCATCTGATACAGAAATTGATCTTTTGAGGTCACTATTTCATCTCCTCCAGGTGCTATTTTGATCCCACATAACTTTTTCCATTTGACATTTGTATTCTTTTGCCTGCAATTCTGAAACCCAGAGGTAGTTGACATATTCTGGTGCAGGACAGTGGGACTGCTTGAGGCACAGTATGCTAGGAATGGGGTTAATTGCAGCACTAGGATGTTCTCTGATGATGTGTACTCACTTAATACCAAGGAACTGGGATTTTGCCAATTACTTCAATCTGTTTACCAGTCTTGATTCCCGGTGATTATTACAAGTGTTTTGTATTGACACTTGGCTGAATCTGTAGCTGAAAAACATTGTTATGCAAACTGTTGAAGTCCTTATGAGAAAAGATTGAGTTGGAGGCACTTCACATAAAAAACAGCATGAAATTTAGGCTGTGATGGTAGGCTCACATTGTTGTTATTCTTGGAGACCAAAGAGAATTGGAAAGTCTAAAGGAAAATAGGAGCTGATTTTACTTCTTTTGTTTTGTTGCAGGAATTGGATGTGCCTGATGATCTCACTCTTCCTCAGAGAAGCTTCACTCGACAAAAACTTCGCCGCTGCTTTCGCAATGATGTATCCTTTACACGCATGCACACACCCGAAAACAAAAAACGCTTGAGACCTTCACACATTCCCCCATCATAGTTTTTTGGTCTGGATTTATCTGTCTCTCCACTGTTGCTACTTTTGGAAACCCTCCATTCACAAAGAACTTTTAACAGTTGAGGGGTGCTACTTTTGGCTGCCCCTCCCACTCTGAAGAACTTTATGAGAAGAGGTTTTAAACATCATCAATGTTGAGGATGGAGTGACTATTTTGGTCTGAGGGCTGGTTGCTGCTGTAAGAATTGAGTATCATTTGGAAGCAATTATAGTGTCTGCATTAACTGTACTTATTGCATGTTCCATGCAGTTCACAATAGAATTCCTTGTATGGCACCTGGATGGTAATTTGTGGGGCACAGTAGGGTAAACAGATGCAAAGTGGAGTTGTTCGCAGCAGTTGGCATGCATATTGCCTCTGACATGTTTGACAACCAACTTATAAATTAGTTGCCCTGTTCACAACTTGCAGAAATTCGGGTGTTGGTTCTTTCCCTTGATGTGGACCATCTGATAATGAATTTTTGTGAATCAATCCCGATGCAAAATGTGAAAATTAGGAAATAGAATGTCAGACTCAATTCTCTTTTAAGTCAATATTCTGGCATGTAAGGTGGTATTTGCAGTATTTAGTACATTATGAGGCACAATATAAGTACCTCCTCCTGATTCACAATAGCAACACACTGCACAGTAGTTCTGCACCTCATAATATTTATTTGTCTGCAAACTAACAGTATAGAGACAATAACTTTGGGGAACTGGAATCATCCCCCATAAATCATGGATTTAGACATGCAAAAATGGCACAGAGAGACAAAACTCAACTCCTTTGTGTAGGCTCTTTCTTCCTTTCTTCAAACAAAGTTCCTCCACAATAAATCCAACCAGCACAACCTTTATCTGAACTTTCCTTGGCAATGTGGTACTACAACCTCTGCCTGGATGAGCAATACTCAAAATTGCATTTTCTCAACTCGATTAGGCAGCAACCTTAGCAGCACTGGCATGCTTCCTGGCCTCATCCACAATAGACAGCTTGATACCTTTGCCTCGTGGTAGAGAAATCCAAGGCTTGGTTCCCTTCCCAATGGTAAAAACATTCCCCATTCGAGTGGCAAACTGGTGCCCCACAGCGTCTGTGACATGGATAATGTCAAAGCTACCCTTATGCTTCTCCCGGTGCTGGATAACACCAATGCGCCCTCTGTTGCGCCCACCAGTCACCATGACAATGTTGCCAATGTCAAACTTGATGAACTCCACAACTTTGCCAGTTTCAATGTTGACCTTAACTGTGTCATTCACCTTGATCAAAGGATCAGGATACCTGTCCAGAGATATCAAATAAGTGAATGAGAAATTTATAAAGCCAAAGATAGACTCGGGGAGAGAACCAAATGAACAAGGGCAACAATCACTCGATTTGCTGAAAGATACAACAGTGATGAAGCACCATTTTTACCTGATGGTCCTTCCATCAAAGGTTGTGATGTGTGGAACACCCTTCTCACCAAATCTTGCAGCACGAACCTTGCAAAGTTTGTACTGCAATCCACACAAAATGGCCAGTTTCCAGAAGAGGGTCTTAAATCGTTAATAAGACCATGGACAGTCTGCTGACAGGGAAACTACAACAGTGGAGAGCTCCAAAGGTCTTTGAACTGAAGGGTACACTTTCAGGATCATTGCACACTAAAGCATGTCAAAATTCCACCATACTTACAGTTCAAGTATGAGTTAAGGTTCCACCACAGTTTGCAAGGGCACTACATGGCATTGTTGCTTAATTCTACAATCTCTTGTACATTCATAGTTTTCTAGTTAACCAGACTCATTTTTTGTATATCACACTGCAGCCTTCTATTACACTTCATACTGAAAGTATTCCAGAGCCACATATTCGGATTGTTTAGGATTCCAATTGAATTTTCTACTTGAAACCACCTAGATGTACAATGTAAGTCTCTGTGAAAACTCAAAACATGTGCCCAGTCAATTAAAGAAAATGCAAGTAAAACCTTGGGTGAACATTAGATATTGGGAGAGCAGCAAGTACCTTAGCCTCCTCTGAGTCAATGTGGTGGAGGGTAAACCGTCCCTTGCTGTCATACAGCAATCGGAAGTTCTCATTTGTCTTGGCAATTGAAATGACATCTGCATAGGGGTAGACAGAGCACTATATGCTTCACATCACACATCCAAGAGTCCACATGATACTTCTTATTGCCCACAAGGCCACATAGATAGCTTGACTACATCCACCAGAAAGAAACTGGAAAGAAACTACTGATGGGACATCCACAAGGTGAAGCCTCAACTTCAACTGGTAGGTCAAAAGAACCCACCCATGAAGCCTGCTGGGTAGCATTTGTCAGTACGGACCTTGCCGTCGATGGCAATAAGACGTTGCATCACAATAGCCACTACTTCACGGTATGTGAGGGCATACTTCAGTCTGTTCCTCAACATAACCACAAGTGGCAGGCATTCCCTCTCCTTATGAGGTCCAGGTGATGGTTTTGGGGCCTGTCACAAACACACTCACTTTGCACCATGAGCACTCCCATGATTTATCTTGCACACTTGATATCACAAAATTTCTGCATGCACTGCAGTTTTATAAGTCTTTCTATTGCAGGCATGGTGGCTACATCTCTAAACTGCATAAGAATACTCTGAGAGATTATGAGACATGAGTCGCATCAGGCCTTCCCACAACCACCTCAAAAGCCATCATCGGTTTTCACTGGCCTCTCCATTAGTTTGGTCAGGCATATGCTGTGATTCCCCTATCATGTATTTAGTGATTTTTTAGCTGTTGCCAATTATAGCACATCAGAAACAAACCATTGAAAACCCAGCAACACAATTTTCTAAAATTACACTTGCAAACATAGAATTAAAGGTTCTCCTTCCCAAGTTACTATCTCTGGAACCTCATTCTGTCAATTGGCTACTATAGCATGAAATAGAGATAGTTTTCCTATGGTCTGTGGCAATGCTATATCTATATGCATCTCATTTCAGAGTTTTGCTCGCCCATGAAGCTATAAAAACCTGTTCTGAATGAGTTTCTACTGATGCCTGGCAATGTAGGGATGAAATGGTCAGTCTTAGATTAATGCTGTGATAAACAAAGGGCATGAGTACTAAAGTGAGTTGGTTGCTTGACAGGTGGGCACATCATCAGTATAGTGAAATCACAACCACACTCAAATGCTCAGACAGCCACCACCAATTCACAAGTCTCTTCAGTCTACACAATTTCAGATCAATGATAAAATGCAGCCATGGTTCTTAACTGGGAATGTTGCAAACTAATCTGCTGGTGGACGGGTGAAAATGAAGTTGGTACTCACAAAGGCTCCACCGAGCTTATCAAGCATCCAATGGCTTGGGGCATTGAGCCTCTTCAAGTGTTTCTTCAAACCTCGAGCCTACAAGAAACCCACATCATCAATTTTCAGGTCAGAACTTTCCAAGGGTAAGCCATTATTTCCACGACCCCTCTAACTTCTTAGGGCGAACTGAGCAGACAAACATGATCACTCCCAGTAGACAAAACCAGGGAAAAGCGGCCAGACCCCATTTGACTAAAGTAACATTTATAACCATTGTTCTGCTCTGAACTTCACACCAGCTACAAAGAGCACACACCCATAGTTAGCTACAGCAAAGACTCAAGCAAAAAAACCACACGCACACATAAAATCTCTCTCTCTCTCTCTCTCTCTCTCTCTCTCTCTCTCTCTCTCTCTCAAACTACACGCTGGAAAGAGGGACCCGCACTCACAAACAGCAATCCCTTCACAAAAATGCTTGAAACTTCAAAGACACATACGCGGCAATACAAAGTACCTCAAATAATCTCCCTTGGGAAAAGTGGGGGGGAAACAAAAAAACATGGCTTCTCACTACGTCAACAGCCCGATACTAACAGAATCAGACAAGCAGGCCAAAGAGACCTGAGAGAAAAGGGAAAAGAAAAGAAAAACATACCATGATTGCGATCGAAGCTCGCAGAGGACGGCGGCACAGCTCCTCCTCCTCCTCCTACTCGCCTGCTTCACGAAGCCGAAGAAGTCTGAAAGAGAGAAAAAACCCTAATTTTCTCGAAGAAGTTTGAGAGAGAGAGAGAGAGAGAGAAAGGAAACCCTAATGTGTCGCCGCCAGTTTCTGCCTCCTCACAGACCCCATCCATTGGGGGATCTTCATCCATATTCACCCTCTGGACCTCTTGAGTATGGACAGAAAATAGCATCCAGTTTTGTCTTGCACCCTTTCAAATGTTTTTGTCTATTTGTATCTTGTTGTGTGAACTTATTTAATGAATCGCATTTTCATTGACATTTTGGCTATCAAATCAAGAATGAAAAATATATACATAAAATAAAATGACATATAATAAAATTTATAAAATTTAATCTTTTGAAAAGAAAATTTTGATTACAACAAAATTATTATGTCAAAAATAAATAAAAAATCATTGTCACTAGTAGTGTGAAGCCCAAATATGATAAATAAATTTGGACATCCAAATACTCCCCACATCAAATAGGACATGATGTTTTAATGTCAACATGATTGGAGCACAACATTAGTAAAACATCATGTGTTTTGTAGTTCATTTTTTGGATTTATTTTCAATTAGATATGAATTGTTGAAAAATTGATGATAGATTGTCTTACTATAATATAAACCTCAGATGAGTGTACATACTTCCTAATACATAAACTTGTCAACCTTATTTTCCAACTTTGTTAGATCCATGAACAACTTGTGTGTCATGGGTGTTTTTCTAAAATATTTCACAATTGCATTACTATGTGTAAAGAACAATCAACATATGTTGAATTCGTTGTAGAAAGGTCTAGGCACTTGATAACACCATAACAACTTCTTTAATATCAAGTCCTATGTTTTAACAACAACCATTCAAATTCCAATGAGGATATTATTGATAATTGTCATCACAATTTCAATTCATCTTTCAATCACTTTTAAGTATCGAATCATTTATCACCATTTATTAAGTTGTCCAAATTACATCTTTATACATAAATACATTATCCACCATGACAATGCCTAGTAGCAATTCCATGCAACAAAATGTGAACTTATGACCCATAGAAATAGGACAAAATATCTCATTGAAACAAATTGAATCACACGTGCAAAAACATGTACACAAATCAAGTTTTTCTTGGGTTAGTTATTGCTATTAAAACCATATTCAAGGTGAATGGAAATTCCAAGAACAATTAATTACCAAAAAAATAATCTACAATAAACTTTTAACATTCTAAAAGTAATACATGACATATTTTGGTTCTACACACCATGAGACCAAGGAACAAACTAAATGCAAAGTGCATTGTTAATCACTTGATGTAATCATGGTGTGCCCCAAGAGCCAAATTTGTCCTAAATCATCCTTAGTTCACATCAATTTATTTATATGTTGTCAAAGATGCTTAACATGATAAAACAAACAATAATGTTTACCTATGTAACCACTTCTACTGAGAATCTTGATGTTTTGATTGGTTATTAGGTTATGAAGGTTGTTGGCACAAGTAAACATAATCATTTGGGGCCTATGATTATATTTTTCACCATATATTTGGGTTGAATCAACATCTAAAATGTTATTGCATACTTTTAAATGGATGCATTGAGTTCAAGATCACATCTAAGGAAATAGGGTGAAGAGGAATTTAAAAATACTTGCTTATGACCCATAGAAATAGGACAAAATCTCATTCTTGACAAAGGTAATTATAACTTTGAATTGCTAACGTGTTTTTGTAACCTACACATTTACACGTCTTTTTTCACTTTTTGTGATATATTTAAAACTAAACCATGGCTTTAGGATGGCCATAACAAATAACCATGTGTTCAATGACAACATGTCCATGTTAGTTATGTATCCATAGAAAATTTAGGTCCATCCTTGAAATTATGTGTTTTGGTTTATGAGAACTTCATATTTGATAATCAAGTTTTCCCAACACCTAATGACAAATAACATTAGCAATTATTTTGTATTTTTATTGGTCCCTAAATAGAACACACCCACAATTATTTGGAAATACTTTCGATCATATTTCAACCACAATTATGACAATTAATTGTACACATTACTACAATTTTTTTTGTAAATTCAACAACATTTAGATTCCACAATGGGTACCAACATTGTTATCAAAACATAATTGACAATCCATGCACCTTATCACACATTATAAATTGAATGACAAGTTATTGCATTTTCATGTGCATTCATCTTTATGAACATTAATTTTGAAACAAAAGGTAGGAAGGTAACAATCTAAAATGTTTTATGTGCATCAAGTGATGAATGATTTTTTCATGTTGTTTTGGCTCTAATATTAGTTGTATTCAATTTATTATTTAATGTTTTAGGCTTGTGGGTGTTTCATGTTTAAGAATACAATTTTTTGAAAGGATTTGACCATGTGAAATAATTTACTTAAAGCATTTCCAATGATACCATATAATACCTTGGCCACTTCAACACATGTTTGTTGAATTAATTAATTTTGAATATCTCATTTCGAAAATTGATATATCCCCAAATATTCAATTAAATTCATTATTTTCCTTTAGATTTTTTTGGGGAAATTTTCAACATTTTGAAAATAAGCTAATTAATGTTGACCTAGCACAAATACTTATAGGTAATAAGAAAATGGAATGTTATTATTAGTTTTCACATCTATTGTTTTGTAAAAATGCTTGTCTCTCCCCCAACCATAAACAATAAAAATTTGATTTTTGGCCAAACAACTAACAAGAATACTTTGTTTAACAAAGACTTTTGAAACCCATGCTATGTTGCACAATTTTATAAAATCACATTATTTTTATGGCACAATGATGTTATTTTCATCCAAAAAGTGGCATGCCAACCCTTTTTTTTCTTTTGTTAGAAATGGTTTTTAAATTGTTATGTTCAAGAACATTAAAAGGTTACTAAACTAGTTAAAATAAAAACTTTGTACATGGAATGATGATGCAAGTACAAGCAAATAGGTAAATGGCATTATATATGACAAGCATTGTAAAAAATCACACCACATAGGCAATACAAAGTTTAACAAGTTTTAAGAAAATAAAAATCATTGTGTTTTATTATTATGAATGTATTTAGATCCTTTTATGTTTGGCCAAACAATGAAAATATAAGTTTTTCAAGATTATTTTCCCATTCAAACTTTGTCTATTACATCATAAACATGTTAAACAATGGTAAAGGTTAAAAAATTGCACAATGGAGGTAAAGTGTTTTGTTTAAGATGGAACTTCCCTTACCACATTTGTTACTATGGCACAAAAACATTCAATATTTTTTGACCCAAAAAAAAAACACTTTGGGAGAACAAAAACAATTTGAAATTTTTTGGATAAACAATTTTCATGCCCACTCTAATCCAATCACAAAATGAATCCATTCCACCTTGCATTTGGATGTTATTTTGATAAAATATTAAAAAAATATAATACAACAAAAGGGAAATTTAACTAAATAAAAATTTCATATTTTTTCAAACAAAATCAATCCCATGCATAAATCCAACCCTTTTTTTATAGTCCATGGCCCATAATTTGAAATTTTCTTATGATAACTAGTACCATAGTACCTATACATTGTTTATATATTAAAGTTATCCTTAAAGTCATACTCAATCCGACCTTTTTTTGTACCCTTTTCATTTGGTCACCCTTTTTTATTGTTATCCATAAAGCCCAAAAACATTTGATCAAACATCAAAATTCAACATGAAATTGCTGAATTTTGCTATGATTTACAATTAATGCAAATTTGTTGGCAACCATCCTTTGGTTGCATATCTTAAGATTTGCATTGGGAACCACATCTAGAACCAAAAAAAATTTAGCACTTGTGAAGGTGTAAAAAATAGTTTGATCATAATTATGAAATCTAATGCAAATTAATTAAGCAATTTAATTTTCACCTAACCATTTTGACATGTTTTAAATCCATAATGAACAATTCCATCCCATGTTTGGGGTACTTTATGGATAATGTTATTATAATTATTCTTTGGTGAAAATTTTAAAGTTTTAATTTGTGATAATAAACATGATTTCAGTGAATGCCAAAGAGAGAAAAAGGTTTTTTTTTGGGGTGCATTTGAATGTAATGCCTTTGCTGAAAATGCAATGTTTCAAATGAAACACACATTATGAGAAATTGTGTCCGTCAACACTACCATGTAACTAAAACTCAAAAAACAACTCATATATAATTGTTATGCAATTATCCCTTTAGTATTACAACTACTATGTAACTATCCCCTTAAAAATATGATGTATTAATAAATAATTATGACGTCAAAAAATCAATTAGTTGTATTATAATTGCAAGCAAGTTGAAAATGGGTTTCATATACGATATTTTATACACATCGTACATATGTATGTAATCAACCATGTTTCACTTTTTCAAGAGTTGCATTGTAGTTACATGTGGCAACTACTTTAGAATTTTTATAAATGTGTAACTAAAATAACAAATATATTACAATTAATGTACAATGTACATACATGTGATCATGCTATGTGTCCACATTTCCACCACCCATTATGAAATACATTTGCAACTAATTTTCAATTATGATTCCCATTGATACAATTAGTATGGGCACTAGTGTGCCACTACTAAAGTATTTTTGTTCAACTATGTTATGATTATAATACAACTATTTATAACTTAATAAAGATACATATTCATCAATTATTTATATTTTCATCACATGTGTTTCATTTTGATTGATTTAAAATGTTATGGGAACATTACCTCAAGTTTTAGAAATCATCTTTGAAGTGCAAAGGAAAATGAGTAATGAAAAAGTAATAAGAACAAAAATAAGCTTTCCAACTTACAAAACACGTTTTTTTTTTCCTTTTTTCTTTTTGAACCCTTCCTACTTTCAAACCTCCTAACTTTCTTATTTTTTATTTAGTTTAAATGATTAAAGTGCTATAGGAGTGCCACTTGAAGTTTTAAATCATCTTTGAACTATAATAATAACATAACAACATACAAGGAAATTTGTTGTTGTTTGGGAATAGGTATTTGTAGCATTTGGTGGTTTTTTTTGAGTTTTTGACCATCTATACTTTCAAAGGCCATAACTTTTTCAATTCTATTCCATTTTTTATGATTTTTAAGGCACCATATGTGCTAATAGAAGGGGTTCAGCTTTTGTTTAAACACAAAAAACAATGGATCCCTCCCTTTGGATCTGGCTTGCCTTGAACACTTAAGTGTTATAGTTGTAACTTAATTTGCAACTAATGAATAATGTTTAAATTTTTTAACCCATATGTTTTGTCTTTGAATCCCATGTTACAAATTATATTAAAAAGGCTTGTTCTCTTATGTTTTCACATTAAAATACACATGCCATTTTGGGATGAATTCAAAAAAAATTAGCCTTAAAAAAAACATAAAATAAAAAATAAAATTTCATGGTTTTTATTTAGTGCACTTAGTCTTGTGCTTTCCTATTCACTTACCTACATAGGTAAGTAAGTAGGTCCTACTTTTCTAACTACTTATGTAAATAAGTGCGTTATAGGTAAATATGTAGGTATGTAAATCTTAAAACTTACCAACCTACCTACCTATGGTTATGTATGACCTACCTAACTATTAAAATTATTTTATTTATTTATTTATTTTTCAAGAATACAATTATTATGCCATGTGACAATTTTTATTGTGCCATGTGTCACAATCTTAAACCATCATTAACTATCATAATGGATGATGGAGATCAATATTGTTTTTAAAAATTGTCCAAAAATCTTCATAATGCCACATGTCAAATTTTAATAGATGGATGACAATTAATGACATCATGCATGTAATTATAATGGACTTGCATGGTAGCTGAAAATGAGTTGTTTTAATTAAATTGCAATTGAGTTACAGTGAGTTGCACCATTTATATAGTAAATTACAACTTTGTAGTTCATGCAACTTGTCCATTAACAATCACAACATATAAATATAGTGAGTTGTAAGTGTCCTCTGCAACTCAAAAATTGAATTACAAGGCCAATTGCAAAACACCCCCTTTTTTCATAACAACAATCCCCCCTTTCCCCCTGTTCTTCTATATGTTCCTACATAGTTTCCAATAGTTCATTGTTATTTATGCTAAATTTTTTAAATGGGTGAAAGGGTTTGAATAGATATAGGCCTAGAAAATGTAGGTCATTAATTTATTTTAATATAGATAATATGAACATGAGAAGGCGCATGTCATAATTGATTTGCCTTTTCATCTCCATGTAAATGGGTAAGGGAAATCATTGAAGTGGTTAAACTTGGAAGAATTAGGTCACATGGCACAAGTTAACAAACTTGATTTTTAAAGTTAATAAATAAATTAATTAATGTTGTGTGAACTTATGTGTTGGAAGGTTATAATTGATGTGTCTCAAGTTATTAACTAAGTGTATCTAATATTCAATAACTCAATATTAATATTAAGTATTTGGATTTACACGTGGTTTAACATGTCTTGTTCTTATGTTCATCTAACCTAAGGAAATATACATTTAATCATCACAAACCCATATTACAATTTAATGATTTTCTATTTAAACAAATGAATTAAAATTAGATATGCTTTGATGTATTATCTCCCACCACTATTGTGTGCATAGGATTATCTCCTTTAGATCAATTACCCTTTTGATTATGTGTTATTTCATTTGGGCTCCATGCCATTCTACAATACTAATGACAAGGAAATGATGAAAAAAATGAGTTGATTTCTTGGAAATTAAATTCCATTTGAGAAAAGATATTGAATGGCATTGCATGCAATTTGAATTGAATTGAAATAAGATCCAATTGAGGAAAGAGGAGTTGAAAATTGATGTAGAAGGTATTGAAAATCAACTCATCACTACTATGATGCATGGCTATGGTTTTTTTTTTTTAAAGTTCCAAAAAGACACCTATGTGAAAAAACACCTTTGCATAATCCTTCAAATGGTCTTCAACATTTTGTTTGGAATTGTCAAGACAAAATACCATAAGAAGGATCTTCTTTCAGCTATTAGTTTCTTGTCACTAGAATTTCATCCTTTGCAACATAATGATGCATTTACCAAATTAACATTTCTCCAATAAATAAAGAATAATAAATTATATGTGCCATTTTTGTTTTGTCATACCAAGTTATGATGCAAATGTATTTGAAATCAATCATTATGCCAAATGATAAGGACATGCAACCAATTGCAATGTCACTTATGATAGAAAGACGATTAATAAATGATTAAAAAACTTAAAATTATTTTTTATGGTCATGGAAATAACCTCATAACCAAGGTATTTTTTGGTATTTTTGGGTAAGGTAGGTTAGTAACCATCCACAAGAGGACTTAGCCAAATTTGTCTATAAACCAAAGAGGAAAGTAAAAAGATTTAAGAATCTTGTTATGTTTTGGTGACATGCTAAAAATTGTTGTTTAAATCCAATGACTTTTGGGCCATTGTGTCCAAAAAACTCTTTTGTAAAAGTTGCATTGGCATTTTTTTTGGATTGCCAAGTAGCAAAATTCACCCAAAAAAATAGTTGTTCACAACCACATTAGTTGGCAAGTCAAATAAATGATACTAATGATCACATGAAGACCATTTTTTAATAAAATAATTGAGTTCAAAAATTATGTATTGAATGTTTTCGGATGTCAATACAACATTGAATTTGCATCAAAATATATAGGTGTGTACATGCATGCATGCATACACACATACATATTAATGAATTTATATGTAATATACAAGTATAATTCCATTTTCGATATTTCAAAAGAATAATTATGAACATTATGAAAAGCCCTAATGAGCTTCAAATTAAAGCATTGAAAAATGAAAATAATGGTGGGATGGGATGGTCATTTGTGACTAGGGTGAGGAAATTAGTTTCTTCAATCAAAAACCTAAAATAACACATCTCATTTGGACAAGTTGTGTGCATTCACATTGGGTTGTATAGACGACCAATTTCAACTATCACAAATTATATAGTATAACTTTTAGACCAATGAATGAATGCTATAACTTATTTCTCCAAAGGAGCCTTTTCAAATGACATTGAGTATAAAGCGCAATGTGTATCATGCAAATTTGGGTTCCTTTTTCTTTCAAAAAAACATAATCACTACCTTACCCTAAGGTCAGTTTTGTCATTATATAATTCTCAAAATATTGAAATGAAATTTTGTGAAAATATGAAGTTGGCATGTTGAAAATCATCATAATTATTGTAGGCTACACCCTGAATAATTTCACTTACTTGTATAACAATATTATAGTAGATGATGGAAAATAATATAATTTCAAAATAAAAAATGAATTCATTTTTTGAAAAATAATAATTATTCATTTTTTCAATGTGGAAACTGACCTAGGGCTACAATACTAAAAAAAAACCATGGGTTATGACAATATTTACCATTTGAAACTTATTAACATTCAACTTTCCCAAATATATACAAATGAATGTAATGAAACCCAATTCCTTCAATTTAAGTATGCAAATATAAAACATAATCTTCTAACATAATCATCAACACTTTGTTTTATATTTCAAAATTATATGTTATTAAAAAAAATCCCACTTTTTCCCTCCTTTGTTCATGTTTTCATGTATAGGTAATTGAAATTGTGTTTAAGGTTGTTTTGTTATAAATTGTTATATCTTTTGTGCCCATAAATAATAGCAATTATTTTTCTTAAGGTAGTTTAATGCCCATGACAAGCCAAGCTGACTAAAATAAATTGTCAATTTAAGCAATATATATTGTATATTTATTGTGATGTGCAAGGTCTCATTGTTTCCAAAACATGGCATAATGTTTTTTGAGAATTTAATTTTACCATAGATGAATTTAGTCTCAAGATTAAAATTGAATGCCATACCTACC
>Ga0209208_10006015_pt1 | contig 16796 bp, 9 predicted proteins | sample S1TSphfallax_3_FD_187694 | JGI IMG/M metagenome (GOLD analysis project Ga0209208, IMG submission 187694) | Host-associated microbial communities from peat moss isolated from Minnesota, USA - S1T2_Fd - Sphagnum fallax MG (SPAdes) (version 2) | ecosystem: Host-associated > Plants > Peat moss >...
TTTTTTCTTTCTTTTTTTTTTTCCATTTTTTGTTTTTGGGGTGGTAGTTGTTTTTGGGAACACAACAAGAGACCCGATGCACAAGTTGTTGGCAATACCCCTCATGTGAGACCCATTGGTCTCGGATATGGCAAGGTTTTCTTCCACAGGGGAACTGGGGATTAGATGGAGCTCTGTCTAGTGCATTTTTTGGCTTGTCATTTTGCGACTTCTTTTGTGCTCTACATGATTTTGTGCAATGGTTTTGCTTGTTTTGCATGTTTTACAAAAAATATATTTTTTTCCTTCCTTTTTTTGTTTTGCAGGTTCTGCTATCCCAAACAAATTTTGAACCCTACAACCTTCCAAGAGAGGATGAGCATACAAACCACCAGCATAAATTTCAGCTTTGAATGACAATTTTTTAATTTATTATTTACCATAAAAATAGGGTGAAACTAATCAAACCCCTATGACAAAACCAGATGGCTCTATGTTAGACTGAGCATTGTTTGGCCTCATTTTGCGTATGACAAAGCTCATTGGGTGGTGTTTAGTGTCATCTTCCCTAAGGCATCACCCGAGAGGACAACTACTGGCGTTTCAAAAACCCTGGACATGGACAATTCTTCACAGCTTTCTAAAATTTAAATCTTTTTTGGGTTTATGGATGTTAAGTCTAATTCAAAAGTTGGTGCACACAAGTATCTATCTATCTATGTATCTATCTATCTTAGGCAATTTTAGGGCCAGACATGAGATATCTGGACCAAACCAAGATTGGGGTTCTTCTATTTGGAACTTTGAATTTCATGTGTAGAAATCAAGAAACAGCAATTTGTATGTTTGTGATATTTGCAAAGACAATCCATCAAAATGCCTGCAAAATAATGTACAATAAGTCCACACATTGCACAAGCACCAAGGGGAGGGGGACAGACCACCTCAAAGAAACTGGGACCCAAAAGCCCCAATCAGTGTGGTGTACGCCGTTGTAACAGTCTTTCCAATGTTCTCAGATTATAACCCTCCTTTAGATAGGTGCACTGACTTGGCAATTGAGGTTCATAATTGACCTCAAAATTCAACTTTGCCAGAAGAGAATTGCATAACAACAGTCCATTTGCACCTTTCTTTCACAGACCCAATTGCCAAAAAATGATTTGAAAGCCTGTGTTCGAGGTGGCAAGTGCAGAAGAAGACTAGATAGCACAAACAATACATACAGGGGTTGTTGTTGTGTTGCCAAGAGTAAATAAAACACCCGGCTGGCTGGCTGGCTCCTCCTCGGTGCCCGCACACATACAGACAGGGGGTGGTCCTATTCTTCCAGCTCCAGTTCAAAAGCAGGCAGCACTGGGGTACAGAGGAAGGACCATCACTATACAATAAGCTACCAAACTCTCTTCTCATGGATCACATTTCTGGAGAGTTTTCATTTCTAACTCCCTTACCTACTTCCCACTAGTTCCTTGATCTCCTGCAGGAGACATTTGGCATTCACAATTTGTCTGTCAGTCAGTCCATTACTTTGTTCTCTTGTCATTTACATATAAAGTCATGCACAGGCTCTGAACCCGGAGGAATGCCTCAATGCAAACTCCAAAAATAACTACTACACTACATCACCAAATGTATTGGCTGGCTGCTGAGAACCCGACTCCCTCTAAGTAATGTTGTGCAGTTTTGTGAACGGGTTTTGTTTAGTCCCCAGTGATGCCCTGAAAGAATGAACAAAGAAATGAACAGTACCCACACTCACTCAGCTACTACTGAACATCTGGATTAAGCCATGTGCTTCCTACCAAAAAGAAAGTAACGGTGAGGTCATTGAGTGGAAGAAGGCATGGTGGCCAGAGAAATCAATCCTCTTCAGCTTTGGGGTTCAGTATTATGGGCATCATCAATTCAATTTTAATTATGTAAAGCTAGTAGGCTTGAAATTGATGCCTAGCAGCATCCTTTTTATTGCACTAAATTTACAGCCTTTGGTTGTTGTTGCATACTTGGTACATACTTCCTTACACACCAGCTCTGAGTCTGACTGATTGAAAAAAAAGAAAAAAAAACTCATGCTTTTTCATTTGCAGCTGACTTTATTATTATTGGGATGAGTGATTTAGTTGTAGGCTATTTTAGTACAAACTTATTAAGCATGGGAATTTGGTGCCACAAACAGAATGGGAAGAGATTGATGAGTAGTAGTAAGCACCACTTAGCTATCTAGCTAGCTACATACATATATACATACATACAGCTATACAGCTTGACTGGTTCCAAGAGGTAGCCAGCTTTTTCTTTGGGTTATAAGGAGGAGGAAGTATGGCTTTAGCACTTGGCTGGCTGGAGATTGCTGGCTATGGTGGCAGAAAAGGCCAGGTCCAAAAAGGGTTTCCTGAAAACAAGGCATGTGGGGGGAGAGGAGGAGGAGGAGGAGGAGAGGGGGAAAGTATATGCCATCACCCCACCTGCTACAACAAAGAAATAATGAGCAATCCAACAAGCTACCCCAAAAAAAGAAAGCTCACACCTGCTCCTTTCTCCCTTACTGGTCCTCCTCCATTTTTATTTACAAACACCCATTTTTCCAATTGCACATTTTACATGAATTTAGGAGCATATGATAACATCTAAAAAGAACAAAAACTTTGAATCTTTGTTTTTATTAACATCTACACAAAACAAAATTTGTGATCAAGTCCATCCCTGGCAGCTGGAACCACCATTGAGAGCTCCTTCCTTCCTTCCTGAGATTCATGCATTGCCCTGCTCATATGGCGTGGGAATGGTACTCTCCTCCTCACTTTTCATTCCTTGTTTGTCTGTTTGTTTGTTTTGGAATGTGGGCCTTACATGGTTTGTCCATCCTTTGGTTCATTTATATTGCATGCTTGCTTGCTGCAAGTCTTGTACATCATTAGGTCTAGGTGTTAGGAAAGGAGTCAGGGGAGGAGGAAGAGGAAGAGGAGGACTCCTTATTAGGTGAGGGGAGAGGGGACAGATCCATCCCCCTTGCTTTCATGGTGGCCACATTTCCTTGTCTCTTTATTATGGCCAGCTTGGAATGGGGGTACATGGAACACATCAACCCTCAGCCTCTTTGAAACTATGGAATGCAATTGTCATGTATGTGGATTTTCATTGGATGAGGGGGTCACTCTTTGTATGTTTTATAAAACACATAAGATAAAAATGAGAATTTTTTTTAGTATGAAATAATGAAGTATTTAAAAATATTTTATGTAGAAATGAATATTATCATAATCAATTCTAAGCACCCTATTTTTATTTAAGTGAATTGTAAATTTTATTTGCTAATGAATTTGTTGCACTTTTTTTTTTTTGCAGGCCATTTGAAATAAATGGAAATGAACCCTCACCCTCCCCCAAGGATTGGATTCATCTCAACGAATAAAGACTAATGTACCCCTCATTCTAAGTATTTATCATGTGAGAACCTTGTCGCCTTGCCTTGCCTTGCCTCGCCTCGCCTCACCTACCTCACCCAGCCTTGCCTCCCCTTGCTTCCCCGGACATGATTAGCATTACTTATGTTCAAGTTTTCAGCAAGCCTTCTAGTGCTACTACCGTTGTTGAATTGCTCTCATGATGGCTGGCATAAGCCACTAATGTGATCCAACAACCCAAGTAGTACAGAAAAAACCAAGTGACAACATGTGTATAAGTAGGTGAGTGCTATAACATTTGTTCATATCATCAGGCAAATCACTTGAATAGTCTAAAGTAAGGCTTTTATGGTTATGTTTAACCAACTTTCATGATGCGCGGAGGTCCAAAGAGAGTTTAATGTTAGACATCAATTTGAAAACAAAACACGACTAAGAGTAGGTAATATCAGCCCGTCAAGTAAAGGAGGCACACTAACTTGATCATTTCCCCAAGACCAAGGACTCCTTCAGCTAATTATGCCACCTAAGTAAATTAGGTTTCTCACACTTGCAAAAGATTCAGCTAGTTGCTTAGGTGGTCAGTGTTGGGCGGTTCTTTAATCCAGTGCCAGTTCAAATACCCGGAACAGGCTGCTGGTGCTTTGAAAAAGGTCAAAGAACTGTCCAGCACTGGTCCGTGTCTCCATTAGGGTAGAACTGTTGATTAGTGAACACTCAAGCGTTCAGGGCAGGCCAGATCCAAGAGGAAGGCTTGGTTGTTTTTGGTGTCCAAACAAAATTTGAATCCCTCTTATTCCTATCGATGCATCTAATGCACTAAAAATCATCAAAAATGGATGAGAATTGAGAAAGTTATGGCCCCCCAAAGTAGAGGAATCAAAAACTTAAAAAAACAAATCATTAATTGTGACAAAGTCGATTTCCAAACATCCAAAACATTCCTTGTATGTTGCTATTAGAGTTCAAAGATGACTTGTTAAACTGAAGGTGGCACTCCTATAACACTTTAAATTGTTTAAATTGAACAAGAAATGAGAAAGTAAAAAGCTTTGAAAGTAGGAGGGGTCCAAAGAGAAGAAAAAGGAAAAAAAACCATGTTTTGTGAGTTGAAAAGCATATTTTTCTTCTTGCTATTTTTTCATTACTCTTTTTTCCTTTGCACTTCAAAGAGGATTTCTAGAGCTCCCATAACATTTTAAATCAAACAAAATGAAGCACATATGATGAAGATCTAAAAAAGTGTTTGATGATAGGGCAGTGATCGGTGACAGGCAGTTCTACCATATAGCAGGGCAGGTTTCTTGGGATGATGCAAGGAATGAAGGAAGATGGTGGCTTTCTTTCATTTTCTACACAATCAAAGGACTAAACTAAATCCACCCAAAGAGCCAAGATACTTACACCTTCACTGGATGCTCCAAACTGGATCTTCTAGCAAGGTACTGCAAGCAAACTTCAAAGCACAAATTCACAAGTCCCCAACCTCAACAACCGTGCTACAGCCACTCCAACAAACCTAAATTCAATAGAGAGATATGAGAGAGAAAGAGAGAGAGAGAGAGAGCAATGCAAGTACTCTTTAAAGTAGTGGTGATGGTGGTGGTGGGATGTGCCTAAACCTTGCAGTAAATGTTGAGCTACTAGTACCAAAAAAACCAAACCACCAACATTGTGCAAAATGTGAAATGGCATGCAGGTCAAATTTAAGTGTACAAATCCATCCCTTGTGAGAATCTTTGACACTCTGATTGGCTGTTAGATCGCAAGTTACAACCCATAACCGATTCGCAACCTACTAGTTAGCACAAGGTACCACCCCAGGCTCTCATTGGTCCAATGATTCTGTAACCCTAAGCCTTTGCCACTTGGATGAAGATTCCATAACTGTTCTCCACGTGGATGACAAGAAGACAACTAGATTCATAGGAGGGATGATTGTGTTTGGTAACCGGCTCAAGCGCTTTGATTAATGTGAATAGTCTTGGGTGCTAATGGGCCCCTAACTATTATTCATGATAGCCATGTGCTCATCAGTTACCTAGTCCATAATGATGTACGAAATTTAGTTTTTGAAAATAAAGAGAGAAGTAATTGTGATTCCAAAATTAAACATTAGTATTGTGGCTTATGATGTTGAGCACATATTGTAATATTGAATGAATTTTGAAAAAGAAAATGGGTAATACCCATGTATTGACCTGGTTCTATCTTCTAAGTAAAATTTGTGCTTTTGCAAAACCCACTTCAAAGTCTCTGCTAATTTACAGGAAAACTTCCCAAGTGCGTCAAATTTATGATCATTGCAGGCAACTTCAACAGTAGGCAGGCACCTTCAACTTCAAATTTTTGTTGATTACAAAATCTGTTGGGAAGATTGCTTGTCTATGATAAACAAAACACATGGGAGATGATTTGCTTAAAGACTGGGGGTCAGACCAAAGAATATAAATTCAGAAAAGATACACACACACACACACATTTGGGTTACAAGTTTAATGTCTTCCTTACAAGAACAACAACATGCGGGAAGAAGGCAGCCCACCCCCAAAGTGTTCAAAGTGTTGTTGTTAGCATGTGCAAGTACACTCATGTACACTGCATTTTTGCAGTTAACTGATTAGCCAAATAATTTATTTTCCTTTACTTCGGTCTGTTAAAAGCTGCTTTTCAAGAATGGCAGTAGTGCTTGTTGTCACTGACCCCAGCCGTTACTGAAACACATGACCATTGTCAGTTTAGATGGCTGTGAAACAACGATTTTGTTGCTGATCACTGGGGATGATAAGTTAAGTTAGTGTTTTCTTCTGCTACTTGCTTGCTTGCTGGCTGTTTGCCCTTCTTTCTTGCTTCAACATTGCTGTTGTAGCCAGTGTTATGATCATGGATAATGGGTACCATTTACAAATATGAAGTTCTGAAAAAACTTATTACTTTCAGATCGCAGCCGCACCATCACCTGAGCCCGCTGCTGTAAACCATCAGTTAATCATGTCAACCTTGCACCCCCATTATGAAAGTCATGTAATCAAGTGATCAGAGCTCTCTGGCTATGACAATCAGCAACATGGGCTGAAGACGTGTATATATATATACCTATATGTTTTTGAGAGAGGGGCAGGTGCGCTGCAGGGGAGTGCACCCGCACTACCTCCTACTACTACTGGTGGTGGATTGCGATCAGCTGGTGAAAATATCATAGTGATCATGTGAAGTCGGGCAGAAAATGAATGTGTAATAACCAAAAGTGTAAGAGATCCGACATCACTTACACCAACTTGAACACACAACACCACAGAGCACAAAGTACAGACTAACATATATACATATTGTATTAACCTCTCAATTGAGTTAATATCTGGTTTCACCTTGGTCACTTATTGTGTAAGAAATAGGCCTTACATATATAGGTAGAGGGGTAAGAAAATAGGTGTCAACTAAGGGAGCTTGTTGTTTATGCCAATGTTGTGAGGGTATCTGATTTGTAAGGTTAAGATTCTGGGGTTCAAGTTCAAGTGCCTTGTGCCTTGAACCCAAGTTGACACTCTTTTGTTGAAACCAAAATGCAAGAATCGAACTGTGGAATTAGTCTTTTGCTAGATATGAAATTGAAATTGGACTCATGAAAAATCATTCTTGAATATAGGGTCTAAATTTTTGAGGTAAGAAAGTTGTTTTTTCTTTATGAAAAAGTTGAGAAGTAGGCTGAAACTTATTATTAAATATTTAATATTAATTAGTTATTGAACTTGGTACCTATATAGATTCATGTTTTAATTTGTTGTAAAACTTTGTAATCATACAATTTCTAGAATTGGGGAGTGCAGTGTAGTGGGTACATGGAATCGAACTGGATTTTTCAATGACGCATTTTTAAGTTCTTGAATTTGAATTTTTTTGCTAGAACTGAAATCAAAGGGTTTTGAAATTCAAAAAACCGAGCTCAAAACCCCGACCCACAACAAAACTTTCAAATAAATTTTACAATGTCAAACTCAGGAGCAACGAGTCCCTTAAAAAGGGGAAAAAAACTGCCCAACACTGGTTTATATTTAGGCAAGGGTTTAGGGTTTACTATCTACCTACTAATAACAACCTACTAGGTAACTTAGAGAAAAGAAGAAGCAACTAAGCTAACCACTATGGTTTAGCTAGGGAACTGGAACCCAACAGGAAAATTGTGTTTCCTAACCACTTGCCATCCATCCTTCATGGTGCACAGGTGGGTGCTGGCTGCTTCACTCTGGCCCCCTTGTGCTGCAAGTTTTTTATATATTCCTATATATGCCTTCTAGCTAGTAGCTGTTGTTGCAGCTAGCAAGCAGGCTGCAGAATTGCAGGCAAGCAGGAAGGCAGGCAGGCAAAGTAGTACTATCTAAGTTATTGTCTGATCATCTCTCTCTTTCTCTCTCCATATCTGGCCAACTTCCTGCAGCACTAAGGGGATATCTATTATCCAGCAGCCCAAGAGCAACAACAGGCTTTTAGTTGAAAACTTATGATCACACTAATAAAGTCACAACTCATGATCACACTAAGTTGATCACACTAATAATAATAAGTCCTCACTTGTTCTTCTTCTCATGATCACTGGGGGATGCGTGCTTACTACTTATATTATACTGACTGCTCATTCATACAAGCAAGTAACTGAAATTTTGGGGAATTCGCAAACAAGCAAGCAGACGAAGAAAGTTGATATATTATTAACCACCTTGACAAATATTATCCATTCCTGTTATTCATGAGAATGAATTCATTGTAACAAAATATGTCTTCGTATGTCAAGTGATTTCACTAAATTTTGAATGAATTCATTAGTTATAGTGATCATGACTTAATGGAGACATAATAAATTCACTAATTTAACGAATTAGGACTAATGAATTGCACTCACATTTTGTAGCAACGATTTTAAACTATACTTGCTTTTCCTACATTTTTGTAGCAGCAATTCTTAACTACACTTGCTTTTCACTAGCTTCACTTGTGTGAAAGATATGAGGGACTCTCCCATTTTAAACAGGGATTTTTTTTTAAAATTATTTTTGGTTCAATTTTGTGATGTAGCTCTGCTCAAAGTGGTGACCATGATGGATCCATAATAAGATGACTTAGCTAGATGATTTGGTTGCGTACTAGATATGAAAGTAGAAACAAAACCAGAATCCTTCTTATATTCTTGACTAGGTACCTCCCCTAACTTATCATAAGAATTGCATGATTTGGATTTTTATTTTGTTTTCCTTTGAAATTTGGGGGAGGTTTTTTTTTTCCCATGAAAAATCCTTTGTATATATAGGTCAAAATCAGGTGAACGAGTGGGCAATTTGAAAAAAAAGATCAAAATACCTGCCCGACCCCACACTGGTAGGGTAGGTAGGTACTCCCCTTGTACGAAGAGGCCTGGTTTTGGGGTTTGCTCTTAACAAGGGAAAATAAAAGGAATTATATGTAGGACCCCAGAGAAGGAACATCATTCATTCATTCATGATGATCATCCATTCATCCATGATCATCCATCCATGATCATCTTGCCATGGTTTTGTTGTTTTCTTTTGTAGTGGCCGTCTTCATGGTCGAGAGATAATAGCACTTGTTGTTGTTGTTGTACTGGTTCTCTCTTATTACTCCAATTTGCTCTTGTTGTTGACGTTGTTGTTCTGGATTTTTCTTGGCCTGCTCGTGCCTATGATGATGGTAATGGTGATGGTGGTTTTGTTTTTGTGATTTTTTCTTTTGGGTTTGCTCTGGTTGCTTTGTTTGTCCATTGGGTGTCTTCTTATTCTTCTTTCTTCTTCTTCGAGTGTTTTCCGTGTGGGACAATAATGCTTATGGTGGTACCAGTTTGAAAGGCTTGTGAGAAAAAGGCCGCCTATTTCTCAACAATCTCCTTCTTGCCTTGCTTTCGTCTCGGAAGATTACAGTTCCGTGAATATTATCGGCTTCTGGTGCTCTTGGTGCTCTACTACAGTCTTGCACGCTTGAAGCTAGACTGGCTGAGCACAGCAGCAGCAGCAGCAGTATCAATGGCAGTACAAGCCCAATATCCTTCCAATGCCCTCCTCCCGAGTTACCGCAACAGGTTGCCCTCTCCGTCTCTCTGCTTGGGTTTCTTCTTAGCCATGTTCTTCCTCTTTTGGCTGGTCGGAATTGGCAATTGGATTGAACAATGTGGATTACAAGTGCAAAACCGAGAGAGAGAGACAGAGAGACAGAAAATTCAGCTGAGAATTGCAGTGTTCCAAGAGACCCTGTGCTTTCTTTGGAGGTCCCTGAAGACTTGTGACCAGTGCTCTTGGGTTTGGGTGAGGGAGAGCGGGAATGGAAAGTTTTGTAATGGGGTTTTGTGTTGGGTCTTCTTCCTGAGTGCAGGGCCAGGCCAGTGTTTGGTGGTGACAACCTGAGTTTCTTGTCGCCTTTGAACTTCAACAACCAAAGCTCCTCTCCTCTTGATGAGTTTCAGATTCATCAACCTTACCCTAATCCTGCTGCAGCTGCTGCTGGAGGATCCAATCCTTTGCGCACATTCAATCAACGTGAGCCCCTTTTTTCTCCCTCTCTCACCTCATCCTCACAACAATCACCGCCAACTTGAATGGGTTGCGGCTGCATCCAACCCATGACCATAGACTTCTGCGCAAGTGACTTCTTCTCCGCAGAGCTTCTTGTAGAATTCTTCTCGTTTTCTCCTGGTTCCTATAGCTCCAGAAAACATCAGTCCATGGTCATCAACTTGTAGAATTCTTCTCGTTTTCTCATGGTTCCTACAGCTCTGGGGAAAAGATCAGTCCATGGTCATCAACTTCCTGTAGAATTCTTCTCATTTTTTCATGTTTCCTCTAGCTCCAGGAAAAGATCAGTCCATGGTCATGGTCGTCATGAGTTGGATACAGATTCAAGTCTGTTGAGCTTGAAACTCTTGGGGACTGAAACCAGAAGCTTCATGGGTTCCGTTGGAAACCAGTCATGGAGTTCAATTTAGAAGGGGAATTGAAGGCAAAGAGATCAGTGCACAACCCTTTTCAGGCTTTGTCCATTGCAGTTTGTCTGTCTGTCTTTCTTTCTTTTGGTCTGTGGGTTGTAAATTTGTAAGTTAACATGAGAGCCTTTGGTTGGGATTTTTGTGCAGTTGTAGGAGGACCCAGTCTTGTACATCAGCCAGCAATGAATGCAACTCTTTTCAACTGCAACAACAATGAACGTGACAATGAGCTTGCATGTACTCTACTGGGTTCGAGGAAAAGAGCTAGGGAAGGAGATGTGCTGATCAATCAGAGACAGCAGCAGCAACATCAGCTATTCAACCAGTCTAGCCAGTCACAGTTGCAGCAGCACCAACATCAGCAAGTGCTGAATGTTGCAGACTACCGGAGCCATGCGACAGGAGGTCCTATGGTGATACCTCCTCCATCAACACGAGGAGTCTCAACAGGGTTACACCTCACATTTGAGGATGACCAACTGAACTCAACTTCATCAGCTTCTACAAGCGGAAGAGGAAATATTTCTTCACCCCTTTTGTCTATCGTCAGTGAAGATCTGAGCACACAAATTCAGCAGGAGAGTGAAGAAATCGAACTGCTTTTCAAAGCCCAGGTAGTGCTTGCTTTTTTTTACCTACCATTTTATTTTTTTTGAATTCGGTTGGTTGAGAGAGCTTGATGTCCATCCCCCCCCCACCCCCCCCAGGATGTCAAAAGAGGTGTATGAGTGTTTTTTTGGGAAACATGGTTCTTGGATGCTGATGATTCTTGAACACATATTCCAGGGGGAGCAAGTTTGCCAACTTCTGGAAGAGAAGAGGCAGCAGCATTCAAGAGCACTGCTGGCTGCAATTGAGGAAGGCATATCACGACGTTTTCGAGACAAGGAGTTGGAAATGGAGAACATGAAGCGACAAAACCTAGAACTTGCAGAGCATGTGAAGCAGCTGAGCATAAAGGTGCATAACTGGCAGGCTAAGGCCAGGGCAAATGAGGCCATGGTGACAGCTTTAAAGTCAAATCTTCAACAGGCACAGCAAGCAGTTGCATTAAGCCTGGAGCAGAGTAAAGAGGGCTGTGGTGATAGTGAGGCCGATGATGCAGCCTCCTCTCATCATGGAGATGATGATGCACATGCACGTACATTCAAAGAAAATCGAGAACTTCGTGAGCAACGTACATGCAGGGTGTGCCGTTGCAATGATGTTTCAATTCTCTTGTTACCTTGTAGGCACCTGTGCTTGTGCAAGGAGTGTGAAGCACGCCTTGACGCATGCCCTCTTTGCCGCTCTCTCAAGAATGCTAGTGTCCAAGTCTACATGTCATGACCATTAGAACAAACCAGATTCTACAACGGGATATGTCAGAAACAGAGCTTCAGTCACCACCTTTCAGGATTCAAACAACAGGCAAGAACAACATTTCAGCTCCAGTACCTTATTTCATTTGCATTAGGAATGGAATACACATGAAAAGAGGAATCAATGATGAAGAGGAGGAGAAACAAAATTCAGCATCTTAGGGTAATTCATAGATAAGCAAAAAGGATACTGATGTTTGGGTGTCCAGTTCTTTGGACATGCAGCAGCCAAGATAACAACTCTAAATGATTGTATGCTTTGTTGACCTGAAAACAGCATGCATAATTTTTGGGGGTTGTAAAGGAAAGATTAGAAGAGAGTCAGTCACTACAACTCTGTGCATAGATTAGAACTAGTAGTAGATCAAGCACATTTTGTTTGACCTATTGATCACATACCAAAAGGAACTGTTATCACTTTTCTCCCATTGTACATTGTGAATTCATTTGTTGGACACCACTCAGAAAACTCTTTACCTGTATAAAACTCTCCAACAGTAGTTGGGTGTTTGCCCTTTCTTCCGAACTGTCCTTCCATGTATTTTGGATTTTTTTTTTGGGCAATCTCATAGTTTAATGGTGTGATGGGAACAATAGAGGAAATGAACGGAGTGATAAATGGTGTGATGTTTGTGATCTTTCATCCTTGAGTGTTGATAAAGAGAGTGGTGTGAGAAATGGTGTAATGTTTCTACCAGTGTTTCCACCAGTGTTGGCCAGTTTACTTACTACAGTTTCTGAGTGGCTGGACCCAAGGTCCAAAATCCTTGCATGTTGATTTGTGTACATGTTTTCTTGTGTGTAGCTTTGTTAGTTCCAATGGTGTTGGGTGCTGATCTAGTAAGCGTACTGATGGCAGGCAGTTCAAGTACTGTGTTGTGTCTTGTGAAGTTTCTGGGTAACCAGACCCAAGGATTGCAATCCTGCTGGCCTGTTGGCAGTCCCATGTCTGAGTAAGTTGAGCACCCAAGGTCCAAAATCTTGCTGGCTGGTTCCCTGCCGGGTTTCTGGTGGTAACTGGACCCAGATGCAAGATTCTGGTTTCTGGGTAGCTGGACTTGATGTAGCTGGATCTCAGGTCCAGAATTCTGCTGGCTGGTTTTTTATCGGGCTTCTGGGTAACTGCACCTGAGATTCAGAATCCTGCTGGAACCAAAATTGAAACTAGAGCATTGTTCTCTAGGTGAGCAGAACCAAGGTCCACAATCTTGCTGGAACTAGAACTGAATACAGACCATTGTTCCTGGGAACCTGCACTGAGCTGCACAATCTTTGCTGGAACTGGAACTGAAACCAGACCGTGCTCTATGGGACCTATTATGCTGATTTTTGAAATCTCTTGTTCTCTGCAATCTTTAGTGACAAAGAAGGTGATTTTATATGTTAATATGTGGCTTGTGCTGTTGAGCACATATTGTAATATATTAAATGAATTTTGAAAAAGGAAAATGTTACCCTTCTTTAGCCTAAGCCTGGAATTCAATTTCCATTATCAATTCAAAACTTAAATACTTTATTGAATTTCAATGACAAAAATTACTCAAAATTTCAATATCTTTTATATCTTGGTCTAAACATTTTGAAACCACCTCTTCTCTTACTCATTGAAAGCTTTCAAAGAGTGTGTATGCCTACGATTTTTTAGTTTAAATCATTTTGAATTTTCAATGACAAAATTGTTCAATATTCAATGCCTTTGACACCTTGCTGCACCCTTACTCATCAAGAGCTTTTCAACAAGGTGTTGTGGTTTGGGAGCTATGAATGTAACAAATAGAATGTTAAACAAATCAACTTCTTCAATAGTACAATAGCTTGGTGCTTGGTGTGGGACCTACCTGGCCACACAAATGTGCTAGAAACTAGCTCTCAATACTAGTGGCCTTAATCCTCTTCTTAAGTGCAATATATTGAAGTAAGTAGGTAGGTACCATAAGTGGTTTTTATGTAGGTAAGTAGGTAATTCACTTGGTAGGTACTAGATGCATACATGTGGATTCGTTACACTACAACACAGTTTGGGTTTTGTGATTATCATTTGCAATTGAGTATTAAGGTCATTTTAGATGAGGGTTTAAGATCCAAGGTCCAATGAAATAGAACAATCTTATTGGATGAGAACCATAAGTTAAACCCACAACCTTTAGATGAAGGTCCAAGACCAAAAAGTGATTAATCAAACTTAAATTTACATGGCACCATTTTTGAGGAAAAATGAATTCGTTTAAACCAATATAAAAAAACCAAAAAAGAAAAACTCGTGATTTGAAGAACCAAGATGCAAACTAGGGTCCAACACAAGGTCTAAGTCAAGGATTCAATTTGCTTCAAATGAATCTAAATTGGTTCCCAAGAATTTGGACTCAAACCCCATCTAAAGTGGGTTGTAATTGCAAAGAACATGATATGTGACTAGTGATTTATGAATTGTTAAACCCATGTCATTTCACTCACTTAATTGCAAGGGACAATGACATGACATTTAATTACAGAGACCATTTGTATTATCTATGAACCTTTTCTTATTTTGTGATAATATTGAAATTTCAAGTCATAAATTTTCATGGTGTGTCATGTAAAGGATGTGGATGCCATGTCAATTTAATCATTTGTTTGATTGGGTGTTATAAAAAATGTCGTCATGTAAACGTGACATGTGTAAAAAATTGTTCACACACGACCAACAGTGAATTGGGTGTAAAAGTCACTTGTGAACTTTTTATTGGATTTTAGGGGTTGATAAATATGTAAATGTTTGGGCAAATTCATTACGCCAAAACCTGGCATATATGATTACGTGTGAAAGCCTAGGCTAGCTAAGCCAGCTAACATCCTACTTAGCTTAGGTCACCTAGGCTAAAAACATGGGCTAGGTTGGAGCCTAAGTGGCATAACTTACACATTTTAATCAAAATTAACCACATACACTATTTAGCCTAGACTAAAATAAATAAATTGCAAGAGTACAGATTTAAACCTCTCACCTTCACATTGAGGGGCAAAGTCCTTACCATGATACCAACTTTTTTTATGTAACATAAAATGAAATGTAACCACATTTTAATTTTTAAAAATTGACTTACCTAAGTGACTTACTCAACCTACCCCTAAGTTAGCCATGTTATGTAAACACTTTCTTAAAGGTTACTTAAGCTACATAGGGGTTTAGTTAAAGGGGCCTACCTAGGGGTTGCCTAGGCTACCTACGTTATGTACAAACCTACTTAAAGGTCTACCAACAAGCTACCTAGGTTATGATTCCATTTGTGATATTTGTGATGCCATGCGTGAGTTTACCATTAATAATTAATGACTTATGATTACAACATTCATCAAATTGTCACATGTATAGTATTATAATGTTGCATCCATGCATCAAAATTATATTTGATATTTCTTCACTTCAAGATCCCAACATTCACTATTAACTGCACAATGGGGACTAATTGTTGTTATCGCTTGTCATGATTGTAATAATGCATATTTGTGTTTTGCAACTTTTCTATGATGCCATGTGTTAGTTCATTACTTGATAATTGGGGACCTTTAGTTGCAACATTCATTTAATAATTGTATTATTATGTTTTATTGCACCCATGTATCAAATTTATATTTTATAGTTTTCATTTGGAGATGCAAACGTCCACTATTAATCTTGTAATGGGGACTAGTTTATGTTGCCACTTGTTTTAATACTATTAAACAAAACATCACATCTTCGGGTTTTGTAAATTTTTTGGTGATGTCATGTGTTAGTTTATTATTTGACAATTAAAAATCTAGAGTTGCAACATTCATATAATAATTATATGTATTATGCTTTGTTGCACATATGTGAATCATGATGTTGATTATGGTCACAACATGTTGCCAAATGGCATGTCATGTCATCATCATAGGAGATTAAATCATTGTTAGTCATGAAAATGATAGTACTTTCAATTAATTAGTAGAAGATGTTTCATAAAATATATGTTAAAATGGTTTGTAACCCAAAAAAAAAAACTGAAAATCTATTTGAAATGGGTTTGCACGAGCTTTCACCACAAAGCTTGAATATTGCACATAAGTTGTTTGCTTTCGATATTGGACTTGAGTGAATTGCTTCTGGGAAGCTTTCATCCAACATGGGTTAGATGTCACTAACTTGATCTTTTTGTAGTTTGATAATTGTAGTAGCAAAAAAAACACATCCTTTTATTCCTCAAAAACATTTGTGACAACAAATTAAATTATATAAAATGTAGGTGCAACATTTGATTCTAAATGCAATACATGGGACACCATGCCACCACATTTTAATTCTAACATTTTTAACATAAAAAATAAAAGAAACTTAAGTACATGTTTTGCCAATTTGGGAAGCCCTCTACTATAAAATTTCATGCATGCACAAAAAAAACAAACCAACAGTAAGTTTCATTAGTACAAGTAATCATTCTCACATTACCTTCCAACATAAAATATTTGCATATTTTCAAAAAACCTTTCATTAAGAAGCTTCCATACTCCAAAACAATTTTTGTTCAAATCTTGTAACAAAAATACCAAGCTAGCCATACCAAACTTGTACTCAAATGTCCAATTTGAACATTGAAGCAATAAAAATCCACGTGTTAATCTTCATGTTCCTCAAAACAATATCAAATTTTCAACATTGGATAAATACACATCCTAAGCTTCAAATGTCCTTTATCACAAGAAAACACAAAGGAATGCAATCACCACACACATCATTTCCAATTATCCAATATTTATGAGACAAGATGTTTCTTCCTTCCCATGGTTCAAAGATTAGTATATTGCAAACCAATTTTGAGAAAAACAAGCAATCAAAAAACCTAGAACAATTAATGCAACTATGCAAAATCCAAGACAAAAATGGGTCCAAATTTCAAACCTGCACCATTTCCAATGTTTATTAAATGATAATCCATTTACAAGGCTCAAGGTTTTTTCTATTGCAAACTTAAGAAAAACTAACACAAACTTAGAACAAGCAATTCTAGACAAAAATTCAGAAGATATCCATTACGCACAAATAAACTTTGTAACCATTTGGGG
>Ga0209208_10006016_pt1 | contig 16794 bp, 12 predicted proteins | sample S1TSphfallax_3_FD_187694 | JGI IMG/M metagenome (GOLD analysis project Ga0209208, IMG submission 187694) | Host-associated microbial communities from peat moss isolated from Minnesota, USA - S1T2_Fd - Sphagnum fallax MG (SPAdes) (version 2) | ecosystem: Host-associated > Plants > Peat moss >...
AATGAATATGAACACCCATGGGGTGAGTTGAAACAAGGGGAGAATGTGATTCTTCGTGAGAATGAACATGCTGTGATGCTTATGGGCAGGAGAGAGAGAGAGGAGGTAGTGGAAAGACGTAAGCAAGTGTTGCAAATTGATGAGGTTGATGGTGTCCATGATGAAGCGGCCATGACCACAAGAGGATGGGCAACAGCAAGTTCTTCCAAGACATTGGACATGAAGATCATGGAAGAACCTTCAAAAGAGCAGAATCAGGTACTAAGGGAACTAGCTCATAAAGTTCAACACATAGCAGTTGTTGTTCATGATACTCAAAAGCTTCTGAGGGATGAAGGTTTACCAGTGACCAGATTCATCCACAACTTCATTGTAAACTCCTCACAACAGCAAGTTCCACGGATTGTACTCTTCACAACAGGAGATGGCAGTTTCAAACAAAAATTGATCACAAACCTGGTTCCAGGGATGAAAGCTCTTCAACTTCATCTACTTTGTGAATACAAGGGACAGGAGCACATAGTTGAAGGACAAGCTGGTTGTCAAGTAATCCTCCAAGATGAGAATTGGAAGAAAGTTCACGAGTTGGTGAAGGAGGGGTTGAAATGGGTTTTGTCGGCTGTCAAAGTGGGAGTACACATTACAATGGGGCTGGAGAACATGGTTCCAGATCCCAATATGGAATATGGAAAGGCTGTTGTTGCGCTAGGTGAAGGTGTGCTAAAAGACTCACCAATAGACTGGGCCACTGTGACCCCTGGAAAGCTTGTGAGGGATGAGGCATCTGCCATCAGAACAGCAGAGAGTATGTCTGCAGAGCAATGGTTGGTGGACTTTCTTAAGGATAAAGTCATTTTAACACAATTTGGGTTGCAGAGGGTGGTCTACAAGGAACATGGGAGACAAACAGGAGAATTGGGATGGATTTGTAAAAGACATTTCAAGCATGGCATGCAAGTCGAGGAATTGGAAGCATATCCATTTTAAGTAGTTTGAATTTTGGGGTTCTCTGTCCAAAGATGGCATCTCTTAGCCTCTTTTATCACCTGGATCTTCGCTCTTTTCACCCATCTGAAGCTCTACAGGTGTTTGTCCTTTTTTGTTTTGGGGTCTTTGATCTTGTGTCATGTGGCATTTTCTAGATTGTTTTGCTCTTCTATATGTTTATTCATTCCAAAGGCTTTCTTGTCCTCTTCAATTTCATCATTCTCTTGAATCTCAACTTGTTTTGTGACTCATTTTGTGTCTTTTCTCAACGCCCTGCTGAAGCTTATGTTATATCTTGTCATCCTGACAAATGTGTCAAGCACTGATGTCCACCAACATTTCGTAATCTGTTCCAGTTTTGATGACATTGAAATGGGAAAATTAAATTGAATGATATATTTCTCCTTTTGGTGTTGCCTCTTCTTTTATTGGTGATTCTTTTTCTAGTATTTGTTGAGCTGGAAGTTGGCAACCCCAGATGCTTCCAATCTTTTGGATGTTGGCTTTATGATCCAAACCTTGTCCCCTAGAGCAAGAACTTGGATAGCTTGAAGCAGGCCCCAGCATACCCAATCTCTTGAGGATGATTTGCTTGATCTCTTCAATCGTCTCAGCTGGAATTGCAACATGAAGATGTGGATGAAGGGCAGGGAAGTCAAGGATCTTGGCTACAATGTTTCAGTTCTTCTGTGCAGGAAGGTACACTTCACTTTCTGCTGCGAAATGTGCTTGGCTGATACCCACGCCACCACTTACATGAATTCAGGTTTGCAAGTTCACTAGGATGACAAGACATGCTTTTTGTAAGTGTCTTTGATTGCTGTGATGAAACAATTAAATAAACACAGTGTTCTTGTGTTTCAGTTTTGAGATGTCAAGTAAGAGACACTTCTTCAATTTATACATTTTGCCTTCCGGGAAATCCTATTTTTGAATGGTAATGCTTTGTCACTTTTGAATGATTTTTCTTTGATTACTGCTCCTCATTTTTGTTTTTGGTGTTGTGTGCTCTTTTCTATTGGCTTAGGTTTCCTCTTTTTCATGCTTGCCGATTGGCTAGTGTAAAGGTATCAAATCTGAAATATCCATACCCTTGTTATTGAGTCATCTCTTGATTCTTTTCAGGTTTTGAATTGTAAGAATTGAGAAATTCTGATTACTTGAAGATGTATCATAGAAAACAAGAAAAGCTCACAAATTTCATCCTCAATAGTAGCAATAAAATGTGCTGAGCCTCAGATAATTCAACACATACTGCAGAGTGTAAATTAGGTGCAATTATGTGATGGAAATGGTTCATGTTTTGAAGCAGATTTGGTATGCACTTATGAAGAGGTTCTCCAAGGCAACATTTTTGGATCCCCAGATGCCACTTAGGTACTCCCCTAGTTCCTATGGGGTGCAGTCTGGTCAAGGCAATGCAGATATCAGCTTTGTCTCTAAGGAATTGTGTTTCATGAATATAACCTATATTATTTTGATCTCAAGACTTGGTTCAACCTATGTGCAGGTTGGAGACATGGTCCCATTGGGTTTTCATTACCTCGAATGGCATGGATGGAAAGGATGGAGAGTAGTCATGTATAAAGGTTACTGGTGCTGCAGAGTTTGGATATTTCTCTCAGCTCTGTCAATTCTGAGAAGCTGGAATGTAATCCACATTACTTTGCAGCAGTAGAGAGCAGCAGAACTGGAGTGAACAGAAGACAATATTCAACTTGGTATTTGCAATATTCTTTCCTCAATTTCCCTGGTTGCTAAGATTGCTTGTTACATGGAATTCATTCCAAGGTGAACCTCTTATTATTTCCAGAGCAGCCTTCTGAACTTGAAATCCATTGGCTGCAAACCTTCAGAGCGAGAAAGGTTTAAGGTTTGTATTCTCGTCTCAGATTTTGTGAGATTGATGTGAGGTTCATGAGTGCTTCAGAAACAATAAACGTTGAGGAGTGGCAATTGGTGTTTTATCTGAGGACGTACGGTTCTTATAAAAGCATTAAGGGAACAATTCTTGTGCTTTTTAAGAGAGTATATTTGTACTTTCTTGTTTAGGATTTCTTGTGCCTTGATGTTTCCTTGCAGTTAGTAGTCACTTGTAGTCTGCTTTGGGTGTCAATCAATTCTTTTGGGAAAGATTTACATCCTCAGCTCTGTATCTTTTTCAGTTGCCTTATTGTTCATCACAAATAGCTTGCATTCTCTCTTTTGTTCTTTGGGATCTAGTTGCAAATATTTGTGTTCTGCTACTGGCAGAGAGGCCAATCCCAGTATGTGCTATGTTTCCAGAAACAAATTGAAATGAAAAAAAATAGCCCTAACAGGATAAGTGGTTATCGGTACAGATGGCTTGCTGTTGTCAGTTTTGAATTCTTTCACACTTACAGGACCAAGACAAAGGGAACTTAAGCAACAAACAATTTGAATTGAGGGAATACATTTCAGTAATACCTCCCTCAGTGGGGATGGGTGACTGGAAAATATCACTAGCCATGGATCTGAATGATGAGAGTGCTTATGCTGTGAGTTGGGTGGTGGCAAATTACCCTTGGCCAGGGTACCATGTCAGGATCCTCATGTCAGACCAACAAGTATTCTCTATGGAGTGGATTGGTGGCCACCAGATCAAATATTGGCCTCTGACAAAGAATCACAACAAAACATGGAAGAGGACTTTGATGTTCTCAGTGCTGCCAAGAGCACTGACATTGCAAAATCACATCTGGAGGTGAATATCCCATATAATCCATATACAGTGAAAGAACATGATATGAAGGAGCAGTTCTGTCTGGAGGTTGTGTGCTTGGTAATCAATGCCATCATCATAGATAGATGAGGTGCACTCTTCTCTGCTGTGTCCACTTTCCAAAACCCTCTTGTTTGTAGTCATGCTTTTGATCACAGTTCTGCTATATACTTTATACGTGGTTTATTGGAGGAAATTATGTGAGAGGTGGGTTGTAGAACACTAATTTTGTGATCTTTCAAAACTCCAAGAGGAAAGTGATTCTATAGCATAAGAATGCTTGTCAAAATGATTTCTGGAGCACTATGCTATTTGTAGTCCAGGTCACCTGTCAAATTTTCATTGTGGTCTCTCTACTGCAAAAACCTCAACATGTTTCTAACATAATAGTTCATGCCCTTCATTGCAGGTTTTCATTGTGTAAAAGTCATTTGTTTCTAGTGGATCCACTGTTTATATCTTAGCTTGTCTTGCTTTGAATTTCCTCTTATGTTGGTGTTGTGTGCATGGCAGGTGCTGGTGCAGCAAAACCTTTCTGGAGGACTTGTCTTGGAAGTGTTAATGATTATTGTGTCTATCATTGTGATTGCCCTGTTGTTGTGGTGCAAGTACCAGAGGGTGAAGATGGCAATAAAAACCCTCATTGCCTACACTCTAATCTCTACCCATCTGTACACCCATTCCTCACTTTCCTAAAAACCTGTAACTGAAAGCTGAGAACCTGCACATTAGAGACAATAGGTACTTCAAGCGATTTCTCTTCTGCTTTTGCGTTGTATTGCAATGGTATTCTTCCTTATTTTACAAGGAAGAGTTTGCCAAATATTTTCAGCAAGTTACATCATAAAAGCTTTCTGGGTGTGGGACACAGTTGCTCTGAGGAGAGAAGTTGTTCCAACCTTGCACACAGAGTTCCTGTCATATTTTCAGAAGTGCAATAGATGTTTAAGGTGGTGTGCTTAAAGGATCTCTTCAGCATGTAGGAAACCCGAACACTTCCCAAATCCCTCTATGCAGACCTCTCTATGCCTTAGGCTGGAGATGCTTGCTTCTATAGGGCCAAGCTACAATGCTGGGAGGCTTACCATCACAAGCTTGATGCAGCTCGAACGAGAATGCTATTGCTTGTTTGATTACTAATGGCATACTTAGTGTTCTGAGCTAGCAAGTAATTAAAAGAAATCTAGATGCTTAATGTTTGCTCCGGGTTTTGTGGAGATGGGGCCAAATCAAATGTATCCTGAAAATGAAAAAAGGAAATGGGGCTTTGGATTTCTGGTAGCATGATGGTGTGAGTGAGGCAAATTGTTGCAGAATGGGGATCTAGTAGCTCATCTCTTTGAACTTGTGGCCTGAGGGTGGAACCTCCTTTCAAAGAGCAGTTGATCTAACATGAGATTTTGGAATTTAGAAGCTTGTTCTGGTTGTTATTTTTCAGTTGCTGTGAAGGCTGAGCAGCAGATTGTAAGAAGCTTACACCATTCTCCTTATCACCACAGCCAAGCCTCCAGAATAAAGCTTTCAAAAGCCAATTTGTTTATCTGCTTTTGGCAGTCTTGGTACATATATAACCATGCCTGTCAAGGGCCAGTCACCTGACAAGAATTCAAATATGGATTGGGAGCTCTGGACAATGTCATCAAGGAATTGTTTGTTCATACTATCCAGAATGTCAACATTTCTCAGACCACTGGTGGCTATAAAGGTATTTCAAAATGTCAACAAATCTTTTGCACTTTGTCACTGCAAGCAATGTTACAGAAGCCGTTTCAGCAATAGAACAGCTTAGGGACATGTGACTGACATGGGCTACTGAGCTAATGCCTGATACTAGCAATAATATAAGTCACAATGTCAACAAATCTTATGAATTGTGAAATTGCAAGCAAAGCAACAGGCAAAAGGACAACATGTAACTGATGTGCTACTGAGCTAATGTCTGAAAATAGCAAAAATACAAATGATATAATGCATGATCATGAAGGGCAACAATTAAATGTTGCAATTCTGCCCAAGATATTGATCTCTGAGTCACATGTACAGCTGAATGGGAAGATAGTGGCAAGACCTAACAAAATTGCAAGTATAGGCATTGCATAAAGTAACTTGTCCATATGAAATGCAGTTCAACTTTCACACTAAGACCCTACATTGCACCATCTAAATGTCACTTTTTGAGATTATCAATGGTGAAATAGAATGCAGCTTGTAAAATGGCAAAGAATGGGTCACAAGCAATTTGAAGCTAAAAGAGCAAGTGCCACTCATGGAGGGTCAGAATTATTGACCATGTTCTCCCTCAACGTAATTTTCTGCACATATCCTGCAAATCCAATTCACTATATAAGATGGTTGGCATCCAGAAATGATTGCATATTTCTACACAATCTCCTGTCTCTGCTCATAATTATCCAAAGTGAAACAATATATTCACAAGTTAGAGCTGAGCGATTCAAAACTTCACAATCTTGCAGGCCATTGCTAGACCACAGGCACTGTCTAGAACAAGCACCCATCTGAAATTAGGTAGTGCTGCCTCACAAAATAGCAACTTGAAGACACCTGATACTTGAAACATGCTAGCATCCCACTCATGTCTAAATTGGCTTCGATTGCCATAGAATCGACCATACAAAATGGCACAGTTCAAATGAAGATATAATTTCTGAACATTGACTTTCTGAGTTAGTTGGATGTAAGTGTAGAGGTTATCCACCTACATAGCCTGCACCCAGCATCTTGGCACCATCTAGCCAGGAGAGTTGCAGAGGATCAACATACTGCTTACAGATTATGAAGGCTTACCAATGCCTAAACAAGCAATACACTTGCTAATGACTTCTTTTCCCCGCTTTCTGTAGAAGCTGACCTCACCCGTGCCTTGACATCGCTCACACTTGCCAGTCCACTGGTAAACCACAGACTTACAGTCCTGCACACCCTCCCTATCAGTCCTGAATAAGCTGTGGCTCAAATTCCTCTCTTTGAACTAGTCTCACCTCAAACAATCACCTGCATCAAAACGCACTGAGAAAGAAACAGGAGCTGCTTTTGTTCTTCAGTGATGAAGCAGATGCATCTGAATCTTTAGTGGAACTGTTAGCATATTTGTACAAAACCACTTCCATGAAGTGCACAGAGCATTGTAATTACATTTCTCCTTTCAAAAAATGTCAAAAAAGATGATTTTCATCCTTTGGTGAACCACTGTGGACAACAATAAAACATTGAACCAAAATCATGTCATTTAGGTTTAGCCTGCAACTGAAGCCCAAAACCCTAAAACACAATTTATGTTGGCACAGAATGATGATGTTGAGAGGCAAAGAGTGTTCATCAGCTTTTGCTCACACTCAACCATGTGTCACTAAACCCTGACATTTGAATGGCATTTCAGCTCAGATGACAGTATTGTACAATTGTATGCCAGGTATTTGCTTGTCACCCAGCATTTACTTGATTGAATTCCTAAGGTGCAAAAGAAAGATTGCAAAGCACCAACATTTAGTCAGTAGACTGTACACTAACCTGTAATTCTGGGTCACACTGGAGCATTGCATCAAATTCAGCCTTTGAAATAGGCTCCGAATTTGGATATGTCATGGGCAGAGGTAATGGTTTGTCCCCACTCAAAGCACTCTCAGTTTCCTTGTGCCAATTTTCCTTAGCCCACGCCTTCATTTCTCTATCCCCATCTCCATAGCCTCCAGCAGATTGGCTTTTTCGACCTAATCCTACTGAGGGTCGTTCAAAGCTTGGAAAATCAGCCTGGTTTGGAAATGTAGGATCTAGGGCAGCTACTTTAACCAGAGTGCGGGATCCTAATCTTTGTCTAACACTCAAGAGCTCAGGAAGAAAAAACATATTCAATCGTCCTGGAAGATTTGGCAAGGAAGAAGTATGTCCTGGTTGCCACAAATAGTTCACTGCACAGCCTAACATTTGAGACTCAATCTCACTACTAATCCTACTCTACAGTTCCCAACTATCACTGCTTCACCACCAATGTTTGCATGGAATGTCAAGATTAGGGGCAGGGCCCACCCTAATATCACTTAAGAAAAGTCTGCCTGCAACAATGGAAAAAATAATTTGAATCATGAGTTGGGTGTCCTCCCTTGGTGCCCAATCTTTTGAAGCTGTTACCACTCTCTTCACCTCCCAATACAATGTTCTTGGCTCGCCAAATTCCTGACCTCAGAAGAGAAGCAGTATCATCAACACAAAGAATTCACATTCATAATCCCTAAACTAATTTCCAAATATGCAAACAATAATGGAGCTCTAGAGATGGTTTCCAAACCCTAGAAACACCAAAACGCGCCAGAAAGGCAGCCAATGGCATCCATTCTCGTGATGAGCTTGAAAAGGAACTACGCACTGTTACAAAATCTAATCACGTGGAGCAGCAGAGTACAAAAGCAAACGGCGAATCCTTAAACTCTACAGATCGGGAATTCATCTGCCCTAATTTAGGTGGAAATATCCACAATGCAAAATGGATCTACGCAATCTAGGAACCAGGAGAAAGCAAAACACAACAGGGACAAGCAAAACGAGACCAAATAAACACAATGGGAACCGCTATGCGATTCCCCAGATACCCTAAAAATAATCAAACAAGAGCCACAAGAAGGCAAATCAAGTCCAACAGACTTCCAAAATCCGCCCAAAAAAAAATAGAAACAAACAAACAGAACAAACAGGAAACAAGAAGAAGAAAGCCCAAGTCACCCCGCCGCCCCCTAACTACCCAAAAAATGCTTCGCAATTGGAATTCATTTCAAATCCTTACTATAACAGACAAGATAGCAGACCAAATTCTACGGAAAAAAACCCCACGTGATGCCAAGAATAAAAAATTCACCTCGCTTCTTCTTCCTGGCTTTCTTCTTCCTCTTCTTCTTGGACGCCGTTTGGCGCTTTGTTTTGAGAGAGCACCGAAGACCCTTTTTCATGAAAGTTTTTGTTGAGTGTTCGTTGGCACACCGAAATAGTTTGTTTTGAAAAGCCCTTTTTCGGGGGAAAACTTTTTGGTTTATCTTATGTGTTGCAATGTGAGGTTGCCACACTACCTACAAATTGTCATTCCGCATAAACTTGAACCTTTTTTTTTGTCCATGTGTTTTGTCTATCAAGCCACACAATCTCATGCCGCCTCCACAACCTACACTTAAAGTTTTCATTTGCACACATACGAATTATGTGAACTTTTTGGTCAATGTGTTTTAATAGAATGGTGCCACGACTCCACAATTTGTTCTATGTTCCGGTGTCTCTAGTGTAAAGTGACATTACATGAGTACCCTGCACAGTGTGCACAAGAGGTGTAAGGCCCTTTTTGTGTTGCAAGTTATGTTTATGTTATTCTCATTCACAAATTGACTTGTGTTCGACGGTGTGCTGTGAAAGTGTGATTGAGCTCACAGGCTCGCAGGCAGTTGCTGATAGTCTTATTTTACAGTGGTCAATTCTGTGTGCAGTAAAGCTCACACCAAGGACTTCATTAAGTGTAACGGTCCTGTACCCTCTGCTTATCACAGGGCAAAACAGAAGGAAAATATGGGGCTTTTCAAAGAATGGAAAGCCTGAGTCCGGTAGGCATTCCATATTTCAAACAACCTGGAAACAATGGGTAAGGGCCTCTTCAATTATAACACATAAAAGATTTGGAGGGCCTATTTGAGCACACTTTCAGGCTTCTTAGATTGAAGAAGATGACCCTTTTAAAAAAACTGCCACTTTTGAAGGAGGTGCTGGTTTTGAGGAAACCGAAGCACTAATTTTAGCAGAATCTGCCTTCAGAAATTCCTTTGTGCCAGGGAAGGCACCCGCTATGGCACATTCGGCATCCTAGTGACCTTTTAGGGGGAGGCCGATACAAGCTCACTAGGATGCAGAATGTGCCCTAGGAGGTGCCTTCTCTAGTACTAAAATAATCTGTCTTAGTTCACCTTAGTTAATGAATTGACCTTAATTCACACACTAAGGTCAGCTACCTGCTGCAAAGCAGTTTAGGCTCCTTGAAACCACCATTTCCTTTTGGGGATATCAATTCCACCAAATATCCAGTGACTGTAACCCCGCAGTGATGACACAAGCTCCCTTGGTCTCAAGGGGATCTTCCTCGTCCAGCTCCTTCACATGACATCCACAAGGTACAGATGGTAGAAGCTCTCACCCTGATAAATAAAACACCACCCATTCATCAAGTTGCATCTTGTGCAAATATACCTGAGAGGAACGCACAGACATAACAAAGAATTAGACATGATAGGAACAAGCAGACATGACACAGAAATAGACATGATAGGAACAAGCAGGCATGAAACAGAAATAGATGAACTCCAATGTGACATGCAGAGAAAGGAGCTGTACCTCTAAATTTGATCAGATGACCAGTTTCATATAGACACACAAGCAAGTCCTTGGCAGTCAATAGGTCATGTAAGATCACAAACCTTTTGACAAGACAGAAGTGTGATGTAAAGGTAGTGTCACAGATAAGTCCCTGATGTAACATTTACTTCTCTCCTCCTCATTCAATTACTGTTTCTCTAAAACAAAACTGCAAATTCTTTCTTAACCCCTGAACCTCAGAGAAAGACAAAAAATAACACTGATAATCGGTCCACCCTGATGTTTAGGGGTTAATCAAGTTGCACAACTGTATGTCTATCAACTGCAACATTGATAGAATACCATTATAGAAGTCAGGGCAAACACCTTAACTGGGCCCTAGGGACCAAGCAGCACAGTGGTCCAGCTTGAACAAATGTGACCCCACTGGATGCATTCAATAGCTACACATCAAGAAAAGCCCAGAACCATAAAATTCTGCATCTAAATGGTAGACTAGGTACCAAAAGACAATCCAGGTCGAAGAGGGTAAGCTATGAATTGATGTATTTGCATTACCTGGAGCAAAACAACAGCTTGTCATGCTCAATTCTTGAAGTCAGAATCATCATCAGATGCATCTGAATGTTCTCTATTATTGGAGCAGATGTGCATGACATTTGCCTTCTGCACAAGAAAAGCCAGATTTCTCAGTGCTTATTTCTTCAGCCTTCCTCCAGTCCAACCCAAACTGTGTCTAATCAAAGCTTCAGATTTTGGCCGCAGTCTTTTTTGGCAGCCAAAAATTCTGTAGTTATTCCCTGGATCTGCCACCCAATCCATTCAGTAAGTTGACACAACAAAGACTACCCAGCAGTCTCTATGGTCTCCATCAAAAGAGGAGAGTTCTTTCATTCAACTCTTCCTGACATGTAACCTGAAAATTTTGTTAAGCTGAAGGGGAAATTGCTTTGGCTTATCAATCATCATCACCAGAAACCACCAAGGTCACGATAGCTTGTCTGAATTTCCCCTCCAATTTCCAGAAAGAGATAACTTGATAGGCATCCCAAACTGCAACCAACCATAATTCTCTATGCTTAGTCCAAATTGCAGCAACATCACAACCTAGGGGCAGCTTGTGCTCAGCTTGGTAGCAGACTTGTCCTGCAGAAACCAAAGGATAAAACAAGCAATCGCAGCTAGCCTCCCATCTGCACACTAAGGTCCTGCAGATGACCCTGTATTACCCTAGTCTCCAACGCAATCATTTCATGTAACCATGCTCATTTTACTCCAGCATGCAGCCAATGCTGGTCACAAAGGGTGGTGGATTGCAGATGACCAACAAGCATCTTCATTGGCAATGCTTGGACCATAGCACAATGTTCAAAAGCGAGTACTGGTGCCAAAAGAACTCTTACCTTGCTTGAACATAATATCAGCACTTCCTGCTCCAAGTATTGTCCACATGCAACACCATTTCTTCCATACCTATACCAAGACAATGCCCTTGTGGAATGCTCCATCCACTGCTTAGTAACCAAGCTCCGAGCTCCGTAAACCTAAGCTATAATTGCTCCAGTAACATCTGAATGTGAATATTCTTACTCTTAAGCAAGGATCAACTCAATCTTCAGCAAGAACAAAGTGGATTGATATCAAAACTGAAGTTGATAAGGATCTTACCAGTGTTGTGCTCCAGCAGTTAAGGTCTGTTTGAAAATGCTTATCTTACCACCTAATCCAATTCAATCAGATTATACAGAAGTTGCACAAATGACTCCATAGCTGACAAACTCAATCATCCCCAGTTGTCCAATTATAGTAGGAAAGTAGAATGCACTCAAGAATATGACGCCACTGGAATGCAAAATCTGGACAGCATGATAAACCCAATTATGCACAACCCCATAGAACCACTCTCAGGCATTGCAACCGGGACCCCAAAACCACAGACTACCAATCAGTGGTTTCAGACTGCAAATCATGTTTGTTCTTGGGACTTTGCAAGATTCTATTGAATGCAGCATTCAGGGTACCAACTTGAACCTGACCTCCTTGCCATTCGTCTTCACACCAAATCGTCATTGCACTACTGTTGCACTGCAGCAAGAAACCCCAATGATCCCAGCTACTTCCTCAGAGGTTAAATCCATGTATCCCAAAGACAGAACCCTAGATCTGTCACTGAGGCAAGAAGATTTCTTGACAGTAGACATCATTTGACATGCATGCTGGTGTTTGTCTGCCATGACTGATTTCATCAATTCAGGAGAAGCTTCAAACAACAATAAAACCGATTGTTACTAGACTTTGGAGAGACTCCCAGTTCTGCCAATTCAGCGCCGGCCGCTTGCAGAAATTGGAAACGGAGCCATCCCATGGCCATGAGATTTTTGTTTCTTTGGCAGCAGTTGTCGAACCTGTGTTCATTTCAAATCTTGCGACTGCAGCGTCCAGTTCAACGTCTCCTCAGAAGCTTCGAACCACAAGCTTGAACCTCCTATTGTTCTCGTTCAGGAATCTGACCGTTTGAGAATGCAGGGTTCATGACGACGACGAGGACGACGAGGAAACGGTCTCTTCGCGAAGCAGCTTCTCTTCTGGTTTCATTCTCCGTCGATATATTTCTCCCAACAGTGGAGATTGACCAAGGAGATGCCTCTGATACTCTGGAGCGCCCTTCTTCTTTCTGGTCGCGAACCACATGGGCGCATTGTCTTTGTGCAGCACTGCAGCGCAGGAGATCAAAAGCGTGCATTCTAGTATGAAGCAATTGCATCTCTGAGTAGTAGTAATTCATGCCCGGTGCAGAGAGAAGCAATGAACACAAGCAGCGGCCGCGTGTTGAAGTTCCTCTCCTCAAAGATGTCCTGTAGATTATAGTATACCTCTTCATTATATCTCTTGTTATTCGCTGCAAATTGATTGTCGTTGTTTGATCATTTCCTGTGGATCTGTACACCTGCAATCTTCATCCTCTGCATGTTTGTTTCTCTGACAATACTTAATTACTCTGTGAAGACAAGAAGATTTGCTGCAACCTGCAGGAGTTTAGAAGAATCTTTTGTGCATTGATCTTTCGTTAGTCGTGGAGATCGTTGAATTGCATTCCAAGTATTATAAATCTAGAGTTCAGAATCAGAACTTGCGTTTCAGCCGTGATCCTCCACGTCTGGGATCATCGAGTGCGGCAGTCACTCACTTGCAGATCCTGCCGGGTTCCAAGCGGTTGATCGTGGATCGAACTTTTCTTACTCCGACAGTTGGGTCGTCGAAGAGATTTTGTGCGGAATCCTTGCAAATCCTTCGAGATCCGACTAAGAAGAGTAACGCCCAGCAAATACCACCGGTAAGTGCCATTCTCATGACTCTTGTGTATGTCAGAGAACTTACCTTCAACTCTTGATCTTGATGTGGATTCTGTTCCGAGTCGGAACAGAATCCACATGAGATCGGTTTGCTCCTCGATTGCAATTTTGTATTGAAAGCCTTAGAAGGTGCAGTCCTAATTGTACGTTGCAATTGTCAGATACTTATCGAGAGCTTGTGATTTTGATCTCTCTCGAGGCAAAGTTCTCTTTGTTTTGGTTTTTTGAAGATCATCATCGCTGCATGCATGTCTGCTGCTGCACAGGTTGTTTTCTGCACGACGTTCACGCAAATGGCGGGTCTATGCAGGGCACCTGTGTGCATGATGTTCATTCCGCTGTGCTTGTACTATTTCACGCTGCTTTCCACCGAAGTGCTTGCTGATCTAGAGGACATGACGACGGTGGCCAGTCATGATTTAGTCGGCAGCTCGCAAATTGGGTTGTATGATCCAGCCGCGCAGGCACGCTTCGGCTCTGCTGCTGCTGGAGTTGTTGATATGCCTCATACCATCAATTATGACGCAGAAGCGGCTCGCGTTGTCATAAGTGCAAGTCGAGGACACACAAACATTGGCGTCGAGGCAGTGGCGATAACACCAGAGGCAAGCGAAATACCAGCCATAGAACCAGCAGCAGCAAGTGCTGAAGCGCCAGCACCAGCACCGGAAAGTCCACTGGTTGTTGCCGTCGTAGCCAGCTTACGAGCGAGGGGTCATTACGGCGCAATAGCAGGAGCGATCGACACTCTCGACGGATCGGTAATCAATAGCGGCATGACGTTCTTCGCACCCACGGACGACGCTCTATCCTCTTACAACCTCACGGACATCTCCGACAACATTCTGATCCTGGAGCATTGCGTGAACCGTCGGTTGAACTACACGGAACTCACGGGGTTGAGCACGGGCACACAACTCGCAACTTTGTCTCGAGTTCACGTACTGGTGACCAACAACTCCCCCACCAATTTCCACATCGACAACGCGCGGGTGATCGACCCGGACATCTACCTCCGAAACGACATCGCAGTACACGGCATTGACGTCGTCTTCAACCTCTCCGCCTACTCCAACGAGACCTTCACCTTGCCACCCACAAGCATCACCACGGATCCAGAACTGGTTCCCTCCTCGCAAGTCCCCGCCGATCAACTCCCGCCACGAACCTCGCTCGCGCCATCGCCGTCGCCACTGGGATACGCCGGCCCGACATCCGCGACTGCGGTGGGCTCGGGCGCCGCAGCAGCAGGTCCGACGGCCGCGTGTGTGGCGGCAATTTTGTCCACCACGCAACTGGCGGCCGGCATGTTGCTATTTTATCTCCTGAATCTCACCTACTAAATTTAGCACACTTTCTATTCTATTTTTCCCATTCATTCGTTCATTTTCTCATTCATCCGTTCAGTGTTCTTTTGAACAACCAAAAAAAAAAAACACAAATTATTTTTCTATACTACTTTGTACTTTGGTTATTTGAATTATTAATTCTCGAAAACCGTATCTACTTTGAACCCTTGTAAATTTTCTTTTCTTTTGTTTCGGTAGCCAAACTACTAATGACAATGATAATGAAGTAACCGAACAACCATGTTAGCAAACGTATCGAGTTGGGTTGGGCTGGGAATTTAATATGGATCCAAATAATAGTCATCCGGATTGGAGCATTTTGGAAAAACCAAGACTTCCGAGACGTCACAATGAAATCGAGAGCAAAGACTTCAAAGCCTATTTTTGTACATGTAATTTACTACTAACTAACTAACGGGTTTAATAGTGTTGCTCAGAAACTCGGATGAAAATAAAGCCCCTGAAAACAAAAACAAATAACGAAACATAAGCCTGGTACATGCGGGAATTGGGATAACTAGGAATGAGTGTCATCCAGCTCTTGGAAGTTTGTTTTCATTCATCCCTTCAGTAGGAAAAGCAGGAACGTATCGTGGCGGAGGATCCAAGCGATACATTTTTTGGGGGGTTTAATTTATAGGTGTAACGATTTCTTTCACGCAACTAGTTTTGGACCGTCCGATTGTGTCATCCAAGGGTGTACGCTAGTTCCGGACACCTAACATCAGCAGCAGGATTACTCACTACTCCAACAGAATCGGATAAGTTATCACTATTGGTGTATCGCGGCCCTAGAATCAGGGTGACCACTTCGTCACCGTCCGATCGCAAATTAGAGCTATAAAGTGAAGTAGTTACCATTCTCATCTCATTGGATGAAAAAGTTTCTGACATCCTTCTAAAAAGTTTTTTTTCCCAGGCGCCTTGGAAGGGAGCGGGGGGGGTATCATCCAATAGGGAGCCACCAGAAGTTAGTGCAGATTTAATAGGGTAAGAAACCCCCGACCCCCACTCGGTCCCAAAAAAAAATTAATACCCTTTAATAATTCCACGTGGGAGATTTCCAGTGGTTAGTACCATCATGCGTTTTTGGTTTTTTGGTAAAGCCAAAGGAGGTTAATGTATCATCCGTCTATCTCATTTTTATCATCCAATATGCTAGTTCTTCTAGTGCTATAGCTCTGTCAGTCATCCATCGGTTTAGTGTCCCCCGTGCGGGTACTTGGTGGATGAGGCATCGTGATGTTATGGGCGTGGTGAATCGTGCGAAAGAATCATGGGTTGATTGTTCATTCGTTACGTTTCATCCATGAGACCCCGTCCATTATGGATGAGAGATTCTTGCACTGTGGTAGAGAGGAGAGTGTTTGGAGAGAGAGTAGGGAACTGTGGGGGATCTTCCTTTTGAGAATTTCTTTGGTTTTTTTTGCGGATATCGCGATGGCGTGCGAAATCTGCGCGAATTTTTAGCCGTCCTCTTTCACGATTTCGCACTCGCTGGGATGTACAAACTGCTTTGGGGGTGAGAGATAGAGCGACGAACGGCCACCACAATAGAGAGACAGGAGAGACGGAGACGGATTATAAAGCAGAGAGAGAAAAAACAGAGCTTTGACTGAGGAACCTGCAGGAATAATGGAAGGGGGTTTCACCTTCATTGCGTTGCCCTTGGGCCTCATGTTCTTCTCCTCCGGTTTCTTCATCAATGTTTTACAGGTCAGTTTCTGTATTGAAAGAAAGCATCCCAGATGTCACCTACTCCCTCGCTTGACATACACTCGACTCTTGTTCGCCAGCCTAGTGAGTGGTGAGCAGTGTCCATAGTTCGGTATGGTCATTCTGGTGACTTGTTCGTTTTAGGTCTACAAAAAGATAGATATATTGCAGAGTTCTGTTTTTGGATTAATGAAAGCTTCTCCAAGTTTCAACCCTCTGCATTTCAGAGATGCAGAATTCTCTTTGCTCCAGCTGGAAGGGGCAAACTTCATGCTTGTTTTTTCTG
>Ga0209208_10006017_pt1 | contig 16792 bp, 8 predicted proteins | sample S1TSphfallax_3_FD_187694 | JGI IMG/M metagenome (GOLD analysis project Ga0209208, IMG submission 187694) | Host-associated microbial communities from peat moss isolated from Minnesota, USA - S1T2_Fd - Sphagnum fallax MG (SPAdes) (version 2) | ecosystem: Host-associated > Plants > Peat moss >...
TGTCTGTCTGTCTGTCTGTTTGTAGCTCTTTTGCTTTGTGAAGAATTTCGCGAAAAGCAAAAGAGAATCAACCCATCTTCTCGAGCAGGAGCATCATCATCTTCTTGTTGTAAAGTCTTGGAAGTAGACTTTGCAGATCAAACTGCAACAATGAGCTACTACCCACCGAGGAAGGAGGGCCCGGATGCTTTCGATCAGGGCTACCCACCTCATGTTGTTAACAACCCTCCTGGAACTCCTCCTCCTCCTCCTTCTCAACATGCTGCGCAAGCCTCACATCAGGGCTACCGGCAGCAGCAGCAGCAGCCAACGAGCGGAAGTAGTGGTGCAGTGGTGGTGGTGGCGCCTCGATACTGCCTGCCTCATGCGGTTTCTTTGGCCGTCACCAAGAAGGTGCTGTCATTCAGTGGGGGGGATTGGACCATCAGCGATCCTGCAGGAAAAATTCTCTTCAGAGTCGATGGCAAAGTGTTGACCGTCCGTCACAGAAGGTACCTCCTGGATGCTGCAGGCCACAAAGTCATCCGCATGCAACACCAGGTGAGCAACAACAACATATTTCTATTGCAACAACGAGGATTCAAGTGGTGCCCCAAAAACCCTGAACCATACATAATGAATCTCTCTCTCTCATTTGATTCCTTGTGCTCTTTTGCTTGTTGATCGTACACTGAATTTCTTGAGAAAAATTTGGTGTAACTGACGAGCATTCTTTGGAGTGCTTGCTTTTGAAGCATTACATGATGCTCAAAGAAATTCATGTCTGGGGCAGCCAATTTTTTCTTGTGTGAATTTTCGCATCTACGCCACACTTTTTTTTAAAACAAAATTTTCAAAAGACTCTTTTTAGATCCCTTTTAGTTGGCCACATTCAGAGGAGAACAAAAATGGAAGTTGCCATATTTTGACACTGGGTTCTTGGAGGTTGTCCAAAACATAGCAGAGTTCTAGAAAATATAACCGTCCTCTCTGACCTGTAGCTGAATTTGGCTCTCTTTCCTCTTGTGAATGGTTGCGACTGTGGCTACATCACAAAATTGAAAAAGAAAAACCTTGGGTGTGGTGGGTTGTGGTGGGGAATGTGGGATTTGGGAGTGCAGATTGTAAGCTTTCATGATGCGTGGCACATGTACGCTGGTGACAGTGAGCAGCCAATTTGCAGAGTGAAGAAATCATCAATTTTGCAGCTAAGACCTTCCATAAATGTTTTCCTGGCTTCAAACACAACGGAGAGCATGCCAGATTTCACATTGAAGGGAAATTTCTTTGAAAGAAACATTACAATATTCCGTGGACAACAAGCCATAGCCCAGGTATTATTGGTTTTTCCCTTCTTCATCTTCTCCAACATTTTGCTGCACGTATTGCCTTAGGTGTTAGAGAATGAGCACACCCCTGACCATTGTGCTGTGTGGGCTTATAGGCTGACTTGCCTGCAGGCTTACCCAATACAATGGTTAGGGGTTTGCACATTCTCTAATGTAAAGTATTTTACCTCACCTTTTTGAAAAAGAATGATTACATTTCAAAAATGTAATGAAATTCCTGCAATTAAGGAACCCTCGAAGCTTAAAAGTGACATAATTTTCCCTCAGAATCCTTTACTTATGTCCAGATGTCCTTGTGTTCTACTTGATAAAAGTTGTAGTAAAAGACTATGTGGACATGCAAATTGCACAAGATGGAGGATTATGTGCCCCACAAGGGAGCCTTACTGATTTAGAGAATAATTAGTGGGTACAAGACTTTTGTACAAAGTGCAAAGAGAAGGAGGATGCTTTGAGCTCAATCTGCAAAGGCTTACTACTAACTGAGAGAGCTTGATGCTACTACAGGTAACACGACAGATAACCTTTACCAACCTACTGATCGACAAGGATACTTTCGGCGTAACTGTGTTCCCAGGCGGTGATCATGCATTTGTGATTGCTCTTTTAGTGATTATGGATGCAATCTACCTGCACAATGATCAGTAATGGTACCATCATTACCCCAACCCTTCAAGAGGACACAGTATGTGCATGTGTATGTGTGTATGTTTTGTCTGTAGATAACAGAGATGCTGAGATTGTCATTTGTCAACTAGAGTTTTTCTCTCAAAAACCAGGCTCTGGGCCATGGGTTAGTGCGCAAGTTGTTCATGTGTTTTTGAAAACCAGGATTTGTATTCAACAATTCTGTTGCTGTGTATCAATAAGCAAATTTTACAGACATAAAGTTGAGTTCTACCAAATTGCCATGTAGAATCATGTGCCCTCTACCTGAATACTTTTCTCCAAATATGAAATGCTTCATATAGTTTGCTTTGTGACAATTGGTGAAAGAGTTACCAATTTTTGAAGTTGGCTGAGATTTCAAAGGATACCCATTGAGCTTAAATCACACCATTTCTTAGCTTGCACCTGCCATTAACACAATTCGACAGTGATACGAGGTTGTATATAGCTGCCAATGTCTCCTCAAAACTTTGGGTGGTCCTCCCAACAGCTTCGGATTCAAGGGCTTGGATTCTCATATTGGTTGTATTACTCAGTTTTTCCTTTTCTTTACTCGTCATGCCTGAATTTCACAGTTCAAAGCAATAAAGAGATTTTCAGGTTGTTGTCACAAGTTGAATTCTACTTTGTAGATTGGCAGCTGAATGAATATGTGGCATGATTCAATAAACAACATATTGATAATAGATCTTTGCAAATTTACCTAAGGAAGTACTTGATACAAGAAAGTTTTCTGTAAAGTCCTCCCCGGTCCAGCATCCAGTCCGGTCCCCTCTTTGGATTTCGTCCCCTCTTTTCGGATTTTCATAAAGTTTGAAAAACTGGGAGTCAAAATTGAAAAATGGGGACCAGAGGCGAAAATAGGGGATGAGATTCGATTTTCATTTTGTGTTTTCACTTTTTTTCGTGTTTGGCCACACTTTTGAAACTTTTTTTTCGGGCAGTCGAATTTTTTTTGTGTTTGGGGATTTTTAAATATAAAAAAAATTGGGGTTGACTAAACTTAGGGGAGAGTTTTGGAACATTTTCTTTTGGGCAGACTCAACTTGGGGAACTTTTTCTGGATTCCAATTTATAAAATTTTATGGGGGCAACATCAAAGGGACTACTTTTGGACTTTTTTTTGGCCAACTGTGATTTGGGCACATTTGAGGGACTTATTTGAAAGTTTTTTGGGCACACTTTGAAAATTTTGGGCACATTTGTTTTTTCCTTGGGCACATTTGAGAGATCAATTTGGTCTAAAAGGCACATTTCAATTTCCAAACATAAAAACTGAAGGGTATGAAGGTTATTTGACCAGCTATTGAGAACCATAGTTGTATATTGGAACCTTGTTTAATGTAATTTAATCTAAAATCTAAAGGGATTCCAACTTCCAAAGAGCATATTAAAAATTTTAAGTCTATTCGCTGTACCCGATCTTTTTTTCTTTTTTTTTTGGTTGGAAATTTGTATTTATCCTTATCTAGTTGATACATTAAAAAGGAATATACCCACCCAACATTGGTTATATCTCTTTGTGCACAGGCTTGAGAACCGCTGGTTATTAGTTTCCCAACTTTTGATAGCTGCCCGACACTCTAGACAACCCTAACAATCGGCCTAATCAAAGGCCTAACTTCAAAGATAAATATGAAAGGATATGTAGGTGGTTCTTAGATTTTTTGAGAACCGTGATTACATATCAAAACGCAATTATTATGGTTTTGTGAGAACCTCAGTTATATATCTCTTGGAGGAAAAGCATTAACAACCGCTGGTTATCAATTTTCCAAGTTTTGATAACCGCCTTGCCAACATGGCAAACAACCCTAATAATAATTGGCCTAATCAAAGCTTTACTCCAAACGTAAAAAGTGAAGGGTATGTGGGCTGTTTTGCCTGGCTCTTAGATTTCTGAGATCCTCCGGTTATAAGTTCCCCAATTTCTAATAACCGCCCAAAATGGGCAAACAACCCTAATAGTTAGCCTAAGACCTACTCCAAAGGTAAAAAGTGAAGGGCATGTAGGTTATTTGACTGGCTCTTAGATTTGTTGAGAACCATGGTTATATTTGCAAAACTGGTTATTTTGATTTTGTGTCCAACCAAGCCTGATCATATCTCTCTCTTGGAGGCTGGGCACTGAGAACCTCCGGTTATCAGTTTCCCACAACCGCTCAACAGTGCAAGCAATCAATGAGCCCTAATCAAGACCTACCACGTACTTCCCAAAATAGAAAAATTGAAGGATATGTAGGTAGGTAGGTAGGTAGGCATGTAAGTTACCAGAAGGGCAGGGAGGAAATATAGAACCTCCGGTTACCACTTGCAGCAGCGTTGATACCCGCTCAAACACTGCAAATAAGCCTTAGTAGGTAGGCAATTGATGAGCCCCCCTAATCCGGTTATGAGGTGCAGCAGCTCTGATAACCGCGCACGGAGAAAGGGGCGTGAAAGTGTGTTGTAGTGGACAGTAGGTAAAATGCTTTGCAAGGTCAGACGGACAGACCATGCTAACCCTAGAGCTCTCTCTCTCTCTCGCTCGCCTTCCTTTGCATCGCCTGGCTGGCTGGCTGGCTGCCGCTCTCGTCTGCTTTCCTGTGCTCTTCTCTTCTCCTTTTTTCTCTTTCTTCACTTCGCGCAGCGTCTGGAATGAGTGGAGTGTCTTTAGTTTAGTGCGTCTTGTAATGATTTGCTGCCGCGGAAATGGACCAAAGTTGATCACAGAGGTCAAGCAAGCATCAAGCATTAGGGTAGGTGATGCGTCTGCTGCTGCCGACGCCGTCGCTGCCTGAGGCTCGCTCGCTCGCTCGCTCTCTTATACGCCCTGGAGCGCGTAGATTGTTAAAGATATTTTGGGATAGGATCGTAGGATAGGAACTCACACAGTTTGTGAAATCGATGTATAACTGTATTTCGCTTATAAGAGAAGCAAGCAGAAATAGCTACAGTTACTGTAGGATATCTATCCGGAGAACTCCCCCCGTCCCCTTAGGAAGAAGAAGTTGTCGTCGTCAGGGATCGATGCTTTAGGGACGTCTTTTTTGAGACAGCATAAGGGAAGTTCAGAGATAGGACGCATCCAACAAGCAAAGAAAACCTGTGAATGTCTGTGGTCACTGTAGCGGCAGTGGTGAGGGAGCGAAGCAGCCAATCAACAGTGGTAGTTTCCTGACGGATATCCAGGAGAAAGCCCTAATCGTTCGAGGATCCGATGCGCTAGGGGACACGGTTTTTCGGAAACCGGAGAAGAAAAAGTTCAGAAGGAGACTGATAATTTGTGAGGAGGATTTGGTGGTCGGCACAGGATCAACAGCGCTTGTTTGTTTGCTGAGAATGCTGTGAAAGAGAGAGAGAGAGAGATTTCTGGATAATAATCCGTCTTGATGGTGAATGTATGAGGAGTTGGAAACGATCAGAGCAAAGCAGAGCGATTGTGAGAGCAACAATGCAAACAAAATAGGTATGGTGGGTAGATTGCGAGATCGGAGAAACTGAGATCAAGGAATTGGATTGGAGGGAGAGAGAGAGGGAGGAGGTAAGAGATATTATCTCAAAGAAGTGGCTGAATGAAGCTGCGCCATGCAATGGTGTGTGCAAGCAACCAGAATCGCAGCATGGAAGCACATGCAGTGCTGAAGAAGGAGGGCATGGATGTCAGTTCATATGGCACAGGTGCACATGTGAAATTACCAGGTCCATCCATACGACAGCCAAATGTTTATGCCTTTGGTACTCCATATCGTTTCATCTTTGATGATCTCAAGCGAAAAGATCCTGACTTGTATCCTCCTGCACAATTCTTGGCAAGTTTAAACTCTCTCATGTTTGCAATGCTCTACTAGGGTTGAAGTCTCAGATTCTCTCTTTGTATATATATTCTGCTTTCTGTCCTTGTTTTGCATGGCCTCTCTTTCACTGTAATGTCTTTTTGTAAAAATTCAATTGCCATGCAAGCCAATCACTGGGACCTGCCTTCTCCATAAAAAAAAGGCATCCAGGAAAAGGGGCATCCAGGAGTGTCAGTATAATCAGGGGATGTGGTAGCTTGATGTAAATTTCGAGGACCATCTGATTGTTGATCTGAATGGGTGGCACGCAAAGATGCAAATTTCCTGATTTAAAGCCTCTTTCATTTACTGAAGGTAGCCCATATGTCAAATATGGTTCACACATTAGTCATTTAGGCATCATGGGTCTCATGAACAGAAGACTTTTTTTTCATTTCATTTCTTTTTTAAGGCAATGGCTCACAATCCCTGATGGATATAGCTATTAAAGATTTATAGTTTTTTTTCCCCTGTTTTTGTATGAATATCAAGCTCTTGTAGTAGATTGTCAGCTGGATATTAATTGCTAAGAAAATAGCTCAGAAAGAGTTTGAAAAGGTAGAAGTATATTTTTTGATCCACAAGTGTATGATCCCTCATCAGAGGATATTGTGCATATGACATGGTGATGGACAGTTGTAGGATTACTGATAAACAGAAGCCTGTAAAGGTGAATGATGTTGCTGATGGTGCACCTTTTTTTTCTAAGTTGATGTCCTGTTTGTAGTGTGCTGTGTGAGCACAATTCCTGTTCTGTTCGCAGTTCATGGATTACAGCAGTTTTGCAGCTCGAAGGAAGGATTTGAATTTGAGAGTGGTTTGCATGTAGGGTATTGGGATGTACAGTAACTACACCAATCTGGCATTATGGTGCTAGTGGAACCATTCCAGTTTCTTGGATCTGGTTCATATCAACAGAAGTCTCTGGATGAACACATGAACTATTCTCATTTCTTTTGGGTGGGGCTTCCTCTTATACAGGCTTGCTGATTGGTTGCTGTTGTGTTGTCAGATTTGAAATATCCATAGTCTTTTTATTTGGTCATCTCTCAATTCTTTTCATGTTGACTTATATAACTATTCTGAAATTCTCAGTATGTTTGAAGATATATATGTCCAAAATGAAGCACTGCAGTATTTGTGAGTACAAATTGCAGAATGGTTGTTGAGCTGGGATCAATATTGTTATATTTAACGCTGGAGAATCAGATACAAGCGAAATGGACTTTTGCAAATGCTGAAGCGTAATTTGAGTGTCAAGGAGGCACCACAGCGCTGGCAAGATAATGCTGAAGATGGGGCTTTTGATGTGGTGTTCACATTTGAGGAAAGGGTTTTTGACATGGTCATTGAAGGTCTGCTCTGTCCACCTGATCTGCTCTCAAGTTTCTGCTATTTGGTCCCTCTGACAAGAATACAAGCCTTCTCTTCTGAAGAGATGAGCAGGTTAGGTCTACGAAGTGACAGATTTTATGGAAGTTAGGGCTTATTCTCCTCATACAGCACCATCAATAGAACGTTTTTTTAGTCACTGCTCCCCACCTTGTGGGTTCTGTTCTTCAATTTATCATTACCACTAACAGGCATTGCCTTACTATCTAGGATAGAGTCTAGCATTCGAGGTACAAGCTCAGGGTTTATTCTTTCATTTAGCTTTTAACTACATAACTTTCTGTCTTGTATATGATCATTTGCCACGATTTTTGGTAGAGAGAATGTAGGGATCATCAGATTGGGATAAATCTGACTCTTTCTGAGTAGCATACTGGCAGGAACTGTGTGTATGCCAAAATGTATTCATTGTATCAATCCAAGGCTGAAGCTTGTTTGTTACAATTGGTGAACATTATTAGCTTTAGCCTTGAAGAATTTTGCCAAATATGTTACTGCATCTACTTCAGTGGCTTTTGTGTATCGATTGGCAATTTTATTGTCTTGAATGAAGCCACACACAGTACCCAAGGTCTTCAGTTTACAAATTGATTTAGTGATTCATCTCCTCTCTTCTGGTACTTAAATGCAGATCTTGAGAACCGGGAGACAAGGTTATTGAAGACTGTATTGGTGATAAATTTGGATGTTAAAGACAACCATGAGGAGGCTGCAGTTGGTGCCAAACTTGCCCTTGATCTTTGCCAGAGGGTGAGTAATCCTTGTCAGTCTTTAAACAAGTCTGATCTCACCAGTGGAAACTAGTACTTCCAAGCTTTTGTTTAGCTTGCAACAATCCTTACACAACTGGGCATAAAAATACGGTTAATGTGGGGACTCGGTCTAATCTTACAATGATCCATAATGACATTGTGGGGAAGGGCCAAGCATGGAAACACCTGCCAATGGCACCTTAGACAATGGCTTGCATTGCTAAGAATTGAACTTTGGCTTCCTTCTTTTTTCTTAATCTGTTCAGAAGTTTAAGCCAGAGTGTCTGTGTTTCACTCAGTGGAAAACCTAGGACATTCACAAGCAATATCAATCATGGCCTCTTGTAGCTGATTCTGTACCTCTCACTTCACTCTAAGACAGATAAATGAAGGGTGACTGCAGAAAAATGGTAGACAACTGGGTTGCCACTATCTAGACTAGAACTTGTGGGACTAACTGATATATGGCAAGAAAGTTACTAGTATGTTAATGATGTGTTTGCTCACGCACTTGATGCACTTCATATATTGACTCTAGGATTTACTCAATGGCACTTGGTGTATGGCTTGCATGTCCTGAGGGGAAAAGAGGAAGAACTTTTATTTGAAGTCTGAGTAATGTTGAAAGGAGCTTTGTGTTTATATGTGAAACTAATGGAGGGGGCTGGGTGCAGCTTGAACTGGTAGACACATGGGAGGACGAAATTGATGATATTATTCGCCTTTTTGAGAAGCAACACAAGAGACGGCTCATCTACACTATTTGCTTTTACTGATGTGCCACCATCTTCCTTCATTTCATATTTGTCTGTTAGTACTCAAGGGGCAGGCAAAGGCTTTCATCTCAGTCTGACCTCTCTTCCCTTAGGAGACTTCATATTTACTTTATTCTGTCCTCTTCCTCAACATAGTGCAAGCTAGGGTTGAGCATAGATCTGAAGTGTAGTTTGGTTGATGCAACTCAGGTTTGTGCAAACTGAAGGACTATGGTAGCAATCCAATATTTTGAGAAAATGTAGTTCAAATGTTCAAGTCCAGTACCATATACACAATTTCTGAACACAGATATGTCATCTTTGTCTAAGCCTTCTTCATTAATGGGCAACTGTGCCCCACATATCTACGAAAGAATGATGAAGCCTTTTTACAATGTCAAAAACTTGCAGATTCTGCCTCTGCATCTGAGAGCCTGATAAGGACAATCAGGGAAGCGGTTGCATTCTGCTTTGTGGACTAAAACTCCATCAGACAAAGTTTCACTGAGGGTTTGGGAGTCAAAACATTAGTGAAAAGCTTCATCTTATGAGCTCACATAGTGAGGGGCTGAGGATCTCATGTTGGGTCATTTAGCTAGTGGTATGGCTTGAGACATCTGGACCTTTCATATGAAAATTTCCATACCACACGCCCGTCATGACACTTCTTATAAACCTCCCTTATTACAACTTCTGCTTTGTAGCTTGTATCTTGTAATCAACCCCTGACTGTGCATGTCTATTTGATTCAGCTGGACCATGATACCAACTAATTGTCTTCTCTTCCTTTACATTGTTAGTTCGGTGGAGTGCATGTGTTCCTTTCAAACCATGGACTATGTTCTTGTGTGATTATGATTATGTTATTTTTCAAGCTAGTGTAGGATAAGTTGAAATAATAAAAACATGGGTAACATGAATTGAAGATGTTACTTTTCAAAATGTTTTTGAGTACTTTATATTCATTCAATTCATTTCAAATCATTCCAAATATTACAAACACTAGTTGAGATCAATGCTTTCTTTCTTTGACATTTGTACTAGGTGGTGATAATCTAACATAGATTTAACATTTATTGTCAACAATTGTTTGAAGCACATTAAAAAAAGGTCAAATTCTCATTCATGTGTTAAATTTTGACATTTAACAAAATCATTAATCCTCCCCCCAAACTCCCCTCTTGCCCTTTTTCTTCCCCTTATGTTCCCATATGATCCATCATTAGTTATCCTAAATCTCAAAAGTATATTGTGCCTTTTCATGTCCATGATGGTGGTTAAGGGAAATGAATTAGATGCTTAGGCTTTCAAGAGGTAGATTATTAGATTATTTTAAAATAAATAAAATGCACACAAAAAGATACATGTGTTAATTTTTTTTTACAATTTCTCTTTTTATATCCATGTAAGGGTAATGGAAAGGAATGAGGTAGTTAGGCTTGGAAGAGATAGGTTTAAACAATAAAACTAAATAGACACTTTGTAGAATATTATATAGACTAATATGGGCTCTTGTGTCATTGACCCATTACCCATCCCAGCCTAATATTATAGTGGTTAAAATAGGTTTAGCTTCAAAGTTTTTATTAGAAATAATGTGAAAAAATCATTTCAAAGTTTTTAAATCAACTTTTAAACGTCAAAATCGTTTTAACTTCTATAACTTCTACTTTGTTGATTTGAAAATTGCAAAAGAATTTAACAAAGCACATTATTTCATTGAGGGATTTAGATAATATCACAACTGCAACAAAGGGCCGACTATTTGGGATGCTTAAGGTGTGATCACAAACAAAACAATACAAAAAAAAATATTATAATATGCCATATGAACATGTTAAACATTCTCAACATAAAATAAACTTTTGATTTTGAAGATATGTAAAATTAAATAAATGCTTACACTTGCAACAATAGGTCATATTGTGTTTGCACCAAAATATCAAGGCCAATTATGAGTATTTGTACCACGCACATCATAATGTCATTATTTAAGATATATTCAACAATGTTAAAGAATCTTGTCATTTCACATTTTACCACAAAGACATGGTCATTTGGTGAATGGTAGAAATAGATTTCTAAATCATAATCACTGATTATGTGAAGTTGTAAATAGCTTACATTCAATGGGAATGTGGTGGATAATAGAATTGATGAAACTTGTTTGATGTTGCTTCATTTGGAAATGTCACAACCAAATTCCAAATCAACATGTCAATATGTAAATTTTTTTTGAATATATAAAATATGCTTTTATACCTTACATTTGATTTTGTAAAATCATAAATGATTTTTAAAAAAAATTCAAATCTTGCTATGGGTTGGGAAATGATTCTATTTTGGGCAAACAAGCTCATGTTATCATACCTATTTTCAAAAGCTTTCCAATGATTTAAAGATCATTCCTTTCGAACAAAATTTGATCCTCAAACTCAAGCCTAAGGTCATGAGACTCTCTATAAAATGGGTCAATGCCTTGATTGCCATTATGTGGTTTTCTTTGAACTCCCAATGTTTAAACCTTTAAAATTGAACCCAACTTTTCAACTTTGTTTACAGCTTGACTTCAAATTGACCATGCCTTTGCCACAACTGTGATGCAATAGTTGTAAATATAAATTAGTTAAGCATTTTGGGGATGCACACAAAAAATAAAACCAAAACTATTGAGCCAAGAGATTCACTTAAACAAGAAAGACAAGTGGGTCCCAAACAATATTATTCAATGCACATAAGTTTACTTCAAATTTAAAAAGAAGATGAGTCCCACATTAATGATGCACATTTGATTTCAATGTGAATCTATTTAAAATTTAGAGTCTAGTGTCAGAAAGATAAATTGCATTGTAAATTAACACATTAATCAAGTTGGGTTTGCAATTCATGACATTACAAAACTTAAGGCTTGTTTAATTTTTCTTTTGCCAAAGAGCTTTCATATTTGAGGAACATTTAAGATTAGACCTTTCCATGACATCAGTTAGAAACAAATAAAAATAGTTGGGTGCAAAAAATTATGGATAATATAAGAATGATATCCAAAGATATGTTTTCAAGTGAAAAAGACATTTGTTACCTTGCTAGACTTCACTTAAACCCTAAATCATCATACAAACAAAATCGTTAAAAGATTTTGGGCTTTGGATCTTAAAGTTCATCATCAAGGTTACCCCAACACACATGTGATCAAAATTTAAAGAAGTTGAAAAACATTTCATGTCCAAAATTATTAGAACCTTAAACCCCCGAAACTTGTTAATATTCACTTTTCAAATTTTCATTTCCATCAGCCAAGAAAAACTCATTAAACATGCTCCAAAAAAATTCCAAACATGGCATTTCAAATTCTATGTGGTCCTCATAAGAGGATCTATGGAGCCCTTTCCAAGATATAGTTTTTCAATAAGTGGGATTATTGGTTTTGATGATTTCAAGTGCGTTCCATGCTGTTGTTTCTCCACGATATCATACCAATCCTTGCTTATTCAATGGAAAAGCCAAAACTTGAAAGGTTAATGGCAAGCATGGCAAATGTGTTCAATCACCACAATACTTGGGAGAGATGACAACGGAACTCTAAGTGCATACAAGATTTTAGATTGGAGACTATAGTTTGAGATTTGAAAACATAGGTTACAAGAGATTACAATTTTTGGCTTGGAGGTTTTAATTCAAGTTGCTTAATGATTGTGCTAAAAATTGATTATCCACCTTGTGTGCTAGTTACACTTTGCGACAAAAAAATGGAAAGTGACCACATTGAAAACAAAAAGGACTCACACAACATGAGGTCATGACATTGACAATCCCAAAAAAATCCTCATGTTCCCACATTGATTGTATAAACACCATTATTATGTTGTTTTGAAAACAACACGATTCAACCTAAATTTTCACCTATCTAAACCTTCACCTTGCAATGATGGTTTTAGTTGTCTTCACTTATGGTTGTAGCTATTTCCAACCTTTTTTTCCATGCAACCAAGTGTAGTCTTCATCTCTTTTCAAGACATGAAAATCAATCAAACCTTTGCTACTCCTCTCCGCACACTAAACATTGACTCTTCTTCTTTTGGTAAAAGTGCACATGCAACAAACTTTGCACAAGTTGAACACAAAGAACTTAAAAGTTTGACCAAAACACACACAAAAAAAAGCTTGCACAACTTTCACACACGGGTTAAAAAGCTTGGTGCAACACAAAACATTAGATACAAACGTAGGATACAAGATAAAAACTAGTTTCGTTGTGAGTTTAGAAAGAAAATCCCATTCCATCCTATGTTATTTTCCTTTGACACAATCATGTCATGACTTTTGTTTTCTTTGATGTCATCACTTTCTCGCAAACCCAAGGTTATTGGTCTTGTGTCCTTCATACTTTATGGATAACTTTAATATCTAAAATATTTAGATATTTAGAGCAGCTCCAGTGGTGCTTAGTATGTGACCCTGTAAAATTATTTCTCACATCCAAGTTTAGTTATTTAGTTTTAAAAAAAATTTCCAACCCAACCCATAAAACTAAAACTGGGACTAAATCCAGGGATCGTAGCAGAAGGAGCATAGGATGGATGAAAATTGGAGGAGGAGGAGTCATTTGATGATACGGTAAACGCGAAAAGATTTCGACTCTTGTTTAGGGTTTAGGGTTTTAATGTTCCTTCGTTTCGTTGCAGGGATCATGAGAGTTTGCAGCGCTCTGAAGAATCAACAACGTTGCTGAAATAAAATGGCTACTATGGGCGCTAAGAGCCTGGGAGCATGGTGTTGTTTCAGGTCCGGCGCTGAAGACTCAGGTATCTGCCGCATATCTGAGATGAGTAGGAGACCAAGCGCACGGATGATGATAGCATTTCCCTGTCTTTCTTCCTCCCTCTCTTTTATCTCCAGTCTTCGCCTTTCCCACTCCTCCATTTCAAGCTCCTCGCGACCGCGAGCAGCACCTGGAAGTCTAGGTTTTGAAAGCCATTTTCACACTGTTCAAAGGGAGTTCACACACAGGCTTGAGGCAAGAAGCCCTGGCTCCAATGACCCTCAATTATGGGAAGAAGAATCCCATCCGTCTTCTGTTGTCTCCTCGGGTTGCTGTGAACAACCGTCGTCGACGAGGACCGGAGGAGTCGTCCTGAGCCCAGTGGAAAGCCAGCAGTGGAAGCAAGGCGTGGAAGAATTAGGGCCCAGCAATAATCACCCTTTGGAGGTTACTTTGCAAGCAGGATCTCTGCAGCATGATGTCGGTGTCACTTTTCTTGTCTTGCTTGGAGGATATGTCTGGGTTAAGGTTTTCAACTCCCTCACTAAGCGCCAAATCCTTGGACAGGTAGGGTATATTCTCCTTTAAAAGAGCAGTTAGGCTTTCAGAATTCCAGATCATCCTTCTCTCGCCCCAATTTTAGTTTCTCAGATGCTTTTCACAAAAAGGACCTTTTTAATGAAATGTTGATAATAAGATGGAAATTGACAACATCTTGGTTTTAGAATTCACATCAGATTCTTGTTGTCTGAAGAAATCCTAGAGACACAGGGTTCATGAGTCATGCAGCCAGAGAATTGGCTGGCATGCTCTCCTTGTCTAGGGTTTAGGGTTGATTGTCATGACAATCATGCTAATACCTAGTGTGATTGTCATGACTGCCAAAATCACTACTGCTTTGTGGCCAAGAATTCTGGTCCTGTGTACAGTAACTGCTTTGTTGTCAAGAATTCTTGTTATTGACCGCATCATTATTATTGCATGAGCAGTCTAGGAGTTGGTTCTTCCTTCCTGGGTTGTGACTTGTAACCTGTTTCTGCCAATTTGGTTTCACAGAAGCTAAGTCGCAAGATTGTCCATATAACATCAGGATTGCTCTTTGCACTTTGCTGGCCATTTTTCAGGTGCTGTCCTCATTCAGTATCTCCTACTACCATGTCTTTCTCTGCAAAGGACAACCATGTTCTCTTGTATTCCTCATTACTTCTGGAGTTTTTGTAAGCAGTTCTTCGCAATGCTTTCTTTGGTGAAACCCTGCAATGCTTGTCTTTGATTCTTTGCAATTCTTGTCTTGAGTTTTTGTAAGCAGTCCTTTGCAATACTTTGTCTTGGGTGAAACCCTGTAAAGATGATCGATTCCCCTTGAGGGTTTGTAGGTGGAGTTTTCTTTTATTCCAGGGTGTAATGTAGTGTGTTTTTTCCATTTGTCAACATATTTGGTTGTGAATGACACAGGGTTCATTATCAAATGGTATGAAGAATGATGGTGGTTAGTAGTTTGTGGGCTGGGGATGATGGAAGGGCAGTGTCTCGCCCTGGGCACGATATCTTGCAGCACTGGTTCCAGCTAGCAATGGTGTGAGGCTTCTAGTTTATGGCCTGGGAATTCTAAAGGATGATGGGCTTGTAAAATCTGTGAGTCGTGAGGGTGATCCTCGGTAAGCGTACTTATTCTTTCATTCATATACCAATCATTCCTCACAACCATCAGTTCCATAGAAAGTTTTGCTAGTATTATTTGAACACCTATCTTGCAGTAGCAGCCCATTGTACAATATCTGTCTTCAGAGATCTTTTCTAGGACCACAGAAGATGCAAGTTTGTCATTTTCAGCTTGGAGTCATTTCCAAAAATCTATGTGCTTCTTGCAGATCCTAAGTTTCTATGAGACCAGTTTCAAGCACTTACCATCTTGGTTTTGTTGAGCAATGATTCATGCCCAAGTTCTTGTGTGAAATCACCATGGGAAGATATATATAATCAGCACATAGCTTGATGGCTGCATTGGGTTGCGGACAGGGAATTGTTGCGGGGCCCATTGTATTATGTGGTGGTTTTGGTATTTTGTACCGTTCTCTTCTGGCGTGACTCTCCTCTCAGTATCATAGCCCTGGCCATGATGTGCGCAGGTGATGGTGGGTTACATCTACAACACTAGACTATTCTTCTCAAGAAGTCCTGCCACACTCAAGTGTAGGTTTATCATTTCAAGGTCTAGGAGCTAGGTCAAAATGCTTCTCATTCTTTGAGGATTAACACTAGTAATCTCTGATTGTTTTGAAGCTTTTCAGTATCTGCTAACTCTTGGCATTTATTTGATTTTCTCCTGGTCGCGAACCTGGGAATTCAGTGCCGATTGATACTCAGCAATAAGCACAAATCTGTGGTTCCCCTGAACCCAATAGTTTCACTAGTCCTGAACCTCTTCTTTTGAAGCACTTACAATTTTAGGGCTCCTACCGCACAACAATGAGGAGTTGGAAGACTTATGAGGAGAATGTGCAGCAAAGAGAAGGAATCCATGCCAAATAATACATCTTGAGACAGATTCTCCCCAAAATCTGGGCACCTTATGGATATGCACTTGAATTGCAGGTATTGCTGACATTGTAGGCCGCAGATTTGGATCAAAGAAGCTTCCCTACAACTCAGACAAGAGCTGGGCTGGAAGCATTGCCATGTTTCTCTTTGGCTTTGTTGTCTCCCTTGGGTATGTCCAACAATCTATGTTGATCACTTTTCAGGTTGTTCACTCAAGAAACTGGTTTGCATGGATGTTGTCAATATAATTTCATCAATGTCAATAACCATTGTAGGTTCACTTGCTTCCAAGTTAGAACTGACAAGTACTTCAGAACATGCTTAAGTACTACTCCATGATACCTTTAAAAACTTGGCTGTCTATGTTGAGCTGATCAGAAAACCTTTACAATGTGTGTGTGGTCTTCTTCATGGCAGGTGTCTACGGTATTTCTCCTTCATGGGCTTCTATCCATTTGATTTAGGAGCAGTGGGCCTACAGCTTGCTGCTGTAGCTCTAGCAGCAACTTTGGTTGAATCGCTGCCTATTACTAATAGGCTGGATGACAATCTCACAGTTCCTCTTACCACTATTATTTTAGGGTTGTTCTTGTTTCCAGTCAAATCCACCATGACACCTTTGCCCTAATATTTTTTATTACTCAAGGCAGAATGGTGTTTTCTTCTCAGATGACGAGTTCTGGTCTATGCTTTTCTCACAGTTGGCAAAGGAGGGAGAAAATATGGTTTTGAGAATGGTGATTTAGTAATCACAAGAACACCCTGCTACAGCAGCCATGGT
>Ga0209208_10006018_pt1 | contig 16792 bp, 14 predicted proteins | sample S1TSphfallax_3_FD_187694 | JGI IMG/M metagenome (GOLD analysis project Ga0209208, IMG submission 187694) | Host-associated microbial communities from peat moss isolated from Minnesota, USA - S1T2_Fd - Sphagnum fallax MG (SPAdes) (version 2) | ecosystem: Host-associated > Plants > Peat moss >...
TACTACTATATATATATATATATATATATATATATAACTCTAATTGTCTGTATACAGAGAGGTTTAAAAATGATGAATGAATCTTCCAGTGCTGATCAGCCCATGTTGAAATAGTTTATATTTGTAGTACTCTTCTAGATACAGAGTGTTGATGCTCTAGAGAAGGAGCTTCATGGATTCAGCAGCTGGTATGGCCCAACATGCTGCTCATCACTACTGCACTCACCACCATTGATCAGTGTAGTTTATACACTACAAAAAGAATATGAGGGTGGATGGGCCTCCTCCTGTGACAGATAAGGTCTAGAAGCACACCCGAAATCGAACAGAATAAGCATATTGAGAAAATCACACTTTTCATTTTATTTTTTTGGGGGGTACATACACAAATTGTCTTAAAGACTGTAAGAGTGCTGATTTAAACTCAACTCTCAAGTTCTTTTTAAAGTTATTGCAATCACATATTCATAAGCATACTGGGGAGGGGTTGTAGTAGGGCATGGATTAAGGTACACTAATGGTTTTAGGTGCTTCTACTTTAGTCCTATAGTTTTAGTCCTACTTTAGTATTTTTGCAGACAATGAGACCTTATTTTCTTGGATTTTGAAATTTTGGCTAAATCTTCTTGTGGACATGATAGTTAGTTTACCTACATCACGAATTTTGAAAAACAAATCCTAGTGTGAAAAAAACTTTATTATTTCATCCATCACATTTTAGAATATGTGATTCTTATTGTGACATGTATTACACTAATATTTTAATTTGGCCTTCAATGTGTAGCATATGCCACAACATTCAATGTCAAATTGCAATATTTGTGTAATGCATGGACCACAATATTAAAACACATATTCTACATTGTGATGGATGAAAACACAAAATTTATTTCACAATGTGTCATGAGCCATGTAATCTATTGGTGGAGGAAAAAGCACATTTTGTTGTAGTGTTAGTTAGAGGGTCAAAATGGGGAAAACATTGATGATAAATGAACCATGGAGGAAGAGGGATTGAGAACATGGTAAATTACACCACTTGTGAGGCTAATTTAGTATGCTATTATTGAATCTCGTGAGGTCACCCATCCAAACTTTGTTTATTAGCAAAGGTGATATGACCTAAACCTAGGTCACACCAAATTCTATTAGAAATTTAACACCATTTAAACAAAGAAGAAATTGAGAATTGAAGAAGGAATTAGAACATGCTAATTGTAAGTACTATTTACTCAAAGTTATTAAATTTCTACCACTACATGGTGATTTAGTGGAAATCTTGACTCAACTACCAACATAGTATGCAATGAATCAATAATTCAAATGGTAGGTGAGGTCACAAGGGGTGAGAGTTGAAAGGGAACAACTCCCACTATTTCTACCATTCTTGACCTAAAATGGAGTTAGCTACTTGCATCTTTTGAATTGTACTTGAGATTTGTTGTCCAAGGAAGGTGACCAAGACTCACGAAGGGCACTTTATGGCCCCATTAGACTCCAAGCTTTATTTGCAACATAGTGATACTAGTTCAATTATTAATCCATTAATTGAACCTATTAACAACTAATACCTGAAATGATCAATACACATGTTATATGATTTTTTGTTTTATATTAATTATATTTGATTTTCAAAATAAGCATAACCCTATTATAAAACTAATTACATTATTATTTTTATTATTATTTTTACTAACAACCAAAGATGGGATTCTATATTTCTACTCATGTATTTTATAAATTTAAAGAAAAAGTGTCCATCAACAATTCACATGAAACTATTGCAAAAAGTTGGTTACATATAAATATATGTTGATGCAAGGAAGGCCAAATGAGTAAGAGATTGGGTTCATGATGTCAACAATGGGATTTTATATTCCAACCAACCAACAATTGGCTCACATAAATAGAACATTGGTGTGCGTCTATCAAAATTCCATGTTAATAGATGTAAGACATGGTCATCAATGATGCAAATAACTTCAAGTTGACTTGGACATAGTGAAACATTGACTTGTAAAGCACCCATCAAACATTGCTAATTTACAACTTGTTGAAGCATAATGAAGATATCAATGTCAATTGGGTCCATGTCAAACCATGTAAACTAGTCAAAACTTGGACCTATGTGATTGCATTACATGATTGAATGTGATCATGAGATATGCTAGTTACAATGAATTGGTGGTGCTTAGATGTGTAGTCCTTTATTAAATTAATTGAGCGATTGTGAATAGTATTTAACAAAAATATTAAATACACAGCTATTGTTGATTTCAAAATGTCAAGTTATTTAAATGGTGCCAACAAACTTACATAAATTTTTTAACCCTAAGACTAAGGAGACCCCAATTTTATCTTGCATTGTGTTGGACATGTTTGATAACCCCCATCACTTTAATGCCAATGCTTATAGATGTCATATCATCATCTTCTTCTACTTGTTGCAAAACAATTGTTTAAATTTGCAACTTCTAAAAGAAGTTCAATTCAACTTTGGGGCATGTGAATTAATGCCATATGAGTGCAAGCAAGATAAATTGTATATACTTGCCACTTTGGCAACTATTTATTTTTCTTAAAAGAATAGTTTAAAAAATTTCTAACTTTCTTTTTTTTTAAATCATTGGCATTTAAACTCTCCTTCTAATCTTTCGAAATTTTTGGTCATATCATTTGAATTTTAAAAATACCCCAAAAAATCCCCAAAATTATGTTTTTTTTAGAGGGTTGGGGATTATTTTAGTTATGAAAACAAATTCCATTGAGAAAACAAATTATATTAGATGTTCACCACATTAATATTGAGGCATTGAAAGAATAACAAAAGAGTTGCAAAAGAATTTCAAGTATTTTCAAGTACTTGCAAGTACTTTGAAATACATAATTATATCAATTTAGCTTTGAAAATCAATGCCAACAACAGGTAAGAAAGAATGTACCCAAAAAAAATTTATATTTTTTTCATAAAATGATTTACTTGTTCCTTTTATTCAAAGATCCGTTTTTTTTTTGCTTGGACTACTTTTGTGTATACTTATCAAACTTTCACCCATACATACTATATATACACATATTATAACTATAACAAATCATGTTTTTAAAAAAGATTTATCATCATCAATTTACATTGGGAGAAATGAATTTTTTAAAATATGGAGTCCTTTTTGGGAATATTTCAAGCATTATCTTATAACTTAAAGTAGACTCCATCTTGAATATCAATTTATGACATCTAATATTATAACAATTTTATTTAGACCTCTTTGGTTGTTATTGTAAGAAAAAAATGTTTGTGAGATCCTTTTTGGTACACCTTTTTCCAACAATGCCAAAATTGTAATAAGTGAAAACATGTTGGGTCAAGAGGAGTTTATATGAGCCAAAAATGGCATAAGTCATGGTGAAAATTGCAAATTACAGTGAATATGTTGACATTTAGAAAGTATAGTAATCATTCCAAGTTGTACAAAATGATTAATTTTAGTGTCAAGGCATTCAAAATGAAATTCGTTTAGGTGATATTGCAATTATATTAGTCACATTAACAAAATACATTATTTTAAGTTTGTGTGTAATTTGATTAATACATTTGAATTTTTTTACATAACAAGACTCTTTTATCACATATAAATGTAGTGGGATGTAAATGAAGTATAAAATAAAGTTGTAGTTCATCACAAAATATATTGAACCATGAAATGATGCAAATATTTTGATATGTTTGAAAATTTAATCATTTTTCATATGAAATAACAAACTTGCACATTTTCAACCTTGACATTGGTTAACACAACATTGGTAAGATATTGGGCCAATGGCCATCATATTTAAAAAGTTGTAAGAGATTCTATTCAAAATTTTCATAACACAAAAATATGATTTTTTGGCAAAGTGACCATTTTGTCCTTTATTTAGAAATGCCTTTGGCTCTTATGAGCTTGTTTTCACCCTATTGTGCAAACCACCTTTTGATAATACCTTTTAGGGCACCATTCAATACCATATAATAATTCCCTCCACAAACTTTGGGTGCAACATTGTTAATACCTTGACCAAGTATATAAAAATGTTATCACATTGTGCGAAGTGATAATCACAACATGCAAAGAAAAAAGTTTGGGTTATGAACACGATATTGCTTCCACGATTACTTGCTTGATGTCACAAAGCCATAACATACTTGCAGGTTGACAAATTAACATCAAAATTGGGTTTAGCTTTTAGAATTACATATTGATCCTTCACTTTTATTTGCATAGATTCAAAATTCTTTTTGATGGATTGGTACTAGTAATCCGAGAGGCTAGATAGAACACATCCACAATGAATTGTTGTATAGTCCAATCATGCCTTCATGGACGCCTTGAGGTTAGAATGGTAATCGTCAATCGTGAAATTGGTGTTTTGACTTACATTTGGTAGGTTATGGTGATCAAAATCCCACATCTTTTGTTTTGAAAGACATTTTGCCTTAATGTCCTTCCAAAATGGCATGGGAATTTTGTCATGAGAGTTTCACATTCTCCCTTTGCCCAAGCATCCATGTACTTGTCATCTAGGCAATTTGCATTACACATGACGTATTTTAGGGTTGATGCACATATGGATGCGTCATTGATTTTTGCAACATTTTTGTTTGTGAAAGCCCCCAAAGGACTTATTTGGAAAAAAATCCACCGAATTTTCCATATGTTGAGGTAGAAACCTCTCAATTCAACATATTTAGAGATTGGCTTCTAGCTTGTTACCAGAACACAAAAGGGCAATGTGGAATTCCCTCTTGGCTATTGACCTATAGCCAAATTTGGCTAGTCCCTCTTGTAAATGATAACCAGCCCAGTGGGATTTTACTAGGTGCCCATTCAGCACTTTAATTTTCTTTTGTGAAACTAAGACCAGTATTATTGCCAAGTGGACTTGTGTTGTTAGTACACATGTACATTTGTTCATTTATTAATTATATATGCAAATAAATAAATAAATAAATAGAATTCCTAATATATTACCATTGTTTTAAAAATAGATTCAAAGTTTATAATTTAGATATTATTTTTGAGAATTTTTATTAAATTAAAATTTAATGTTATCCATAACAACTATCATATTTAATTTGTTTGGAAATACAGACTATTACATGAACTCTTTTTTTTGTTTTCTTTGTTTTTTCCAAATTTTGCTCACATGAAGAAAATGAAAGCATGATCTTGAAGATTTTTCAAAGATCCATTCAACAAAATGGTTTGAAAGTTAGCTATGTTTCACACATCAAATTTAATATTTCAAAATGAAATATCTTTGCTTGAATTGTCATATAATCTTTCGGAGGTGCTTCAATTTAATGTGAATTCAAAGCCTTCTTTGAAGCTTCAACAAGGTTATTTTGATTGTATAAAATATTCAATAATTAAATTTATGATAAAACCATTACATTTTAAAACAATTTAAAACAATTAGTAGTAAAACACAACGAATACAAGTGCCATTCACATATTTAAAAATGTCAAGTTGAATTTTACTTGAACCAATTAACACAAACATATTCGAAATGAAATCAGCTTTCACTAATCACATGTAGTGTGATTTGTGTTGCATGTAATAGGATGTGCATCATGTGTCATTGGACATGCATGGTGTGTGATGGGATAGTGTGCATGTGTTGTTGTGGTCATGCGAAATATCATATCTCATCATTTTCACTGGAATGACAATTTAGTGAAATGTGTTACGGGCTTTTCTAAGTGGCATGGTAGGTAGGTCTTGAAGAGTGATGTGGGTTCTACATGGACCATATGTGACGAGGTGAGTTTATTTTACAAAATTTGTGATATAATTGCATTTTGTAAGCAACTACTGATTACATTTCTGGAAGCAATGTAGGATTCGAGACACAAGAGGAAATGATCATGCCATCAATCACACCACATCGTAGTTGTTGGAAGCTGTGTAGTGAGACCATGAATGCTTTACCTCGGTAGGTTTCCTAAACATTCAAAAGACTAGCAAATTCAGGGCTTATCACATCATTGTTTCTACCTTCAAGTGTAATGCCAAAATAAGCTTCCAGTGGTCTGTGTACAGAGTATCACATTTTCTTTATGACTTTCATAGTCGGTTTAGGGTTTTCCAGGTATGAGACTCAGTTCATAGTTAGCAGCAGGACAGCAAGATGTTAAAATGTACATAACAAAAAAATCACTCATATGGTGTGAAGCATGTGGCATATGAAACAAATGAGACTGCCATTCATCATCCTAAAGGTTTTCCAAATCAAATGCATCCAAATCTTGAGGGAACCAAAATTAGTCAAGCCAAAAATCCACTACGTAGCTTCATGCAAGATCAAAGTGCAGCAGCCTACACTTGTACAAATAGGACATGCACAAACTTGCAAGAGCCTCTTGACACTTAAAAAAGAACACAAATTTGAAGAACATGATAGAACATTGAGGTACTATGAATGTAGATGTAATGTGAACCATGTAGTGAACCCCACAGAATTTTGCAAATGTATAGTTTGGTACATTTAATATCCCGGAGTTGCAAATATTGCAGATGCACAAATTATTGAGATTTGGGAAAAAGGCACTAGTTACCAGAAGTGCTGTAGACCTCATGAATGAAGGTCATTGTCAAAGGAATTTCTCATATCCATCAAGTAGTTTAAGAACCAACAGAGGATCCTCACCTCTTGACATATCATGGCATCTTTAGTGCAACATTTGAGTTACTTGAGCGTCCACTATCTTCTTATGTAGATCATCCAGCTTTCCCAAGCATTTATCAAGGCGTGTCCAGTGATCAATCAGCAGTACAAGCCTCAAAAGAGTCTGACAAGCAATTGAGTCCTCACAAGTTGATGCAACGTACATATGAGGAAAACTTAAATTTTCATCATCGTATCCAACTGCAATTTGTCACCTTCTCACTGCAGGAGATGTAGGTTCCCTTTTTTGTAAAGACTAGCAGCATTTCCTCTGGCACCAGAAGTTTGAGTAGTTGCACTAGTTTTACAATTGACCATCAAAGCGAGTCAAGTGAATTGAGAAGGTAATATGGGTCTTTGTAGCAGAGTATTGACCCTGGACTTGAAGGCAGCCTAGCAACAGGCTTGGTGTCCGCAAGTAGAGCAGGAGCTGGGACCTTGGGATGACTGCACACATTCAAAATGCATTACAATGGAAATGAGTATCTTTCTCTTATACCATTGGGAAAAGGTTAGTAGCCATTGCCCAATAAACTGAACAAGTCAGATGCAATCACTCTGACATGTGAATCACAATTTCAGAAAGACATGCCTACAACCACACTAAAATGACAAAGATAAAGGGTGGACTGTGTCGCTAACTTGCTCACCTCTTGGGATAAAATTGGTGGACCTCACCATGACCTTTGTTTGTCACACCAACTTGATGTCTTTGCCTCAATGCCCTTTGAGGCTTTTGTGCAAGTGCCTTGGCAGACTGCACATCCAGAAGATACCAATCAACAGCAGGTTACTTGAACTCAACACACTCTATCAAGAACTGCAAGGTGTTCAGACAAGAGTTGATGCAAGACAGAGAATGCTGCAGTGGCTCACTGCAGGCCGGGGAAAAGGTAATTGGGAATTTTTAGGTCTGCTCCTCATCGCCAGACTGACTTGCCCCAGAGTGGTACTTGCAGGTCCATCCTGAGCCAACACAGTGGGTGCGGACTTAGTTGAGTAGTGGCCCTGAGAAGCCAGAAAGTCCCTACCACTATTCTTTGTCCTGCCTGTGATAACTGCTAGCTCTGCATCCAGCCTTTCCAAGGAGGCAAAAATCCTCAGCTCCTCCTCAGACTGAGCCACATGTGTTTTGGAGTAATAGTTCACTTTTCCGTCATTCTCCTTGTCTCCAGACAAATCATGAAAACTGTCTCTTTCTGGCTCAGCTGTCAATGGATGGGATTCTCCCTGAACGCACTTCCACTTGGGTTTTGAATTCTTGCAAAGGTCATGGCAATGAGTACTACAGAGCACCCTATAGCTTGGAGGTTGCTCACCATGGAAACCACACTGTTCATAAACACTCTGCAGATTACAACGTGGTGCATATGCCTTGTGGGCAGATGGTCTGGCACGATTTGGTACATCCCCCTGATTCTCTTTTTTGTGCTGCACATTGAGGGTTGCACAAGGAGAGGTGTGACTTTGTGCAGCAGGTACATGTTGCTCAGCTGACCTCACACAACACACATCATTGCATTCAGCACCTTCAACATTCTGAGTTGAGTCAAGCTTTCCTACTCTGTGGAATGGCATTGCAAGCCTGGAGGTAGTTTCACAAGCATCCCTTGAATGCTCTGAGCTTACTGTCACCGAAGGTGTGGGGACAGTCATGATGTTTGTAGAGGAGAAATGTTGGTCATTCACTTTTGCAGTACAAACCTCTAGATCTCTCTTTTTCAAGGGAGGTCTTGCTTCATGTTGCCTGTCAATATTCCAAGCTGATGATTCAGAAGTTTCTGTTGGAATCAGAGAACCACCTTGGACTTTTCCCAGTGTATCAATCTGGCTTTGAAGTTCCATACCACAAGTGTCTCTGTAAACCACAGCACAGTCATTATGATATGTACCACTGGACATAGTTGCTTGAACTTGCTCTGACGTACTCTTGGCTGCTTTGCTACCTTTGCTGATTTGATGCCCAAACATTCTCATCCCTTCCATGTTGAGATTTCTACTGTTGCTCTGAGAAGGAACCAAAGGATGATCCCTGTCACGCAATTGCTGATAGAAGGCCTGAGTCTCTTTCCTGTTGTCTGCCAAAGTCATGGCATCAGCAGACATGACTTTTGAGGTTGTGTCTGCAATCCCATCTTCAATCACACAACCAGTTCTGTTATGTGAAGGGTGTTTCGACAAGCCTCTCAAGTCCAGAGGCATTAGTTTACATCCTTCCGGATGAGATTGAACAGCATTAACTTGTTTTATCACTTGTTGTGTGGCAGCTTCATTCTCTCTAGCAGCCAGGGATAATTCTTTAGTCAGATCACTTGTTGTATCACCTTCCTTCTTTGGAGGTGTGAAGCATGTAGTCTGAATTATTTGAGACACTGAATGAAAGTCTTGTGATGGAATATTTGATCCAAGAAAAGAAGTTTTCTTCTCAGAGATAATACCACACTCAGGAGCAGGGGATATACAACTACGTGAAAAGGTGTCTTGCCTGGCCACCATTGAAGGACCTGGAAAATAACATGTTGGTGATGATGGTAAGTTGACCACTGGATACTCTATGACACCCTTTGCAATGGGTGGTGACACTGAGGTTGCTGTGGATGATGCCTGTGTTGTACACATGAGCTGCAGATTGGTTGAATCAAGCAAAGGATTTCTCTTTTCATCTTCTGATGTGCAAGGCCCGGCTGTTGGTGTTTCATGTTTTAGCTTCAAACAAGGCTTTAGAGCTCCAGGGCCTGCACTTGCTGTCGGTGCTGTCAATGACCTTGATTGTCTGACAGCAATGCCCTGGCTAAACTCTTCATGCTCTGAAATGAGCACATCTTTCCCTCCAGCAATGCTAATATTATTGCTCAACCCCGTCATTGCTAAACCATGAAGTTGATGATCCACCACCACGTCATCCCTCATTTGTTCGTTGTAGTAAGCTTTGTAGCCATACCCTGGAGCTGGACCTCCATCATCGCTGCAGACATCAGTTGATGTGAAACTCACTGTTTGTTCACCTAAGAGCAGTGAGATTCAGCACTGCCAATGCACTACTATTACACTACATTTCTGAATGCCTGTGTGTGAAGAGCAAAATCTTTGAGAAGAACCAGTACAAGCAGATAGTTTAGATCTATGCAGACAATGCTTGGATAAGCCTCCACGAGCATCTGAAACACAATATATTTCGTATTGCTTGATTGATGTGTTGCAGTTTGATACTTACATCTGATATCTGGAGTTGCAAGCTCTCAAGTCTACCATTGCATCACGAAGAGCAGTTGTGCGCCCTTGGAATGCGGGATTGTAATCCCGCCGCTTTTTGTGGCTGGAAGCAGCAGCACGTGCTACAGCAAGCTCCTTCCGTCGCAATTTCAGGATTGCTTCTTGATCCTGAAGTAGGGAAATGCTCCACGGAGGCCTGTTGAAAAGCTGACCTCTTCCGTTGCCGCCGTTGGGCTGACCGTTCACGCCACTGACCCGCTTGGTTGGAGGAGCCTCATAAACCGAGTGAATGTAGGCAGCCAAGCGCGCTCTCTCTCTCTTTCTACGTTCCAGGATTTCGGCCGCCATTTTCATGTCCTCTTCTTCAATCTGGATCCGCAACTGCTGATACTTTCTACAAAGATGTCACAAGACATGGAGCACAATGTCTGGAAACGTCATACGACCATGGGCTGCTGCCTTGAGCTAGGTGCATATAGTTGCAAACAGATCTGCATATTTCAAGAGAACAGCTATCGGTTTTGGCCAAGGTACTACCTGTGTCTTGTGGCAGTGATTTGGGCATTGAGAAGCCGGCGTCGCTCCATGCTCAACCTCAAGCCCCCAACAGCACCGCCCCTAACTCTCACACACCCCATGTCGATGCCAAAAATGCCACAAATTTCACATGATCTCTGTGAACAATAGACCAAACCAGACAAAGTTCACACCTTGCACCGAATTTGCAACCTGCAAACAGAAACGCACGTAATTGAACGCAAAGATCTGAGCTTCCTCCAAAAGAATCTGAGAAAACGGTGAAGAGAAGTTGCAAAACGAAAGCAGCACAATTGACTGCAGAAAAAAGCACCAACATAACTGCCAAAAGGATACGCCATAAGAAGCGGAACAAACCTGCAGGCGTATAAAAACAATTTCCCACACGAGGTTATTGCGCACTGCGAATTCCTTTAGCATTCCAGGCGTTCTTTGCAAATTTTAAATGGATCTTCACACGCTCATGAATTTCAGGTCGTCTTCTGGATCAGACGCAAATAACATCTTCCGCGGAGATTTTCCCGTTCATTCTTCGGGCAGTTCCTGGAGAGCTCAGGAGTCTGAAGCAAACATCGCTCCTGCTGCATTTTCTTCTTGATAGCGGTTGTTCAAGGTATAAATTTGAGAAAAATTCACTACGTTGTATCTAACCAGTGATTCCGTAATAGTCTAGATGGTTAGGATACCTGGCTTTCACCCAGGCGACCCGGGTTCGAGTCCCGGTTACGGAATTCGCATTTTGTTTGTGTCGCAGTTTCCTTTCATATTTTACAAAATAACCGTCCACTATCATGTAAAACTCTCCTAGACATTTCCTACTCTATGTGAAGGGGGCACCTTATCATACCTTACATCCATGGATATTGAATTTGTTTATTTGCAAGGTTGCTCGCAAGTAGCAATGTGTACCCAAACAAAAGTGAAGGTTTAAAGCGTAAATCTTTCATACATTCCATGGTGGTGTACCTTTCATATGTTCATGTGTAAGGTTATTACCCCCAATGAATAACATGTTTTCAAAATGAACAACCCAAAAGTGGAGGTGTAAAATTTATATCTTTCATACATTCCATGGTGTATACCTTTCATATGTTCATGTGTAAGGTTATTGCCAAGGAATAGCATGTTTTCAAAATTAGCGACCCAAAAGTGGAATCAAATTTTGTTAAATTTGGGACAAGATGTCCCAAGATAAGAAATCGACTTTCAAAATGTTTTGAATTTGAGTATCCTTACTAAAAATTAGGGTTGAAATAAAGGTTTTTAGTTTAGAAGATGTATTGTCTAGGCTCAAACAATGGCAAGGGGAATGACAACTTCATGGTATGGTAGGAGATTGTCGGGGTGATAAGAACAACAAAAGTGTTGCAACCTTAATTTTGAGTTTGTGACCAAAGAATGTTTGAATCCTAAAACATTTTCTTAACTTACATTTTCTCTCATGCCCCAATCTTAGTCACAAACCCAAAACTTGCCATGAGAAAGTGCAATAGAAGTGAGTCCCAAACATTTTCAAATGAGAATCATTTTAGAACTTGGTCCTAGAATGTCTTGAATTTTTGGTTCAAATTGAGAATTATTTATACAATTGGAAAACTTTCACTACAACAAAAGGTGTCCCTATACGCCAAGTGATTTCATTAGATTTTGAATGAATTCACTAGTTGTAGTGAACAGGGATTAGTGGGAAAGCGGTGAATTCACTTGTCTAATGAACAAGGACTAATGAACTACACCCACATTTTGTAGTAGTGTTTCAAAATGTCAATATCACAAACAGGCTTGCATTCTCCATTTGGAGTTTTGAAGTTCAAATTATCACCAAAAGAAAAGTCAGGAGTCAAATTGATAGTTTGATTCTCAACCACTAAAACTTAGGGAAAATGGTTAAATAATTTTTTAATTTATCGTGCAATATGGCATTTGAAAGATTTTTTCAAAGGCTACAATGTTTTTTGCTTAATCTTTTCAATTTGAATTTGTATGCAAAAGTTATGAACATGCAAGGTTGTAAGACCCATATCTTAACAATTTTTGAAATTCCAACTTAGGAGTCCTAGGGATTTTAACCATTTCAATGCAACCTTTGGAACAAAACCAAAAACATAATAAATGGAAGAGAATGGTGCCTCTTTTCAAACGTCAAATTGCAAGAGTTATGTGAGCTTGACAAGTGACCAAGTTTGATCTATGTAAGTTAATTTGTCCATGAATGTAAAACCCCTTCATTTTAAACCCATTTTGGATCTCCCACATGCTTCTCTAAGTTCAAAGTGCACAAAGTTAGGGAATGCATTTTTAGTTTCATTCCGTTGTAACTCCAAAAATCAGTAAAACATTTGTTTTCAATAACATTTAATGTGCAACATGACATTTGGTATATGGCATTGGGTATGAAGTCAACATTGACTTGGAAATAGTTTGAACAAGAGCAAAATAGATCATCACAAAAAAAATTAAAGAACTAATTTTCTTAGAAAAGGCCTAACTTATTAAAAGTGCACAATTCAATATGAAATTGTGCTTTGGGAAAAACTATGATGGTGAATTAGACCATGGGGAAAAATAATCTTCAAACATTCCATAGTTTAAACTTAGCTTGAAAAACAAAAACTTTGAGGTGTAGTGAACATTGGCTATGATTGAAAACATTCCTTGAAAAACAATTAGGAAAGTGATTTTGAAGTTGGAAAAAACCAAAACAATGCACATGGTAGGGTTAATTTAGAATTCAAAATTAGATTGTGGAGTTGATTATGAAGCACAACAAACAAAATGTGAGGAAACTAACTTTAAACTTAGTAATTGAAACAAACTTGGAATTGGACATGAACTTGCAATTAATGGTCAAAAAAAGGTAAATGATTTTGAAAGCAACATTTGGAAAACAAAAGTATGACAAGACAAGTAATGTTGAACTTGGGGGGAAATAAGAATCTCAAGGCAAAGTTTGAATTCAAAATCAAGTAATGCAATCCAATATGAAGTGAAGTAGACTATGATTTCAAATTGAAATTAAAATTGAAATAGTCACAATAATGTCATATACATTTGCATCTTTAAATGCATTTGGAAATTTCGGATATGAATTTCCCTAAGATGAACTTATGTTTGGTAGCATGCTATAGAAATGATTCTAAACTTGGGGAAAAAAAAACTATGTACAGTAAAAAATTGAGAATGGGATTGTGAAGTTGGTTTTAAGGTGCAATAGACTATAAATTCAATTCAAATTTGAGATTGGAATGGTCACGATAAACTCATATGACAATCGTCTATGCTTTGCAAAATGAAATTATGCTTTACGACAAATTATGAAATTGTGTTTTACAACAAACTATGAATGTTATTTTGAACCCCCAAAAAAAAAAAACCTTAGGAAAGGAAATCAATTCAAAGTTAGATTATCACAATGATTATTAGATGCACCAAACATTCAATTCAATTCACAAGGATATTTGAATGTTCATGACCAAAAACACATTACATGCAACTTAGAGTTCATTAAGAATATGCAATAGAATTTTTTTCATGTGAAATTATGATGGGCAATAGAATATGAAAGTGGTTTTTTGCAATGGCAACCAAAGCATAATGAATTGGGAAATAAAATAATTAAAAATGAAATTGTATAATAGGTTTTGAAGTGCAACATACAAGAATGGAACAAAATGAAGAATATAATTAAATACAAAAAATGTCACAAAAAACATTGTAGGATCAAAATATAACACTTTAGAACTTGACACATTTTTGAAATGAAGAATCCCAACCTTATTATAAAATGAATGTTTTGCTAATTTTTTTCTCACCTATAAACAAATGCTATAGAGTTTGCACTTGGGCATGTCAATGTGTTTGTGGGAAAAAACCTAACATGCTCCTTTGTCTTTGTAAACTTGCAAGGGAAATTTTGATTGTTCTATTCACCTTCCACAAAATCCTCAACATAATCCCATGGAATGACTATAATTTTGGCATGTTTATACAAGCCACATCTAGTTGGAAGGTTTTTTTGACAATTTTTAAGATTCTTGCATCATCCACCACCACTATGTAATCCGGGCTTGCCATGACTTAAACCCTCAATCTTTGTAAAGTCTCAATTACAAGAAAATTGAAAAAGAAAAATCCTAAATGCAAATGTGATATGGAAATAGAATTAACATTGGATTTTGCAAGCAAGGACTTGGGCGATAACACTAAATGATGCACTACAATTTGATTAGGAAAGGAAGGAACTTATGCAACCCTAAAACCCTAGGGAGTCTTAATTGGAAGAGGAAGGCAATGCAAGTTTGGATCAAGAAGAAAAACCTAAATGCAATTGTGGTGTGATGGAATTGAAACTAGATTCTGCAATAAGGGTTTAAGAAAGATTATTAAGTGATGTGCTAGATTCTAATTAGCAAACCAAGGAGCCTATGCAACCTAAAACCTCTATTGAATCACAATTACAAGAGAAGTACAAGCAAACACAATTGAAAAAAGTAAGTTCAAATTTGAAAATATGTTGTGCAAATAGAATACACATTAGACTATACAATCACACTAAAACTTTGAAGAGTGAAGAGTTTCAAAAAGATTCGAAATGAAATGAAAATTGTGGCAACTTGCAAGATTAGGTCGGGTCTGCTAAAACATTTGGTTTTTGGTGTGCCATGAAACTTATTTGAAATTAATTGAAATTAGTTGAATTTCAAGTTTGATATGCAAACACATAATCTTTTAGCTCGAGATGAAGCTTACAACTGTTTAAGGCTTACAAATGTTTATTTTGTATTGCAAATCTTTGGATCATATTTGATGGTGGAAAGGAGGAGATTCAACAATTGTTTGCAATATTCTCCCAATGGGGCCCACTTATGCCATGTAAAAGCTCAGGCGATGGGACAAGTGATTTGGAAGAGTATTAAACAAAGCTTGTTAGGGGGTGTTTTAGAAAGGATTCATGTTTCTTGTTGTTAGAGAATTTCCACCAACACTTCATATGTGACCTTGCAAATATATTTCTCACATCCAAGTTTTAGTTACTTTATTTTTTTTCCAACCAGACCCACAAATTGAAATTAGGATTGCAAATAGGTGGGAAACTATTAATAACAACCACTTGGACCGACCAAACTATATAGCCAATTGAAAACAAGGACCAATCAACAATTATCACTGAAATACAAGGTACATGAGCTGATGTACCCTCTATGGTAACAATAATTATTGTGATATTTTTGTATTATCCTTAGGCCTATGCAATGGGTAATAATAATGACAAACAATGCCCTGAATGAAATTGATTGTTTGCAATTGATTAATTGTGATGATTAATCCAAGTGATTAATTTTAATAATTTTTCACATTATATTGTAGTACCTTGGTAGGTTCAATGCATGTGTGTTGAATAATTAATCAATTTTGGAATTTTCATTTTGACAAATATAATGTTCTTGAAAGTTCAATATTTAATTTCAAATATCTTGTTATTTAAAAAAATCATTTAAAATAAATTTTCACATTTGTGCAAATAATATACTTAATATCGAAAGTCATAGGGTACTTTGAGGGTTTTCATTATAATTAGTGGGGAGAAAAACAATTATGGTTATATCTTGGGTGTATGAATAGTACTACATGCACAAGTAGTGCAAGATTATAAACATCCCCTTTGTTAGAGCATCCCCAATAGTGCTCAATAAAAGGGTTAGAACAATAATTTAGTTTTGGCTGTGGATCAAAATTAAAATGACACACCCCAAAGGTGCTCACCAATGGCAAATGAAATGGCCATGCCCAGAAAAATACCTCAAGAACCCGACAAAAAATCATATTTTGTCAATCATAAAATCACACTCCATTTCTTGTCTTTCTTGCCATGATGGTAATGTTTGACCCCACCTCTTTGCAAGTGAAGGGTGGGAAAGGAAAAAACTTTTGTGTAGATAAAGAACATCAACTAGTTTTGAGTTTTCTCTCCATTTCTCAAGATCCAATTTGTGGCAATGGCCAATGAAGTGTAGCATTTTGGCAATGCATTGTTCATCACTACAACAAACACAAGCTTGCTGAAGGCATAAAGTGACTTGCACATAGTTTAAAAACAAAATGGGGTGCCATAAAACATGACATTACAAAATTGTTGGGTGCTATAATTCTATACTTGCTTCAAACGAATTTGGGATTTCCTTGAAGGATGTTCTTACAAAAGTTTTGGAGTTTTACAAGCTTAAGGACCCAAAGAATACTTCATTTTTATTTTTACACTATTGACTTTTGTTGAAGGAGGTGCCTCAATGGTCAAATTCCATGGAGGCAAAGAAGACACCCCCCCCCCCCCCCCCC
>Ga0209208_10006019_pt1 | contig 16790 bp, 7 predicted proteins | sample S1TSphfallax_3_FD_187694 | JGI IMG/M metagenome (GOLD analysis project Ga0209208, IMG submission 187694) | Host-associated microbial communities from peat moss isolated from Minnesota, USA - S1T2_Fd - Sphagnum fallax MG (SPAdes) (version 2) | ecosystem: Host-associated > Plants > Peat moss >...
TAACCAACTTGGGGTTGGTTTTGGATGCAGAATGAATTCTAACCAACTTGGGGTTGGTTTTGGATGCAGGATCGTGTAACAACATAATTGTCCCTCTTCCTAGTCTAATCCCGGGACTTCTAGCACGCCCCTCTTACCCCCTTTAGTGTTAGAAGTCGGGAGCGGCCCTCAAGTTCCATCTTTCCACAATTTCACATATTTAGACCCTCAAGTGGGTCTAATAAAGAACTTAGGAGCGCGTCACCTGTGGCTAGGCATAGAGTATACTATAAGGGAGAAGGTGGTGGCTTCCCCCAAATTTGGGTCATGATGAATCTTGTGAGTCTGTGTTTGCCCATGGTTCATACATGCACCAAAAGTGCTCCAACTCTACACTAACCAACTTGTTGTTTGGTTTGTGTAGATCCGCAGAAATAATTAAACTGCTTGTCGCTTGTCCCAATCCCATCTTATAGTTCTAGCATGTCGCTCCACCCTTGAAGTATTGCGAGCCAAAGAACACCCACAACTCCTTTTCCTTCCATTGCACCTTTGGACTTGTAACTGAATCCATCAAGGAGCAAAGGGGTGCGTCATTTTGTCCAAAATGTTATAATTTTCCCATTCAACAAAAACCATCCCCCACATGTGGAAAACAAAACATCATCTGCAATGTTAGGGTCCTCCACCAACTTTTAAATTTCAAAAAAATGTTGCTAACAATGGAAAGGATATTGCAAAAAAATTAAATGTTATAATATAACATGAATAAGACTAACCTTTGCAATAATAATCATGTGTTACCCACTAACTATCAAAAATTGAAAGTTTTGAATGTCCTCCCACTTCTTAGGATGATGTGGAAGAATGTAGTTTAGCTTTTTTGGGTCCTTCGGAATGGCAAATATTGTCACCTTTGTGTCAAATTTGTTGTACATAGTAATTCATGTCTCGATTTCATTTACATGGTCTTTGGAGAAAGGATAGTTTACAATCTCTAGGGGTGATTTCTTAAAATGGTTGACAAGTAGATTCACACCTTGGACTGAAGAGAAACCTAAGGGAATTGAATTTACATACTCCTCACCAATTGATGTGTCCTTTATGTGGGACTCAATAGGGTTGAAACCTTTAACCTCTTTCACCACTACAATTTTCCCCTATATATATTTTTCTTTAGCTTCTATTTCCTCCTTCCATGGCCACTTTGCAACTCGTTTTACAATGGAGCTTTCAACCATTATTGTCGTGTGTTGAGATCCTCCTTGGGAAACTTTTTTGGTGTCCTCCCTCTCCAATTCAATGACCTCCTTGAATTCGATCCACTTTTCAAATACAACTTAGCGTTAAGGTCCTTAATTTTTTTCACCTCAAACCTTTTTTTTGCGTTGGTTGGAACAAGTGCATCATCAAGTTTTTTTACCGAGCACACAAGTCCAACTAGTTGTTTTTTGTGTGGATCCTTAAGAAATAGAATCCTATCGTCCGATGATGGTGCCCATCATGCCATATTATGGAATGGCATTCATGGGACCATGTTTTCAATTCCATTTTTTTCAAAATAAAATTCGAATGGTGGAACTTGACGTTCTGCCAACCTAATTGCCCATGTGTCAATTTTTTTGAAAGTTCCCAAATGTTGATTATTGCCTCCGAATGGTGGATGTGAGGCCCAAGATTTTTTCCCACCACCTTCACGAATAGAAAAGGAATATATTCCTATAATGAATAAAAATTGTTTATTAAATTTTATTTTATTTTTTGCATGAGAGTGTTTGCCAGCTACAAGTGATATCACATTATTTTTGTCTTCATGAAATCGCCTAATGATCGCCAAGTGATATCTCATTGTTTTTCTCTACGTGAGATCGCAAGGAAGCCACTAAGTGATATTGTGTTTTTTTTTTACATGACATCAATTAGTGGCTGCTAAGCGATACCAAATTTTTGTTTTACATGACATTGCTTAGTGGTTGCAAGGTGATATTGTGCTATTTTTTCTATGACACCACCTAATGACCCTTAGGTGATGTTACAGTGTTTTTTTTACATGTTGTTCCTTGGCGGCCACTAAGCGATATCCATTTTTTTTTTGCTTGACATTGGCTTGGTAGCTACCACATGATATTGTGCTATTTTTTCTATGTGACATCACCTAACGGCCACTAAACAATATCCCATTGTTTTTTCTATGTGACATTGCTTAACAATTGCCATGTGATATTGCATTGTTTTTTTTTGCATGGCATCACCTTATGACTACCAAGCAATATCCTGTTGTTTTTACTATGTGATGTCATTTAGCAACCATTAGGCGATATCATGTTGTTTTTCTTGTGTGACATCACTTGGGTACTATTAAGCAATATTGCACTATTTTTTATGCATGACATCCTTTGGCAGTTGCTAAGGGATATAACATTATAATTTCTACGTGACATTGCTTAGTGGTCACTAGACGATATCATGTTTTTTTACATGACATCACTTGGCAACTACTAAGTAATATTAAGTTTTTTTTCAATGTGGGATTGCCTAGCAACGACCATGCGATCTTACATTTTTTTGTGTGAAATCGCCTCACGACCGTTTAACGATATTACAATATTTTTTTGAATGTGGGATCACCTAGCAACCACCAAGCGATATTGCACCATTTTTTTCAGCATGAAATCATCTAGTGGCCACCAAATGATATCATGACGTTTTTTCAATGTGAAATCACTTAACAACTTTCAAATGATATCACACCATTTTTTTCAATGCACTTGTGAGATGTCTGAAAGCTTACAAGGTTTTTGTAGCCATTATTTTGAGGAGTTTTGTGTGCAAACCTTTTCATTTGTGTCAAAAATTATTTGTTTGCTTGAATTTGCTAAAGAGGAAAATATTGTGTGGTTGAAAAGAAAATTGAACTATTTGATAGAGAATTCAAATAAATTGAATGCAATTGGATGGTCAATAAAAGAGGACAAGAATGAAGAAAAATTGGAGGAAATTGTCAATGATTTTCATGGGAAAGAAATCTATGTAGATGTGAAGTTGGTTTGACAAAGTGAGTTAAAAAGAAAAGGACAGATCTAAGAAACTGATTGAAGTTCATTGACACATTCAAATATATGCACAATGATGTTGATACATATATGGAGAGAAACAAAGAATGGAAAAAAAAATTGATTACATTGAGTGATATGCCTTGAATGAGTACTAAGGAATTACATATATTTTTTTAATACTTTTTAGAGAGACAGAAAGAAAAGTATATAAAAAAATAGTATCTTTTGTAAAAATAGAAAAATCTCCATTTTCATGATGAAGGAAAAATAAACAAGGTTAGCACCTCCTCAAGAAGCCATGGAAAGAACCAAACAAAGAAAGACAAAACAAAAAACACACCCCGGTAGGAACAAAAGTGCCAATCTCACTTGTTCAAGAACCATCAACAATAGTATGAATGATATTGCTTTAAATACTACAACTTCCCCACTAACTTTATCAGCTCCCTACAGTGGGTAAAGGCTTATAAATCGAGTTTTTGCTGCAATTCCAAAAGAAAAGGGAAGACTTACCCATATTACTAGCTAGCAACAGACGACAACAACAAGGACATGAAAAAAAAACCAAAAACTAATAGACACACAAAGAAAATGAATGATTAAAAATTGAAGAGACTATGACACACAAAGCCACATGGAGAGATCAAAATAGAAAGACTAAGATAAATAAACAAACATAGGGACAAAAATAACTATTGATGGAGATAAAGTTGGAGAAAGCAAGGTACATAGAAATAGGGAGAGAAATAGATGAAAATAGAGAAGGTGTTTGAAAGGAGATAAAAATAAACACAAAGATGCAACTAAGAAAAACACAGAGGTAGAAATTCGCTAATAAAATAAGAGAGACAAGATCATAGAGATATAGTGAGGGTGGAAAAGTGAAAGAAACAAATGCACAAATAGAAACAAGGAATCATGTACAACAAGAAAAATAATGAATGATTGGTTCAATAGATCGCATTTGAGGATAGACTCTGAAACCTAGGAATAGGTGAATAGAAAATGCATAGAACAATTGAAAAGGCTTGATGAAGTTTCAAAGAAATCTCCACAACAATAATTAAAGGTAACATGACAATGAATGAAATCATAATCTCATGAAGGTCGTTCACAAAATGACAAACCATCACCTTCATCACAAATGGCAATGACAAGCTACCATGACTACCCATCAAGCTCATCAACTCCCAAAAGTGGGTGTAGATAAACATAGAATAATCTTCCCAAAAACTTGGGCAAACCATTATACACAATTTGTCTTCTGAATTTCTATTGCCTTTATTTGGTGCAAAACACTTGAAAATGCACAAAAAATGTTTATGTGATGATTTTATAAATGGAAGAGGAAAAGAAAATAATTTGATTACTTAAAGTTGCAAGTTGGAGGGCTTTCATTTGGAGTTGCACATTGTAATGAGAGGATGCACCCCTTGTGTCTAAAGCTTTCCGCCGTAATGGAGAAGTTTTGCACCACGATGGAGAGAAAGAAACCTCCAATTGAGAATGTGAAGAACCTATGGAATGAAAAAGGGATTAGACTGAGAATAAAATTAATGAAGTGGGATAAGAAGTGTGTAAAGCTTGAAGTGTAATTCCTTGAAATGAAAGTGGAAACAATTGTGATGTAAGGGGAAAACGCAAGAAGGAAGAGCTAGACGTGAAAGAAGAAACACACAAACGAGGACAAAATAAGACCTAGAAATATGAATTGACATAAACCATAAAACCTAAAAAATTTATGGTGGCAATTATTTCATGATTCTTCTCATCCATGTTGTGGCATCAATTTCATCCTTTTCATCTAAACTTTCAAATATTTCCAAAATAAAATATAAATTTAAAGAAATTATTACACAAATTATTTTTTAATAATAATATTAAATGTTAAACCCTATACCCTTAAGTACCTATCTTAAGTTTTTTGAATTGTAATATGGATCATAATGTATTAAGTAAACAAAAAATTAAACAAATGATTGAAATGATTTTAATGCTTTGTGTTCAATTAAAAATACCTATTGGATGCTATGAAGAATTCAATTGAAAAAAATATCACATGGACTAATTTAGCTAATTAGTCATAAGTGTGGAGGAAATTGGAAAAAAATCATATACTATTTTCATATTTTAAGAAAAAAATTTAAAAGATGTTTGATGGGCATTAACATACAATCTACTTCCAATGATCATTTGGATCATCATGCTTAATCAAAAATATTAGTTCAATTTGAAATGAGGTATATATGCATGGTATAATATCATTTATAAGCCATGAAGAAAATTTTAATTTACTATTATGTTAAGGTTTGTATTAAAAATAAATTCAAAATAAATAGGTAAATAGATACTAAAACTTACTAATAAAATGTAGGAACAAGTCTTTGTGAATTTGTTTTACACTGCAAATAGCATAGTATACATTGTTTGAAAAGTACTTTTGGGGATTTTTATTCATTAAGTTTACTTTTTAAAATTTATATTTTTTCATGCTATATTCATGGATTCTATTTTAATTAAATATATCCCAAAACTTCAATGCAATTTAATTTTCCATTTTAGATCACAAAAAAAAATAGTGATCACAATTAATAATGGTACATGTTGGTGTGATTACATTCATTATGAATAAAAGATAGTAAAAATTGAAAATAAACCCTAAACCCTAAATGCTAATAATTAATTCAAAACCCTAAACTTTAAAACGTATATTCAAAAATGTAAATTCAAAACACTAAACCCCTCAAAACCCTAGACTCCAAACCCAAAACCCTACACTCAAAAATCAAAACCCTAGATTCAAAACCCTAAACCCTAAATGTTATTAATTAATTCTAATGCTTAAATTTGAAACCTTTAACTTTAAGCCTTAAACCTTAGATTCAGAAACTTAAACCCTAAACTCAAAACCTTAAACCAGTTACCTTAGGCTTAATCCATTACCTTAAACAATAAAATTTGCATATAATTTGGCGAGTTTATGAATTTATTAAATTTTAAAAACATATTTTGTTGTGGTTTCATGGCTTATTGAAATTATCATCATAATTATTTTTAAATCTTTCATCTGTTTGTTTTAATTACATGTAAATTATGATTATTGTTTTTCTTTTAATTATAAACCAAACCAAACCACACCTAAAGGCTACAAAGCTTACTATCACCATAATCATAATAATCAATACCTTAAACCCTGTGCATTAAAACCCTAAACCTTATACATCAAAATGTTAAACCTTATATTCAAAACCTTAAACCCTATGTATCAAAACCTTGAGCCTTATACATCAAAACATTAAACTGTATACCCTAAACCCTAAATCAAAACCCTAGACCATACGCATGAAAACCCTAAACCCTATATTTCAAAGTGTTAAACCCTATAACCTAAACCTCAAATCACCATATTGAAATCTATGACATTCCCGTTTATTTGATGCATTGTTCAATGTTGGTTTTTAAAAAATATGTCAAGAATAAAGAATACTTTAAATGCTCGTAATCAATTGAAAAATTTAACCCCTAAAGTTTAAACCTTCAACCCAAAACCCTAAAATCAAAACCTCCAAATTCCAACACAAAACTTTGAATTTTAAACCTTAAACCTTATATTCAAAACCTCCAAATATAAACCATAAACCTCCAATTAACTTCAAAACCTGAAACCCTTGCTCTTAAACCCTAAATGTTAGTAATCATTTCTAAAGCTTAAACCCTAAACCTTAGATTCAAAACCCTAAACCTTATATTCAAAATCCTAAACCTTGAATTAAAAACCTTAAACCCTATACTCAAAACCCTAAACTTTAAATGCTACTAATCAATTCTAATGCTTAAATTTTAAACCCTTAATTCAAAACCCTACCCCCTAGACTTAAAAACCTAAACCTTAAGGCCTAAACTAGTTGCTTTAGGCTCAAACCATTAACTTAAACAATAAACTTTGCATATAATTTGGTGAGTTTATGAATTTATTAATATTTAAAAAACCCTAAACATTTAAAGTCAAAACCTTAAACCTTAGTATTTCATTTGAATCTTTAATATGTTATAGGCCAAATGTAAGTGATGTTAAAATGTTCAATATTTGAATTAACTCAATATATTTGGGTCCAAGCATGGTAAAGTGGACCAAAAAGTACATTAGCCCAAATCTAAATTTTAAATATAATGGTTTTCAAACATAAGAAACTTGGTTCAAAATTTTTAAATCTTATTATGGAAGCCTCCATGCTTCCATTCAGTTTTATGAATTAAATATAAAATTTGAAAAACTTTAGTTCAATAAAAATAGATGGCAAGTAGGAACAAAACTAACAAGTTAATATTGTGTTCATTCCTATTTTTATATTTTGATTTTATTATGAAAAAAATTAATGTCCATTAATATATATTTAGCATGTTGTTGATTTAAAAACAAGATAGATCCAATATTTGATGTATTTGTGTTTGAATTTCAATCTACTTTGTAAATAGTGACATCTGTTTGACTTTGATGTATATACACAAACCTATTTTAAACATGTGGTTTTTAAATATATTTGTAACAAAGTATTTTCACCTCCACAACTTTACAAATTGTGATTTTAATCAACCCACCACATTTTCATATCAAGGTGTTTGCACACTACAATGACCTTATATGGATGTCATAATGATAGTCTTTTTGTATTTCTTAAATAGAAGAAAATAAATAAAATAAAATTCATTGAAATAATAAAAATAGGGACTCACTTATCTAAAGCTATCAGAATCAACCTTCCAAGAATAAAAAAATCAAATCAAAATCATGGATAATCAATAAGTAATGGACTTTTTAATTTTGCTCACACTTTTTGTCACACCTACAAAACTCATGGATATGAACTTTTATCTTACAATGTGTTCATCTTATAAGTTTGAAAATTTGGGATACTAGAACTATGTTTAAGAAATTAAAGATCCATTGAATGAATGGATGTGATTTTGATTTATTATGTTATGGACTTTTTTAAATCCTAAAAATTGTAATTATTTGAAAAGCCCTTTTAAAAATTTAAAAAAAAACTTCTTTTGTGATTTTTTAATGTCTTATAACATCATGATTTGAAATTGGAAATGGGAAAAAAAATTATTTTCAATATCATCTAAATAGTCATATTTTAAGCCAGTTTTCAAGTACATTAAAAAAGGACTTTGAAAAAGGATTCTAATGCATCGAAATTGTGACACCCTAATGTGCTTTTGCCCATCATGAAAAGTAATGTTAATTAATAGATATATTTACAAACATGTACAATTCAAAAAAAAAAAACATATACACTTTGATATGCCTCTTCTAATCCATATTTTGTGCAAAACAAACAACCATGTGTGGAGGACATTAAAAAATATGGGGCTATTTATTCAGCTACCACCTCATCATAAACCCCTTATTTTTCAAATGGACCCACCCTAATGCTTCATTTTACATATGACTATCCTTCCTAGAAAAAAACGTCAATATATTATGCCTATTCCTAGAGTGGGAGGGAGATAATACATATTTAATTAATTTAAGACTTTACAAAAGTCCTAAAATCCAAACAATAACTTGACAATGTTATATTTATTCAAACTTTCAATCTTAAACCACCTAGTGGACACCAACACCAAAAGGAAAAGCTCAAAAAAAAAGAATAAAATTTAGTCTTATGGGTATGTGCTCAAAAATATTCATGAAGCAAAAAAATTAAGTTTAAAAACAATAATATGTAGGATTGTTGATCATGATTTATTGCAAAAAGAACAAGATTTGATTTGAAAAATGAAATGCAACTCACACTATATAATAAGTTTAGTGCTATATGATATCAAGTTTTGAAAGGAAAAACTTCAAAGTTGTGAATTAACTTTTTCTCAAGGGGACATGTTGAAATCATGAACTTATGATGATGATGATGAGTAGTTTGATGATGAAAATATGATTTACCTACAACAACATAAACAATTGTGACATGGTTGGGTAAAATGCTTTCAACACAAAAAAAAATGAAATGCAATAGTATACATAGAGAAATTGTATATACTATTGCATTCCTTTTTTTGTGTTGAAGATAAACATACATATAAACACATAGAAACCAACTAATTAATTAAACTATGATTATATATTTCAGTTTGAAATTCATACTTGAACAATATTGAATTTTTTTTAAAAAAACATACAAACATAATATCCACATGAAACACACACAAAACACCCACACGAAACAACATAAAAACTTACACTCACACTCACACACAAAAAACACACAAAGTCCTCCACATAAAAAATGAATATCCAAACAATTCTTATCTTGAAAATTATCATATGTACCACACACCAAAATATCTATGACCTACATGTGATGACCTATAATACACATTTTAAAAATACATATAAACAATAAAAAAACACAAATAGACACACACACATTCACATACATATATATACAAACATATACAACCACACATCCATACATACATATACATCTATACATAGATACAACGTAAACTATTTATAAATAAACAAATATCATACAATTTACAAATTTATGATGATGTAGGTAATCTAGATGCAAATTTCATTTAAATTATGAATGAGGACATATTAGTGCAATAATGATTTTAAAGACATTTAATCTGACATGAAATATTACCATAATAATAGAAGGAAATTATGTAACTATTTACTCAACCCTATAAATCAAAATTTGACAATAAACCCTATGATTCATCTTTAATCCATAACCCTAAATCTAAGCTTTATACATTGAATTTTAGAAAAATTAAATAAATATTTCAAATATGAACCACTTAATAAATATTTTACTACCTTTGAATTATTTATCAAAGATTACTATATCCTTGAATGATAAATTAAATATCTTCTTATTTTCAATTTAATATTGATTTTGGGTTCATGAACATGGACAATTTAGTAAGATATTTGATAATTACATAATAATTCACTATTGATGTTTTATTATGTAAATTTCATTTGAATATGCATTAAAGAATAATTTGTTATGAAATGTTGAATAGTCATTAATTAATTCAGAGGTATGTTTCAAACGTAAATTAGTAGAATTAAATACCCATTTATTACTCAAAAATAATTATTCAAAAATCTTATTTTTTTTTTCATTGCATTTTTTTCTAGCTAAAATTATTGAAGGATGATAAAAAAACATGCACTAATTATTTTGGGGATTTAAAAAAAATTGAATTCACCATGTCACTAAGTGGCGAATTTTTGACACAAAAAAAAATTCTATGAACCATAAATGTTCAACCCAAACTTGTTTGTTAATTATATGGTATAAGGTTTAAATGATCAAGATCAAGAAATTTAAAATAAAAAATTTAAGAATAACAAATTATATATTATTAGTTGAAAATATTAAAATTTAAGGTTTCTTCAAATAGATTATAGAATTGGCCTCTAAATGTACTCCTTCATCATTACTCTTGAAATGGAGGCTCCATTCTATGCATTCATAGTTACAAGAAAGGTAGGAGTTTTCACCATAAAACATTCTTGTTCGTTGTCTTAAGATGATGATGTTCATAGAACAAAAAGTTGGAACTTCCTTTGAATTTCTAAACTTTCATTCTTGTCACATGGAGATTGCACAAATAAATTTATAAGAGGAAGGAAACATACGATGAGAATTCCATAAAAAACATCCAAGATGACACCAACGTGCAACGACTAGTGGTCTAAACTTTGACACCTCCACCAAGCCACTAAACTAACAAATAAGTCTAAAGAACTACAATTCAACAGTTGTCAATAGATGATTTCATCAATCCGAAAACCACTATTCAATTTCACATTTCATCTTGCCTCACCTCCTACATTTCTTTTCTTTTGCCATTATTTAGAAGTGCCATCTCTTCCCTTCTATCTTCTTTTAAAGCGTGGTTTATTATTGACCTCCTTCCTTACTACATAAGAAAACATGCTTCTAACACATTAAACTTTTCATTTCTCCATCTCATGTTTAAAAACCTCTTCAATTGTAAATTTCACACACCCGAACAACAAAGAGAGGAAACAAACCAAGTAGATTCACAAATCTCCTCAAAGCCTTCTCATGCTTCTTCTCCTAGTTTTCATCTGTTAAATCTTCGACATTTCGCTGAAAACAAAACAAGTACTCCTAAACGATAAATCAAATTAGAAATTCATTGTTCTATTTCTTCAAGTGTCACAAGAATATAATCTACCTTCTACCCGTAACTTTTACCAATTAGGGTTTCCTATGTCACTCTGATAGTTCCCAAAATATTAATACAACCACATCTTCACTTCGGATTTCTATGTGATTACAATATGTTAAACAATATTATTCAATTGTGTTCATTAGAATTTAGAATGCGTGTAGGTGACCTTTGTCTTTCAATAACCATTCTCTTGGTAATAGCCATGTTGACATCCATTATATGAACTGAAATATTGGTAACCTTGGGTTCCACGACAGATGGTTTCTATGTAGTCTTCACTCCTTTGTTCTTAAACATATACTACATGTCACTATATTCATGACAATTTATGATCTTGTGTCCAATGTCACCATAGATATGACAAGAATACCTCACATGTCTCTATACTTTCATTTGCTAAATAGTAGCCTTAGAAACTACAAAAATAGATTTTTCCCATCTTTTGATTTTACATATTTCAACATTGTGATTTGTTCTGTGACAATTTATATAATACATTCATGTTTTCTCTAGAACAATTTGAGGTTTTTGAGCTAATATTGTTTTACTATTTTGTGGTATTGATAAATTACTTATAACTTCTACTTTAGAAATTCCTTCTTCACAAACCAAAGCTCCTTCCTTATGCTACTACATGGTTTCTCTCTTCATGCATGTTGTTGTTACACGCAAATATGGTTGTAATCTAGATAGGAAAACAATAGTTTTGAAACTATCTATTGTCCTATGTTTAAGACTATTGGCTAACTTCAATAATCTCTCATAATAAATTCTCATTTTGTCATTCATCTCCTACTTCATGTCTTTCAACTGTAGATAGACTTGCTCATCATTTTAATTATTCTAAACCGTTTATAGATAACTAATTATACTTCTACAAAAATACATTCTAGGTAATCTCCCATGTAATTGTTACACCAGTTATACATAATATATTTGAGGGTAAAACTAAACATATAAACAATTTTTACATCTTTTGTTTCACCATTTGCTTTAATGACAATCTTAAAAACTTTAACATGAGCATTTGGGTTAGAATTCTTCACATACTCAAAGTAATTAAGTGGCCGACGATAAGGCTTGTTTGGTGGTAATGGTGGTTTGCCTAGATTCATCATTGGCAATCCAAAATAGCCTACATGTCTTGGAGGTCTTAGCAGTTCTAGTGGTCTTGATCCTCTTCCTCTTGGATATGATGGTTGTGTAGCAAAAACTTTGTTCAACTCTTTGGGCATCTCTCTATGCACAGTAACAAGTTGTGTTACCCCTAAATTTTGTGGTCTAAATCTCATACCAACAACAGTATGGGTTGGTGCTATTACAAATGGAGCTTCAATAACTATAACCATAGATTGAAGCATGGCCACAAAATATAATGGTATAGAGCTTACTAGTTCCATTCTAAAATTGGAACTTCCTTCATAGGTTATTCCAACATTGTTATGATGTAACATATTTGGTGCAAGAACTACACAAATAGGTATTATATCTACCATAATCTAAGCTTTCATTTCCATTTTGTTGTTTTTCAAGATCTATTCTTTGAGTTTATATGAAATTCTAACCTTTTCATGGTATATATTTTCTAATTCAACATGTCCATGGTTTTTTGTTCTTGCAAATTCTAGATTCAAATTCTGGAAATGTTCAATAGATCTTTGCCTCACATTATTTTCAATAAATGGACATTCATTGATCTAATGTCCAATCTAATGACAATATGTGCATTGTGGAGGGTTAGGTTTTGGAACTTTATTCACTCTATGGATTCCTTTGTTCCAATCCCTTGGGACTCCTCTAGCAATGCTTCCACTTTGGTGATTAAGTTTGGGTTCACTATACCTTACTTTAATAACCAAAGTTACACCTTTTGTTATTATTGGTTTTGCTTTTGATAAGACTATTGTTTCCTATCTAGTTAAAAATATTGGCTCAATTCCTTTCGACATTTTGATGGCATAAGTTGGAGCTTTTTACTCAACCACATAATGAATCGAAGGTCCAAAATTTTGAATTCTTTGTTGAAACTTTTCATTCTCATGGTTCTTTTGATAATAAGGAGGTGAAGTAGATTTATACCTTGCTACTACTTCCTCCCTTTCTGACATGTTGAATATGTGTTCTTCTTCATAAATCAAAGTATTAGAATCATGTTGTTCATTCATGTCTACTCATATATAATTTCAAAATTAAAATCCAATAAAAAAAACATGAGAAAACATCAAAACAACAAATCTAGCTATGGAATTAAAGATTTTCCAAAAAACAAAACACTTTTGTTTCATACTCCCATAAAATTCAATCTTCGATAATGAATAACCTCCTCTTAGTCTTTTCCTTCTTCCAAGATATAACCATCTAAAAATAATAATCCCTATGTTCTATTCAAATTCAATGGTTGACAAAAATTATGTAGTCTAATTACTTATTCCTAAACATAACTAGCTAAATACAAATATACTAACTAACTATTACCATGAGTAATTACTCCCTTAACAACTTCCAATGGATCAAAGAAACTCCTTAAGGTTTCCAAATCTTGCCAACAATAGTTTTATCAAATGCTTCAAATCACCAATTGTTGTTGGTACTGATTCAATGGACTTGTAATAAGATAAATCCAATATTGATAATGAGGAGATGCTTCCAATGGCTCGAGGAACCTCCTTAAGATTTTGACATCGTCCTAATAATAACTTAGTCAATTGCTTCAAGTCACAAATTATTGTTAGTAGCGATTTAATGAACTTGCAATAAATAAGTCCAATATTGAAAATGAGGAGATGCTTCCAATGGTTTGAAAAACCTCCTTAAGATTTTCACATTTTTGCAATAATAACTAAGTCAAATGCTTCATGTCATCAATTATTGTTGGTAGTGATTTAATGGACTTGCAATCAAATAAGTCCAATATTGATAAGGAGACATTTCCAATGGTTTGAGGAACCCCCTTAAAATTTTCACATCCTCCCAACTTTAGTTCAGTCAAATGCTTCAAGACACCAATCAATGTTGGTAGTGATTCAATGGACTTGCAATTAAATAAGTCAAATATTGATAATGAGGACATGTTTCCAATGGTTTGAGGAACCTTCTTAAGATTTCCACATCCTCCCAACTTTAGTTTGATCAAATGCTTCAAGTCACCAATTTTTGTGCGTAGTGATTCAATGGACTTGCAATGAGATATGTGCAATATTGATAATGAAGAGATGCTTTCAATGGTTTGAGGAAAAACCTCCTTAAGATTTTCACATTCTTCCCACTTCAGTTCGGTCAAATGCTTCAAGTCACTAATTGTTGTTGGTAGTGATTCAATGGACTTATAATCAAATAAGTCCAATATTGATAATGAAAAGATGCTTCCAATGGCTTGAGGAACCTCCCTAAGATTTTCATATCCTCCCCACCATAACTTATTCAAATGCTTAAAGTCACCAATTGTTGTTGGTAGTGATTTAATGGACTTGCAATAAGATAAATTTAATATTGATAATGAGGAGATGCCTCTGATGGTTTGAGGCACCTCTTTAAGATTTTCACATCCTCCCAACCATAGTTTAGTCAAATGCTTCAGGTCAACAATTGTTGCTCGTAATGATTCAATGGACTTGCAATAAAATAAGTTTAATATTGATAATGAGGAGATGCTTCTAATGGTTTGAGGAACCTCCTTAAGATTTTCACATCCTTGGATTCACTAGTAGAAATCTGTGATTTTGCAACCAACAAATTTGCGACTAGTTGCGACTATTTGACATTTACAACTATTGTTGGTTATATCTACAACTATTGTTTGCATTTGAAGCGCTTGCAACTACTCTATGACTAACTTACGACTAATGGATTATTTCATCCTTTCATTTGGATAACTTTCATTACAATTTCCATCCAAGAAGACCCCTCTACCTACAATTAGTTGCAAATGTCACCAAATGAGTCATAGCCCTGTGAATATTCCAAATGTATTATACATATTTTAGGCATAAGGGGTCCACAATTGTGTATTGAATGTGGCCTTCATGTTTAGGGCGACAGAAGCAGCGCGTGCAGAGTCCATTCTTCTTCCTCTTCAAGCTATTTTCGCCACTTCGCTCGTGTTTCACGGTGTTTTCTCCGAGAGGTTCTGTGTTCTGGGGTTGCATTCACAGGTTTGTGACTGAATTGAAAATTGGAACAGAGCAAACGAACTGAGCAGGAGGAGGAGGAGGAGGAGCAAGGGGTCAAGGACAGTCGGGCGGGTTGCTGAGCAAGCGAGGTACAGGGGATCGGAAAGGCGATGCTAACAATAAGAAGGAGAAGAAGTACGAGCCTGCGGCACCGCCGATCCGCGTTGGCAAGAAGCAGCAGAAGCAGAAGGGACCCGAAGCAGCCGCTCGCTTGCCCGTGGTCACGCCTGCCACCAAGTGCAAGCTTCGGTTTCTGAAGTTGGATCGCGTGAAGGATTACCTGCTGATGGAGGAGGAGTTTGTGGCGGGTCAGGAGTGTTTGAAGCCGTAGGAAGATAAAAACGAAGAGGATCGGTCCAAGGTGGACGACTTGAAGGGATCTCCCATGAGCGTGGGCAATTTGGAGGAAATAGTTGACGAGAATCACGCCATTGTGTCCTCGTCGGTGGGGCCTGAGTACTATGTCAACATCCTATCGTTCGTGGACAAGGATCAACTGGAGCCAGGCTGTGCTATTATGATGCACAACAAGGTATTCTTCTCCTTTTATCTGGTTCACATAGCTTTCGAAAAGGAGCAATGGTGGCCTGACATGTTTGCACGCACGTTTCTGTCTCTACCTTTCTGCTGTTGCAACTGTGCTGGCTCATGTCCACATGACGGGCAACCTAAGCGCTTGGGCGCTATGGAATCCAGTATATTTGGTGCTATAAGCTCATCTTTTCCTATTGAAGGGGGGAATTATCTAGGATGTTATTTACTGGAAGCTAGGGGCCAATGGACATTTTAGGGTTCAAGCCTAGGGTATTGAATATCCTAGAAGTCGGTCCATTATGTTGTGAGATTCTCAATAGTAGGGTTCGGCAAGCCAAGAAGGAGTTCACCTTGAGTTGCAACTGTGGATGAATTGTTCAAGTTGTACCTTGATATTGAAGTGTGGAGATTAAACAGTCGCTTGCTCGGGTGAAGCACGAACCCCTCCTCATCCTGGGCTTAGTCAATGAACCCCTGACCTTTGATTGTGGTGGCATTTGATGGCAAGGATCAATGATTGGAAAGTCATTTCTACTCCTTGGTCATACCAATTATTGTTCTTTCCTTACAGTTTTGTTTCTTTGCACATTTTCTGCAGTGGTTTAGGTTTGAACAGTCCAGGTCAAGAACAGGGTGAGTGTACATTTTTGGGTCACAAAAGTGTGCGCTGCAAGGATATTTCCTAGTTATTCACAAGTATGTCAATGGGGGATCTTAAGTTTGAAAATCAACAATGCTTGAAGCCTTGGTTGGGAGATTCTGGAACTGCAACTTGACCGTATCACAGCTTGTGGAAGCTGCCATGTTCAGCATGGATCAGGCA
>Ga0209208_10006021_pt1 | contig 16788 bp, 14 predicted proteins | sample S1TSphfallax_3_FD_187694 | JGI IMG/M metagenome (GOLD analysis project Ga0209208, IMG submission 187694) | Host-associated microbial communities from peat moss isolated from Minnesota, USA - S1T2_Fd - Sphagnum fallax MG (SPAdes) (version 2) | ecosystem: Host-associated > Plants > Peat moss >...
GCAACTTGCTTCTTTTCCTGCATGAGATCAAAGAAACACATGTACACCCTCCTTTCAACATATGCCTTGTGAAGCAACACCGTTACTACACACAGAGATGTCCAATACTTATGACAACAGAGAAAATAGCTCAGCTGAAGTTGTTGAAAAATGCTAACAGAATAAGCAGCACACCAAAGCTTCTTACTGATGTCACCTTCTTATAGATCTGTGCAGGATCAATGCACTCACTATAAGGATATTCAAAGGTAACCATCTCCAAAAGGCACATTCCAAAATAAAAGAAGTCAAAAAACTCATTGTATTCTTCTTCATAAGGCTGTGGAGCCATGAACTCAGGTGTCCCTACAGAACAATTTAAACAGACATGAGATGGTCAAAAAGCTACAAGAGTGACCCAGCTTTTTGCCACAAGAAATCCGCATGCCACTGGTCACTCTGATAGCTAGCTAACCACAAGACCATGACACCTAAACTTTTGTTAAAAACTTCAAATTTTTATTTGGCAACCTCCCAACACTCATCACTTACAGCAGGCACTGGATGCAAAGTTGAACACTTTCTGCACATAGAAAGAGGGTCTTCTCTGCATTTTCCTAGTGTTTAGAAGGTAGAGAGCAAACAGCCCCATGTCCACAACACATCTTCCAGTACTGAGAGAGAACATAAATGTACAAAAATGAGACAATGGAGAAGAAAAACAGACCCTAAAAAAGATGATAGCTCTTCTCACAACAATCCTAGGTGCTGCACCCTTCAGAAAATTAGCTGCTCATTGGATAACTCCACATAAGTGAGAAAGAGAATACCCACCAAGTCCCCTTGATCACCATTCACAAAAACTTTGTCACATTTAAGGTCATGGTGTATGATTGGTGGATCATGACTATGCAGGTAAAGAAGTCCATTTAAAATCTTGTGTGACCAATTCTTAGCAACCTTAATGTCTACATGCTTCTGTTTTTTTGCAGTACCTGGATCACATTACTCCATTGGTCAATAGACTTCCCTTTAGCTCCCCCGACAGAACCTTGCCCATAAATCACCTCTTCGCGTATTTTGTTTTCCTTCTCATCAAGATTTCAAGGTCTGCATCCCTTATGATCAATGCTGTTCAGAATGTGATTTAAATGGTACAAACATGAGAAATATTTTGATCTGTTTACTCCCTTGTATCCTCATACTCATCAAGCTAACTCTTGAGGGGATGCAATTCTTGGGCTGCCACCATCAGTCAGTTACAGCAACAACACATTGTGAAATGCTTTCAACACAAAAAGGAACTGTAGATGGCATTTCAAACCAGTTAGGGAGAAACAATCAGCCAACTTCCAGTCATGCAAAAGGGTCAGATGAGAGTTTTCTTGTGTGGCATGCAAGAGTTCGCATAGATGCAAGGGGTCTCATAACTACAAAATATTCACACTGTCCAGTCTAATTCCAAGTCATAGTGAAGAACTTGAACTCCAAAAACCTTCCTCAGAAGAGTATCAAATACAAGAACTCCTCACATGACCCTGAGTAGTGTCTCAGCTGAAGCTAAACAAATTTTATAGGAACATCAGTACTTACTGCCTCAAACTGCCAGAGGTAAATATCTCAGTGATGAAGTTCACATTTTTTGTTTTGGTGTCCACCCATGAATTGTGCAATTTGATGATGTTTTTGTGTTTCAGTGTCTTCAACAAGTGAACTTCTGATTAAAGGTGCTCCAGATCTTCAGGACTCTTCAAAACATCTCGAACTTTCACTTGATTCCATGCCACTTCAATTCCATCCACTTCATCAAATGCCCTGTAGCTGCAAAGGAGTTAAGGGCAAACCATAACATGACAAAGGCTGATCCAGCCAAGGTTATTATGATGTAATTGTGGTAAAGCATCACTTTCATTCCAATTCAAGACTAGCAAGAACCTAAAAACAGCTCAAATAGGATACACAGTCTTGAAAGCCCCTTTGCCCAGTACATCATCATACTGCAATGCAACATCTCAAACCCATGTTAGAAACTCAAAGATCCTTGGGAAAAGCTAAGGAAAAACAAAAAATATTAGAAAGGAAAGAAGGAGAAAGTAACAACAAGAGCTTGACAGAAAGGTCATGCCAACACTGACCCAACCATAGCAACCTGTGGGATCAACTTCCACAAATTCTGAGTCATCATCATCACCATCACCATCATTATCAGGAAGCTCAGGAAAATCAGCTGCAGGAGAAAACCTTTGTGATAGGCCTGTACTTGAACATGTTTGAAGACCCAGTTATGGAAATGACAACTACTACACTTCACAGAGCAACAGCCTGTTGAGGTGAGACCTTCTTCTATGTTTTTAAGCTGCTCCATTTCCCTTTTTCTTTCAAGCTTCATATTGGTCTTTTGTACACACTTCTTTCAACATTTTCAGGAATTTACATTCTCAACACAAGGAGACCTTGTAATTGGGTTATAGGGGAGCACCAGGTTTTCTAGGCCCGAAGGTTTTCTAGGTTTTGTAGGAATTTTCAATGTAGATCAAAATTTAATGATTTGATTAAAAAAAAATGGGAAGAAGAGAATATATACATACAAGAGTACTACTGGAACTAGCTGATCTATTTTAATCACCGTCATTCTAACTAACGTGGCTAATTAACACAATGGTGTAACTTATTGAAATTAACCTGAATTATCATTCTAACTTAGAGCACCATAAGCTTAAATTGAGTGACATTTCGGTGCATGATTAAGTTGATGTCATGCAACATGACGTAAGCTTATCTTACTGTAAATTCTATACAAAAAACAAGGTGTGTTACTAACACTCCCTCTCACACCCTAGTTGCTAATCATCTTTAAATTAATTAATTTTACAAATTCCAAAGAGTAGTGCAACCTATTCGATCTAATCTAATAATTTTCACCACTCCAAGGTTTAATCTCATTTCTTCAAACTTGTTTATTCCTAAAGCTTTGGTGAAAATGTATGCTAGTTGATCACTAGTGGGCACATGAATAAGTTCAACTTCTTCAAATAACACTTTTTCACGAACAAAGTGGTAGTGACATTCAATATGCTTAGTCCTTGCATGGAATATAGGATTCTTTGCAATCTTCATGCTACTCATATTGTCACAAGATATTGGGGTTGGCATCAACTACAAAAATCGAAGTTCTCCAATTAAGCTTCTTGACCATGTAGCCTCCTTACTTCCTTCCATCAAGGTTATGTGCTTTGCTTTAGTAGAGGACATAGCTACTATAAATTGTCATTTATTGATCCATGACACAAGTGTCAAGCCTAGATTGAACAAATAGCCACTAGTGGATCACCTTGACTCTTGATCACCCACCCAATCAACATTTACAAATCCTCATAATGTATTGTTTTCTCCAGCCCAGTAGAATATGCCATAACTAATGGTCCCTCTAAATATCTAAATATGTGTTTTACTGCATTTAAATGTGGGACTTGTGGTTTTGGCATATAAAGGCTTACTATTCCTACAACAAACAAATATTAGGTTTAATATTTGTTAAATAAATGAGTTTTCCAACCATATGTCTATACAAGGTTGAATCTACTATATTTGCACCCATGTTACTTGAAAGTTTAGTACCTTTAGCTATCGAGGCTTTAGTTGGGTTGCATGTATGGGTGTTTGCACACTATGATGACCTTATATGGATGTCACAATGAAAGTTTTTCTTGTATTCCTTAGGTACGAGAAAATAAATAAAATGAGATCCATTGAAATAATAAAAAGGGACTCACTTATCTAAAGCTATCATAATCAACATTTCAAAAATGAAAAACTCAAATCAAAATCATGGATAGCCAATAAATAATGGACTTTTATTTTACAATGTGTTAATCTTATGTGATTGAAATTTTGGGACATTGAATGAATTATGTTTAAGAAATTAAAGATCCATTGAATGAATGGAATGTGATTTTAATTTATTATGTTATGGACTTTTTAAAATTCCAAAAATTGTAATTTTATTTTCATTTTTAAATTTGAGATTTTTTTATATGTCTTATAGCATCATGATTTGAAATTGAAAATGGAAAAAAAATATTATTTTCAATATCATCTAAATATTCATATTTTAAGCCAATTTTCAACTACGCTAGAAAAAAAACTTTGAAAAAGGATTCTAATATGCCAAAATTGTGACACCCTAGTGTGCTTTTGCCCATCTCTAGCCTAAATTATTGTAACATGTCTTTTATGTATGTTGTTTGTGACATTGAGATACTTGTTACTGAGAAAGAAAAAAATACACCTAGGTATCTTCCAAGTTGTTTTAAGTCTAACATTTCAAACTGACTTTCTAAATGTTGCTTCAACCATTTAATTTTTTTGAAGTGGTTTCATGTGATCAACATATCATCAACATATAATACGAGAATTATCATCAACTCTCTTTTGTTAAAGTAATATAGATTTGAATATGGATTACTTTTGTTCAGTCATGTTTTTTAAAAAACATATCAATATTAGAATACCAAGCTCTATGATCTTACCAACTATAAAGAATTTTTTTGAATTCAACAAAGCCATTCGGTTGGACCATAAAAACTTCTTCATGTAATTCATTATTCAAGAAGGCTATTTGCACGTCCATTTGCAAGATGTTCCAATTATGATGAGTAGCTTATGCAATTACTAAATGAATCATCCCTCATTTCACCACGAGTGCAAATGTCTTGTCGTAATCAACTCCCTCTTGTTATTGACATTCCTTGGCCACTAGTCATGCCTTATATTTCTCTAGTTTTCCATTAATTCCATTCTTAATCTTATAAACCAATTTGGAAGTAATTGATCTTTTTCCTATTAGCAATTCTACCAGCTCCCAAGTTTGGTTTTTCCTAATGGATTCCATCTTAGACTCCATTTATATTTGCGATGCATGACTTCTTACTATTTAAAAAAAGTAAATGGGTCCATAAGGTGCTTCAAATGATGCAACTACAAAATCATCATAATGTGCTAGAAACATGGTTCTTTTTGATGATTTTTCTAATCTCCACTATTGGGTTCTCTCCGTTCTGCGTTGGTACACTAACATCTTAGTTAATATCTTGTAGCTCAAATGGGTGTTCATCTCTTCTTACCTCACTATACATGTTTTGAACAAATTTGTCGTCTCCTAGATTTTCCTCAAATGAATTATATTCTTCATTGTTGTCATTAGAGTCCCTTGGTGAGACATCCCAAAAATCCCCATTGTTGATTATGTTCAAGTTGACATGACTTCTTGCCACTTGATGTGTGGGTCCTCCAACTAAACTAGTTATTCAAGTTTGAACCACTTTTACTTATTTTCCTTCCTCCTTGGTAAAGTTAATTTTCTTTTCATTGAACCGCACATTCGTACTCAATTGAACCTTCTTTGTTTTTTGATTGAACAACTTGTATGTTTTAGTTTGCTCATCATAGCCAATTAGAGCACATCTTATGGATTTTGCTTCCAATTTTGTTCAATTTTCACGTGGTGCATGCACATGAGCTTCACAACCAAATTAAAGATGCAAAAATGACATAGATTTGGTTTTTTGATAGTAAAGACTTGCAGAGGAGTCATCCCTTGATTCGCTTGAGTTGGAAGTTTGTTCACAAGGTAGTTGGTGGTGTTTACTACTTCATTCCACAATGACTTTGGTGCATTGTTTTTAAGCAACATGCTTTTAACTTTGTTCATAATTGTTTTGTTCTTCCTCTATGAAACTTAATTTTGCTAAAGTGTCCAAGCTTGGATAAATCAATGTTTCATCCCATGATCATGGCAATATTTTTCAAATTCTTTTGAACTAAAAACATTTTGACTTGCTTCCCAATTTCTACCTCATCTCTTGTTTACACCTCTTAAATATATTAAAAGCTTTTGACTTTGTTTTTATGAAATATGTCCATCTCCATTTATTATAATCATCAATGAAAGTGATGAAATACATTGACCCTAACATTAATGAAACAAAAAGTGGTCCACAAATATCCATGTAAACTAATTCAAACACAACTTCAGCCCAATGAGATACTTTTGGTGGGAATTTCTCCTTACTCTGCTTTTCCACCATACGTCCTACACAAGTTCCATCTAAGGTAGATTGTGTTGGAACTCCAATGACCACGTTATTTGTACTAAGTTGTTGTAATGATTTGAAGTTTACATGCCCCATTCTTTTATGCCACAACTTTGCTTCTTTCACGGCTTTGTTTTCATTTCTATTTAGATATGCCACACAAACTTCTAATTTATACATACCATTTCTAGGATTTTTGTTTCCATGAACTACAATAGAATCTATTTTTTTAGGATTCACCACTATACATTTTTGGGCATAAAAAATATAGTGTAACCTCTATCAGTTATCATTCCTACATATAACAAACATTTTCTCATGCTAGGAATATAAAGAACATTGGGTATCGTTTTTATTTTTTCAAGGGGTGTTGCTAAATCAACATTCCTTTTTCCATGCACAATGTGAGATTGCCCACTAGTTGATTTGATAGAGGATGTTCCTATAAATAGTTTCTTCAAACATTTCTTACTACCTCTAACGTGTTTGCTTGCTCTTGAATCAAAATACTAGACAAGTGTCTCACATGAATCTTCTACCTACATGGAAACAATTGTAGTCTCAAACAAATCTACACTTTCTTTAGTTGGGGTTTTTTACTCTTTTGGACTATCCTATTTGTCATCAACCAAAATATTGACAAAATGACTACTTTTGTCTTTCAACTTGTTCATCATTTTTTCCTTTCCATCACCTCCATGATTCTACTTACAATCCCGAGCTGAATGTCCAAGTTCTCCATAGTTGTGGCAATTGCCAAGTCTTTTGGAAGAGTCTATGTGGTAAACTTTTCCTTGGGTGGTACCACTAGGAACCACCTTGCCAAAATCACATGAAAGTTGGACCGAATTTTAAAAATAAAATTTCATATACTTATACATTAGTTTATTTGATTATACTACGTGGGTTGTGTTCCCCACCTATGCACACACTTGTGAAAAATAATGGATTACACTGGGTTTATGTTTTATGGGCTTCATGAAATTGAGTTAAAAAATTCATAACTAAATCAAAATTGATTCAATCAATTATCTATAAAAGACATCAAGTAGGTTGGAATTTGAAGTATTCTTGAAAAATAACATCTAAGAAAAAATCCCAAAAAATAGATTCCTTTTCTATTCTTGATATAAAAAACTCCTCATGTGACATTCCTAAATTTTTTTGCTTATGCACTCACTTTCCACATCAAAACACATTTTTTTGTAAATTTTAATTAGAGTTTTGAATTCTACATGACTTGGGTAACCTTTTGATAAATAATTTGGAATGAATTTTTTTTTTTATGTGAATCCTATGTTGTCCTGAAGTTGGATGGGTCACATAAATTTGGGGTGTGATGTTCCTAGTGGTACCACCCAAGGATAATTTTTCCCTATGTTGCTCCTAAATGTTGTTAATTGAAAACCATTGAAATTTCAACATCAAGGTTTCATCCTCCTCAAATTGTCCTTTGCTGATCTTCTTGTAGTAGTTTTTTGAATTTTTTTTCCAAGGATGATAATTCCTCTTGGGACACAACTTCTAAAATTGGATGGCAATGCATTTAGTACTATTAAAACATCTTCATCGTTTATGATGTCATTGATACCTCCAATTTGTATCAACAAGTTTTTCACTCTAATAAGACCTCCTCCATGTTGGCTCCTTCCTCCATCTTTATGTTGTAAAGATGATTTCTAAACATCAATTTTCTAATAGTGCTTGGGCAAATAGGATGTATAAAGGATGTGATTAACAATTTTGAAATATATATTACATGCAACAAATGGGAAGGCGAACAAGCATTATAGGCCCCCAACTTTTGGGGGGGTTGGGGGTTTTCCCATTTGTTCCCATCACATTTTTATGTGTTCCCATCATGTTCCTGAAAAGGTTATGATGTGTTCCCATGTTGTTCCCTAAGTTCCCAATGTGTTGCCAAAGGGTGTCCGTAATAACACTTGACTTCAAACCCATGTGTTTTGGCCAAAGTCATCCCCTTTTCATCTATATAGGTGTGCTAAAAGGGGAGGCTCTCCATCTATAGGGGGAGCCTTGAGTTTGGTCAAAGATGGGAATTTTTTTTAATAAAAATCCACAAAAAAATATATTAGCATTCAAGGGGGGGTTGAAACTTAGAATTCATCAATCTTGAATTAAGGGAATTGATTTAAGTCAATTAAGCCAATTTTGGATTTGCTTTTTATGTTATGTCATGTTCCAAGTTAATTGACACATAGTTGATACTATGTGAAAAGGTTGATGGCTAGTTCCAAATAAGCTCTCCAAGAGTATATGTTATCAATGATGTGGCAACATTTGAAAGTTAGTTTGGGAAACCATTACTCATAGTCTAAATGAATATCATGCAAGTCTATTCTATCTAGACAAGTAACAAGACATGATAATAAAAAGATTATGTAGATGATTGGGATAATCTTCAAGGTTGGAATTGGATGGTCAAGGTGTTATACTAGATTTTGTTTTCATTTTTGGTGCCATCTAGTTATGTTTTCAACATTAGAGTTGTACAGAGAGGATTTCAAGATTTTGGGATTTCACATGTTTATTGGGAGCTTGCAATTCATGTTGTATATTGAATGTTCTATTGGGTGTATTCTAAGGTGGTGGTAACAAAAGCTATAGTTAGAAAAAATCAATCAATGCAATGATGCTCAAATTTAATTCTTACTTAAGTTGAATTAATCATCTCATGGGGTGGATACACATGAATGGAAGGCTTAATGAATTTGTGAAGTTGGAATAAAACTATGAGCTTTGTTGACATTTTCTTTTTATGGCTATCAATTTTTTTAAAAATTGGCTCTACATTATATTACTAATGATAAAGTCTAGATGAAATATCCTCAATGTTGTCCTTAATTGTGCCTTTTTGTTGTGATGGTGTGGGGCAAACAACATTGATAAGAAAGTTCAAATTGGATGTTTTTGGTGTTGAGACCTATTATTCATCTAAGTCGGAGGAAATCTCAAATGATAATAGTCCATCATGGTTCATGACCACCATGTTAGTCATAAAATACATATTTTTCCACCCATTGAACCATGACCTATGGGTGGCATTTGTAAAACTACGGGATCTAATAACCTAATTACCAATAAGGAAAGGGTTTTGAATAATAAATAAATAACAAGAAAAATGGAAAGACTTTGAAAGTAGGAACTACTTTTAGTTTGCATATTGTCATGTTGTAGCTACTGTCATGCAATAACTATTGTCCTTTATAGACTTGAAAAAGACCCACAACCACTTGTAGACCTTTTGTAGTTGTTGCCTACTATTTGCAGTGCCTATAGACCTTTTATGATTGTTGCCTACTATCTCCAATGCTTTAAAACCCTTTGTGGTTGTTGCCTACTGTTTGTAGTGCCTTCAGACCCTTTATGGTTGTTGCCTATCATCTTCAACACCTTCAAACCCTTTGTGTTGCTACCTATCGTCTGCAACACATGTAGACCCATTGTGGTCATTGCCTATTATCTACATCAACATTACCTTCCATGCATACCTCAAATTTCATGCCTACCTCTTTATTGTTGCTTTCAAGTGGTAGTTATTGTCGTGTAGCAAAAGGTATTTCTTATTTCAAAGACTACCACAAAAAGTGGAAACATATAGAAGCAAAAAATTAATATATGAGCATAAGAAAACTTTATGTAATATAAATATGAACTAATCTCTCTTCTCTTTTCCAACTCTAAGTAAAACCAAACATCAACAAAGAGCCATGAGAATCCATCAACCATTTTCCATTACAATAATGAAAATATAACTTGTTTCCATACTCTCTTACTCTTTTTTGAATGTCACATACACACTTCTTCCCCAAGAGAACTTTCTTAGCCACATCCAATTTAGAATCATAATCTTTCGAATACTCCAAGGAAATGATTCACAATCCCCTTTTATCCTCATCCTAATCCCCTTTCTCCCATACCACACAAGGTCCATATGCCTACTATCAAAATAGGCTCTTTTCATCCTTATCCTAATACTTTCACATGTCCCATTAGTTGGTTGGATATCTAATATTTATCCTTATTAGAAATCCTCACACGATTGGTGGATTACCACCAACCATTCATCTAACTAATCCCATTAGTTTCATCATTTAGTAAAAAACGATAAGTTACTACCATTAGTAACCCTTTAATTACTAGGATGCTTATGGCATTAATTAGCTTAGGAAACTATATTTTTAGCAACATTGTTCTAGGGTTTTCAAATCTTGATGAAAGTCCCTTCAATGAATCTAATACAACCATGGAATTCAAAGATCTACGTACCAAAAATCGTCCATTCCTCAAAATTCAGCCATCTAATCTTCTCATTGATTGCTTCATTGATGCAAAATGCAATGAAAATTGCATCATTGCATACAACATACTTGTTCCAAATTTTAGAAAAATGTGTCATACATGACTACATTATCATGTTTCATGTATAAGATGAATCATTGTTTCAACGTTAGTTTGGTTAGTCGTTCAACCACAATGTGAAACCACTAGTAGCCCTTGCATAGGCCTAGATGATGGGGACCACTAATGCACATACCTCATCAAATTTTGACAAATTAAAGTTTGTTAAAGTTTTGAACAAACTTGGAATGGCTTGCATTGTGGTGAACACATCCCAACCCCCCACATTTTAGTCAATTGATTACATGGCACCCAACTCCAATCCATTCATGTTGAAGAGCTCCAACGTGCTAGTGTCACCCACCAATGCCATAAACACCATTTGATGTTGCTTATGTGTCCTCTAGAACATCTCCTCATCACTACTTGATGAAGAACTATTAGACTTGAGGATGCCATGAAAAGCCCTAGTGGAAGAAGCCATGATGTAGAAGCTGAAACACTCAACCAAGAAATCACTCTAAAAACAATCTCTAAACTCCCTAAAACCTAAATCTAGACCCCTAAAATAAATAAACCCTAAATAAAAGGGCAACAAAGCATGGAAGAATTCGGTCAAGTGTGCTCAAAGGAAAAAAATGGCAAAAAGAAACCTTCAAAGAAGTCCCTCAAGTGTGCCCAAACAAAAAGAAAGGTGCCAAAGAAAGGTTTAAAAGAAGTCCCTTTGAGTCCATGCAAAAAGAAAAGTCAAAAAAAAAAGGGAGCCAAATAAAGTTTAAACGAAACTCCCATTGAGTCTGCCCCAAAAAAAATAAGGAAAAAAAAGTTCCAAAACAGTCCCTCAAGTTTGCCCAAACAAGAAAAGAAAGTGCCCCCAAAAAAATGTTCACATCCCATCTCACCCCCTATTTTCTGCCCTGATCCTCAGTTTTGAAATTTCACCCCAATTCTGGGGACTTTACAGATAATAGAAAAAGGGGACGAAATTAAAAAAACAGGGGATGGAACTGGGGAGGACTTTCCGGATAACTTTAATTCATTTCTTTTTTTTAGGCCAGACTTGCAACAAGTTATTACAAGCATTACTACATAAAATCTGGGTTTGAAATGGTGAAACTCAGCATTTAATGCACAAGGTTCGAGAGTAATTATAGTAGTTGTACAAGTAGGAGCAATGAAAAATATATGTAGCAGCAGTGGAGGCGCGCGCTGAAGAAAAATGAAAGACAGGAATGACAGTTTACCACCAAAATTGCTGGAAAAACTAGTTTGGGTCCCTGTTATTTCGCTTCGTAATATTTTCATTCCCAGTTACTGGTTTGATGGCCTATTATGCCGAAACTGGCCGATCTCAATCGCAAAACTTTATACGGATAACTCTAAAAAGCGGTGCATTTCTGAGTTTGATCCCCCCCCCCCCTTGAAGGCTACTGTACTTTTTGGCAGGTATTGGGCGGGTATTGGGCGGGTATCAATTTTTTTTGCGCACAACTAACTTATTATGTCAATGAGATCTTACTCTGAAACATGTTTGGGTCCAAGGACCAAACACTACTCACTCACACTCACGTGCCCACGATTGGAACACGATTGAAAATTATGTTACTCAAATGACCTCATTAAGTGACTCGTGAAAAATATCTTGTTCAAAGAGTTGTGTTGTCGTGCTTGAGAAAAAACATCATACAAAAGTATATACATCATCATCATCATGCACGCATCAATACAATCTCTAAACGTTAGCATGAGGTTAAATGCAATCTCAAGGCCCACTTTAGATATTGGGGTTCACGGTCCAAATTCCTAGGAACCAATTTGAACTCATTTGAAGCATATTGAACCCTTGAGTTGAACCTTGCCGTGGGTGGTCCAATTTATGGCTCTCATCCAATAGGATTGCTCTATTTCATTGGACCTTGGACCTCAGTCTCCCTCCCATGCAGAAAAATACTCATGCCCATTCATGGTGCCTAGCATAAAATTAATTTTCGGAATGCTTTCTTGTTCCCCCCCCAAGTTTGATGACCGTGAAAATAAGTCGGCTGGCACACTACTATTTATAAAAGCAATTGTGTGACACATTGGTTGGACATTCCCACCTTAAGTCGAAGATTTGGAGTTCAATTTTGTTTGCCATGTTAGTGTTTAGTTGTAAGGGAGGTTCCTTCAGAAGTGCGCTCTCTTGAGGGAGGGGCACCCAAGGATGTGAGCCCGAGGGTGTTCCCAAACCTCAGGAGAACGCACAAGTATATGAAAACGACTCCCCTTACGTAAACAACTCTCTTTTGATTTCCTCACTTTTTTCTCATTTCGTAGAAAATAAATATCTCCATGGGAACGTGGGAACATATAAAATTCAGGAGCTCCCCCTGGCATAACATCCTAGGGTTCTTCTGCTGGGGGAGATAGACATTGAAATAAAAAGAGAATTATTTACATTTTGGATCACATTCATGCCAAAAAGGTTCATAGGAAAATGGTTGTGTTCTCAAGCAAAAGCTTTTCCTTGAGAACACAAACATGTTTCCATTATAGTGTTCCCAATGTTCCCAAAACTAAAGGCCATTGTCCAACCCAAAAAGTGAAATTATAGTCTCTAGGGGATGGATGGAGCCAATAGAGAGGCCTTTGGCCAAAGGGACAATGGACATCTCCTTTCAGAAGAGGACCCACCCAATAACAAATGACCCATTAGGTTTCCAAAGGACAAGTGAATTTTTTGGATTTTTATGTGGCTACTAGTGTATTCATTCATAAACTTCTGTGTAGTTTCTAGTGCTAACAAGTGTTTCTTCCCTAGTCATAGCTTTTTCCACTTACCCAAAAGCTAAGACTTAGGGTTTTGAGCCCAAATGTGTCAAAAGTGAGACCAAATGGTACCATGTGGAAGGAGGGGGAGAAACTTTGTATTTATGAATGAAAAAGTGAGGGAAACTTTCGTATTGGGAGAGATAATGGAAAGTTCCAAATCTAAGGAAAATCACCTTTGGCACTCAAATGTAGTGTGGGACACATCAAACCTATCCTTTATTTTAATAGATAGCCACAACAATAATTTTGGGTAAGGTATATAGGTAGTTTTGGGGTGGGTGGAGACAATAATGGGGGGGAAGACAATAGTATTTAATTGGGAATTCAAAATAAAGTGGTGAATTGTTGTTATGTTAAACAATACTAAGAATTCAAAATTCACTAGATGACGATTATAAAACTTGAGCATGTAATAAAATATTTTATGTCCTATACGTCAAGAATAGAGTGAAAGTTATTGACATTCAAATTGTCATATTTACTATTGTGGTCTATGTTGTTGACCCAAGTGTGAACTCATTACTCAACTAAATTTTCTTTTTTAAAATCAATTTTTGTAATTTAGTTGATTTTTTTTTTAACGAATTCTCTACTCACAATTCAATATCGCTCACATTTTTGGTCCAAATGTTATGCATAAAATCCTACTCATTGAAGGCTTTCCAACAATACCAAAAATACACCCCAATTTTTTTTAAAGATTTAGTTCTAGTAAATTGTGAATGACTCAATATTGAATAACTCTTGCATTGTAGGTCTAAACATAGCAAAACCACCTAGATGCACTCCTTACTCATCAAGGGCTTTCCCAATGGTATGAAGAATATAGCATGAGGCATGGGGCATTCGGGAGATTTCAATGCAACAAACAAACAAAAACAAACATACTACCTTAATAGGTACCTAAATGATGGGCTCCATTTTATCACTAAGCCATGTTAACTTTCTATAGATGTGCTAGAACCAACCCAACCAAAGCAAACCTTGTCCAATTTGTATAATTGGGATACAAAACCTTGGAGGAGAGTTGGACAATTGTGTTGCCATATTGGGTCAGCTATAGAATGATCACATGTAAGTATGGGGGGTAGTAGCCTCATAGGGTGAAGAACCATTCACCATAGGCTAGTTGGCAAATTAAATGCATCTATTTTCTTTACAAAAAGTAGTATATTGTCATCCAATATCCTAGAAATATATCCATTTTAGGGAAATGGGTCCTTTATGGCATACAAGGAAGCATGGACAAGGATAACATAGAGGGTCCCATTCATCCATATGAACCAGTGTTGGGTGGGTACCACATTTTTATGATACACACCAGATCTGGTTTTCATAAAACAATTTATAAAAGGGTCCAGTTTTCACTGGTTTTCCCCCCCTAGAATCTATATGCTGGGCAAGGGTATCAATATTTTTTATAAAATTAAACTGGTTCTCAATATGTCGGTTCTCAAAATTTTGAGAATGGTCAGTTCTCTTTTGTCGGTTCTCACAAATTGGGTATTACTTATTAATTGGTTATTACTAAAAAATTCAGACACTTAAAATTATTTTTTAAAAAGATCTCAATTTTATTAATTTTCTTACTAATGAAAAAGTTACAAATATTGTTACAAAGAACCTTTTAACACTAAGTAATATTTTATTTATTGAAGTTTTATGCTTCAACAACTTCATCCTTTTCAAATTCACCTTCAAACTCTTTTAACTCCTCTTCCAAATCTACATCCCTTTCAAGGAATTCCAATAAGTTAAATGGAGACACACAACCTATTCTAAATCATTAAGCCAATTTTTGTTGACAAATATCAATTTCTTTAAATTTTTAGTTTGCAAAGGAAATTTCTTAAACTTAGTAAGATAGCCAAAGAAAAATATATTTATGTTTCAATATGAGTTCCAACAACACCCAAAATTTGTCAGGCTAAAAATCAAACTATAAGAAACATTGTTTTATGTTTCTGCCACTATTGAATAAGGCATTTGATGTTTTAAACATCCAATTGAAATCTCCTGAAAATCAACAACTCCTTTTTCACAAAATCTTCTATTGGTTCACTTGTGTTTGAAGTTTGCTCAAAAATATCTTGGTTAGCACAATTATTATCTAACCTTACAAAAGGATGCAAATGCTCATGGCATTTCACGAACATAGGATACAAGGATTTTCTATCATATTCCTCAACAAGAGCAACACCTTGTTCCTTTCCAACAAATGAGGATACTATACAAAGACTTTTAAACTTGGGGTCTAACATTAAAGAAATCATATTATGAGTTTTCATGTTTTAATAATTTTTCAAGAATGAAAGGAAAGAATCTAGCACATTGATTACCTCCCTTTTAATGTTAGAGGCCAACAAAGATAACTCATTAGAAACAATGGAATCATCTTTCATTAAGCTTTCTAATGAAGGAATAAGTTTGTTTTCTTCCTTCAATTTCAAACTCATGGAAATAGCAAAGAGTAAAACATCATTGAGGAGGCAATGTCCACGAGACTACTTAAGAATAGAAGCATAAACAATTGGAGACAAAAAATTCATTATAATATGAAAAATGTGCCAAGTTAGAGGTGAAAACATTCAACCAATGACTATCACAACAATTTGTTTGTTATAATAAAGCACAATGGCAGAACTAAATTATAAGGCTTCTTGAAACATAATGACGTTATTAACAAACTTGCAATACAACCAATAATTGAAAAGATTAATTATTTTGTATAATTCAAAACCTCAAAAATTGTAAATTATTGAAATAATAACGAAACAAAGAGGATTATTTGGTTTTCACTAGAGTGTTCAATTTTCTAGGGCGAATGTCAGTCTCAACACAAGCCTCATTCCATTCTTGCCTTTTCTTTTTAGATTTCTTAGGTCAAATGATGCACTTCTACAAATTTGCTTGAGTAGACTTAATATAAACATATTTCAAATCCTTACACACATTTTCCTTTGTAGTGCCATATTGACATGCTTTTGAAAAAACATGCCCAAAGCAAGTGCCTTGAAAGCTTTCTTCTAAACCAAAAGATTCACAGATTACAAAATATAATACAATGGTCATTGCATTGAAATTTGACCCGTCATCTTTGACATAAGCAAAGTTTTTTTTTCCTTAAACCATATTTGTCTAATAACTTTGTTATACTTCTAGCTAATGCTTGACCATTACTATTTGTTGCCTCAAACAAGCCAATAGTTATATGTTCTGGCTACCAATCATTGCCCAAAAAATTGATCACTAATGCAAATACATCATAAGCTCCCTTAGACATCCAAATATCAAAGCTAGCTATTATAGAAAAATAATTTGCCAATGTAGGAAGAACATAATGTTGACTTGTTTTCTCAACTAACCATTGTAATATCTCTTGTGAAAACTACCTTCTAGAAGGAAAATTTTATTTTCGACACAAATTCAAAATTAAACCTTTCAACAACATGCTTTCCACAAACTAAATGGTGAATTGTTATTGACAATCAAAAGACCCAGGTCTTTTTTAAAAAAAATTGTGGCACATCCTTTTTTTAAAGAA
>Ga0209208_10006022_pt1 | contig 16788 bp, 8 predicted proteins | sample S1TSphfallax_3_FD_187694 | JGI IMG/M metagenome (GOLD analysis project Ga0209208, IMG submission 187694) | Host-associated microbial communities from peat moss isolated from Minnesota, USA - S1T2_Fd - Sphagnum fallax MG (SPAdes) (version 2) | ecosystem: Host-associated > Plants > Peat moss >...
AGGTGATTTTTTTTTAATTGTTTAACATTGTTGCTGAAAACGAGTTTTGAAAAAATATTTTGATCCCATCATCATATTTTCCACTATAGTTACATGATCCATCATTATCAAATGATATTTAAGTTTGAGATATTAACACTTAGAAAATAATTGAAGATGGATATAAATAAATTTTAATTGATTTATCTTCCAATCATGGATGAATTTCATCCAATGATTTATTTATTTAATCCAACTTATAAATTAAATTCATCCATGCAAAATGACATTCATCCATATGAAATCATTAATCTATGGACACATTCATCCATGTAGGTGGATTGAAATTACATTAAGCTACAAGCTACAAGCTTAAAACTCCAAGCTCAAACTTTACATTCATGCACAAGACATCCTTGTTTATCTGCATGTAATGGGATTGGAGTTGAATAATGATAGTAGCCCATTGTGCTTATTGTCAGTACATATATTCAAAACATAACAAAAGAATTTAGGTTTGAGTTGGGTTTTGATGGAAAAACATGTGATAAAAAGAATAGGCATGAATAAATGAATCAAACTATAGCTTAATTTTCCTCCCCAAGGATATTTAGTTTGTTGCATGCATTACATCATTAAAAGCTCCCATTTAATAATCTTTTGATTTGCAAGTGTAAGGGGCTTGGAGGAAATATTTATTAAACCATTATATTGTGGGTTAGTCAAGATGTGAAATGGGACTAAAGACATATAATAGTCCATAAAGTTTTGATGATCATCATTTTATGAACACAACAAGAGATTTGAAATAATAACCTTGGATATTCACCTTTATCTGATTTTTTGGGAGCAAAAAGTTGATGGTAGTCCCCAAATTTGAAAGTTATAGTAATTTGAGGAACCCACCAAAAAGTTTCTTGTATAAGCATTTAGTGTGTTGCAATAGGTTCACAACACACAAGCTAATATGTTAAAAGAAGAATGACATCAACTACAAATAATGCCATCGATGTTCTCTATGTGTACATAATGTGTGCATCTCCCTTGTGGACAATTACAACCTAGTTTATTCAAAGTGAAGTGCCGCATCGAGGATGAGAAGGATAGACAAGGAGACATGGAAGCTTGCATGATGGTCAATGCTAGATTCACACTAATTTTGGCAACTAATGGCTATGATGTGATAGTGGAGACAACTCAACCATGAACACCTAATTATAATCTCTAGTTACCTTTCAAATGTCAACAAGACTATCATACAACTTGTTAGCAAAAACCCTACTTGTATCCCATTTTTAAAATGAAAATGAAAAAAAAAAAAACTAAAAAAAATATGACAAGTAAAAAACTTACTTGTAGCAATGATCATCGATTGCTAATGGTGGTTTTGCAAGCTACCAAGAATTGTGATAGTGAAGAACATTGGGACTATTGATTATTTACAACCACTACCATCATGGCAAAAACAAATGCAGTGATGATGATGATGACCACTAAAGGTAGAAAAACAATGTGCATTAGTGATCTATTGGAGAAAGTTGCAATGGTGACACATTGGAGAAAGTGGTGATGGCAAGGTGCTCAAGGAAGTGGTGATGGTAACATGTTGGAGAAAGTGACAATGGTGACACACTACAACTAAAGGAAAATCAAGAGTAGTAACGTACCTTAAGCCCCAATAAAGGTGAAAAAAAGGCACATTAGCAATATATCGGAAAAAATCACAATGGCAACACATTAAAAAAATAGTGATGGTGATGTGTTATAAAAAACAATGATGGTGATGTGTTGGAAAAAACAATGATGGTGACCCATTATAATTAGGCACCTTAAGCCTCAAGCATTAATCCTAACACCATAAGTTATAACCTTAACCAAAAATACCCAAAACTTTGATGGAAAAAAAAATCTTATTGGGCTAAGGTTTGTAGACATTTATAGAATGTTAAAATCCAAGTTGTCATATGGATCCTACAATAGGGTGGGTATGAGGTTAGGTTATATCAATGGGTATTAAAATCAAGGTTTGGGTTAAAGTAGGATGTGGATACCCATAATTGGAATTGGTGGGTAGTACCCAAATTTCTAGATACCCACCCAACATTGGTTTAAATTGAGTCACCTCCATGCACACCTTCCCATCATAATATCTATAACACCCCAAAGCAGAAATGGCATGCCATTTCATGTGAAAAACTTGTGCAAGGTGGGTTTCAATTTGGGACCACTATGATGGGGCATTGTGGCAGCATGGGAGGCTTCACCCATAAAGGCGAGCTAAGGTTCAAATCTCAATAGTTCACCATGAAAATTGGGCAGTGGGTTATTGGGTTTGAAATAGAAGGGCAAGCATGGTTTATTTCAAAGTCAACATAAGGTTAATTCTTTGAGATGATTTGGGATTGTTTTAAGGTGAGAATTGGTGTCACTTATTAAAACCCTTTGGGGCAATCTTAAGGTTGTTTTGGGGTGATTCTCTAAATCACCCAACTTTTTCTTCCTTTTAAGACAACATAAGTGTTGTCCTAAGGATAACTTAATGTTGTTTCAGGGCATCCAAGTGTGTTGGCCTTCGAGAATGAAAAAATGCCTTATGCATATTTTGGGTGGATTCCAAGTGAGTTTTGGGGATACTCACATTAAATTAAGTCCTAGTCATGTAACAAGTTTCAATTGTTAACAAATTGAATTGTAGGGGGCTCGAGAAGGTTGTTGCTAACCCTATGTGTGTGACATGTGTAGATAGTGAGGAATTAAGGACAAGAAGGCATGCAAAAAGCTCTACAAGCACAAAGGCAAGAAGGAAAAGCAAAAAATGGTACATCACTTGCTATTAGAGCAAATAAATTGATTTGTCACCAAAGTGATGGAACCCATTGTGGAATTAAAGAAATCACAAAAGCGAAAAACAAAGGTTGATATCCAAGCCAACAAGGTGGCAACCTTTGTAGCCGCAACAAATGGATCCAACAAATTAGAAGTCATCATTGTGATTTGTGATGATGAATCTAGACTAAAGGAGAAAATAAATAATACCTTCCAAAGTTAAGTGTGAATGTGGAAAAAGTCCACTAGGGCAAAGGTAAGTTAATAATATCTTCCAAAAGTTAAGTGTGAGTGTGGAAAAAATCTATTAGGCCAAAAGTAAATTCAAGCTATTGAAGACTTAGGACTTCTTGAACTCAAATAATAATGATGAAAACTAAAATAACTTCACGAATGGTTGGGACATTATGGTGCCCAAGAAGGTTTGTTTTAAAAAGAAGACAAGACAGGAAAGGAAAGGAAACTTAAACATCAAGTCATTTACCTCCAAGTGGAACAAGGAGCCCAACAACACCAAGGGGTGTAACATGAAAGAGGTATTAAGTCATTAGTACAATGGATGGCCCAAATAGACATGAAAGATGTTTTAAGGTTTTTATATTGTTGAAGTCAAAAATGCTCCACATGAATAGAACCAAAGTTGGGAAATATCTATTTTTGAATGGCTTGTGGTAAATGGGTGGCAAACATAAGGGCTTGTCATAACAAGGTTACACATCCAAAATGTCAACAAGGACATTGACTTTCTCAAAATGAGGTGAGTGACATGCCCTTTCACATGAAAAGCTTGCACAAGGTGGGCTTCACGTTGGGACCACCAGGATGGGGCATTGTGGCAACATAGGAGGCTTTAGCCACAAAGGTGGGGTAAGGTTCAACTCTTTAGTTCACCTTGCTAACCAAGCTATGGGCTCTTGGGTTTCAAACAAGGGACAAGCAAGACTTGTCTCGGAATCAACATAAGGTTAGTTATTAGGGACAATTTGGGGTTGTCCTAAGGTTGCACTTGCTGTTGTAACTTGTTGAATAATTTGATAATTACTTGGGTAATTTGTTTAAAGGGGAAAGTTTAGGGTTTGGATTTGGTCTTGGTGTCTTGACTTTCACATATTAATGTGGAAGTCATGTGCGCCATGTGGATGTTGTTTTCTTATCATTAATTATGGACTCACATGGGGAACCATGTGATGAATAAGTTTTAGGAAGTTTCTTGAGTAGTTTCCCTTAGGAAGCTTCTTGAGTAGTTTCCCTTAGGAAGTTTCTCGAGTAGTTTCCCTTAGGAAGTTTCTGGAGTAGTTTCCCTTAGGAAGCTTCTTGAGTAGTTTCCCTTAGAAGGCTTCTTGAGTAGTTTCCCTTAGGAAGTTTCTTGAATAGTTTCCCTTTTGGTTAGTATTTAAGGAGGTGGTTGTGACCTTGAATGGACCTCTCATTTTTTTGTACAAAGTTATGATATGAGTAGAAAGTTTGTGAATGGAAGTTTAGGATTTTTAGAAGCTTTTGGTTTTGAATAGTTTTGGTGTTGTTTGTGTATAGTTCATAGTAGGAGAATGGTGATGCTTACATAAATAATAGAAGAGTGGGAGGATAATTTTACAACCAAGAACATAGATTTCATAACTATGTAGTAATCATACATAGTTTCGGTCCTAAACCCGTTCGTGTTGTACAGTGCCACCCATTAAAACCCTTTGAGGCAATCTTGAGGTTGTCATGGGGTGACTCTTGACGCCAACCTTGTGTGTGTGGCATGTGTAGGTATTTAGGAGTTAAACGAAAAGGTATGTGGAGACTTGATGAACACAAGGGTGTAAAGGATGAATAAAAAATGGTGCATAAAGGAAGGTAGCATGGTTGAAAAAGTTGGGGTGCCAACATGGTTTGGAGATATCAACCTGACAAAACAATTTGTTTTCCTTAATAGTTAGATTGGGCTAATTACACAACATGTAAAACAATTTTGCGTAAAGTAATGCTTGGAGGAGTGAGGTGTTTTTAAACCTTTGCCTCAAGAGTACTCCACCTTGGATGGGGATTTACTTTGGGAATGATTGGATCTTTGGGCACTATATAATGTAAATATCAATGTTGGGCAAGTATCACAAATAACCCTAAGCATCACTCAGGTATCATCTAGGCATCCCAATAAGATCCCTTCAAGGTATCATCATGAATGATACCTTGAATGAAAACTAACTATCGGCTTTCACACAAACTTGTGTGAAAATCGGATGTGAGAACCAATTTAAAAAAAACAAATTTTTTTTGAGAAGTAGGTAAGGTCTAACCCTTTACCCAGGTCATGGTCTCAAATTTTAGCCACCATAAAAAAACTAGTACAAGTAATGGGAAAGAAGTTATGAACATCAAACTTAATTATGGTTCTATGCAAAATGGAATAACATTTTACTTATTGGATCTTGTTGATCATTCATGGACCAGGGGTTTGAACTTTGGAGGTACAGTGTTAAGTTAGCCTAATTGAATTAGGGTTTAAAAAGGACACTTTCATCACTAAACCCACATCAAAATTTGCTTGTTAGGTCTAATTTGCCTTGGGAGATGGGAGATCCAACAAAGGGTCAGTATTTGGTGGTAGGTATTTATTAATAGTAGGCCAAGTAAGATGGTAATGATGTTTGGAGAGTTTATTTTAAATGATATTTTTTAAAAAAATTCTTCAAAAACCTTGAATTAGAGGTCCTTTGATTTTGATTGTTTTCAAAAAGCCACAGTTGTCATTTAAATAAACCAATTAAAATTTTATTTAATCTCAATTTTAATTTTGAAATTTTGATTCTAAAATTTAAAAAAGTTTTACTCGGTTTGTGAAAACCGGCAATGGATAACCAACTATTTTCAATTTTCCAAGAATCAGCATTGTGAGAACCGGTTTAATTTTTTTTAAATGTTGATACCCTTTCCTAGTGTATAAATTTTTGAATTCTTTTTTTGGGGAGTACCAAACCCTTTTGTAAATTACTTTGTGAAAATCAGACCTAGTGGGTATCATAAAATTGTGATACCCACCCAACATTGGTAAATACTTCCAACAATTTTTGTTTTAATTTACTTTTCTTGTGGTAGCTTTTGCCTAAACCTTTGCCTTGGGACTCCACCTCCTCAAGCGGGTTCTTACTTTTGGAACACCCTTTTCTTAGGGCTTTACATGGTGTAAGTACTTACAAGAAATTGTTGTTCATGGGAGAAGAAAGGAAAGAAAAAATGGGTGTTTTTTTTTAAGTGCAAAATTTGCCTCTTGTATTAGAAATAAATGCCATTCTACAAGGTTACTTTAAAGGTAGGCCTTTATGTACATAATAAATTAAGAAAATGAAGTGTTTTAAAAAATCTGAAAAATCATACACAAATCTTTGAGAAAATGGAAAACATTTATGTTTACAATATTTAATTTTCTGAAAATTTCAAGAAAATTTAATAAAATTGAATTTCTTAAAGATATATATCAACAAAATGGTGCATTGATACATTTTTTAACTTTTTTGAAAATTGAAAATATATTGAACCATTTGATTTCACATAGTTTAAACCATGTTTGTGAACAATTTAAAAAAATCATTAAAAAAAAGGGTATTTCAAGAAAGATGAATAAATGTGTGGTAAATTGAACTTTCGACAAATAGGCACATTCACTTGGAAGGTGACAAACATAACTACAATGATTTTGTTTTAAATGTTTATTTAAATGACCAATGAATCCTTGATGTTAGTGCAGTTTGAAATAATTTTTTTGACTTTGTTATATTTGTGTATATGAGAAATATACATGTGGATTTTTGGATTTAAATAATATAAATACTATAAATTAAAATAATATTAAATAACACCAGTTTTGTAAAATCAATATTTTAAGCCCCAAACACCAAAATTGAAACTCACAATTAAATGCATTACATTTTTGGAACAATTATATTTCACGTATTATAATACTAAACCCAAAAAGGCCCAAAAGGGCTTTCATGGGGTCCAAACATGATTGGGGTACCATATTTGAACCATAAGGATTCATTCCAAGGACTCCCAAATTCATTTTTTTCTTCACTTTTCCCATGATATGTTTTACATTTCATCTATTTTTTCATGTTAAATGAAATTATTTTGTTCCAAATTTTATATAGGTATCTAAAGTATCTATTGTTTTCACTTATGAAAGTGAGAATAGTAAAATTTATCCAATGTGGGCCATGTTCTATTAATGGCCCAAAATTCCCCAAATTTTGATTTTCAAAAACTTTTTACATTACAATAGTGCATTTGGTTTTTGTCACATTCGTACATTTTATACACATTAGCACATAAGGTGTTTGTGGTAAAACTCTTGGGCCAAAAAAAGTTGTTTAAACATTCCTTATGAGTTTTTGAACTTTTTTTCTCATGAGACAAAGTCATTGATTTTTTTCAAGGACTTGGTAGGAATTTTTTAAACTTGTTCAAATTTGACATTCTATACATAGAATAGTACCTTTGTAATATATATATTTATGAAAGTCATTTTGGGTACCCCAACCATGTTTTGACCCCATAACATGTTTTCACCCCTTGCAATAATGGGAATTGAGATTTAAAATAAAATACATAATGAAAACAAAAGCTTTGGTATCATCCAAATTTGTTTCTTTTGAATTTTATGCATGCTTTAATGTGTGTGATTTTATTATTTTTGACAATGTTGGGCACTAGTTTAGTAATGCACAATAATAATAATAATCCTTGTTATATACATGTTACCATGTAACATAACATTGTTTTCATTGTTTTTAATTAGATGTCAACTTTAAGAATTGTGGTTAAGTAATAAAAATGTTGAAGGGTAGATGAAGGGGAAATAAGATAAGCAAATTGAATGTGGATAACAAGTTGATAATGTTTAAAATGACAAACCAAGATAATGCAAGTCAAATTAACATGTGAAGTTTAAGTAAACACTAGAAGAAAATCTAGTTTTTTAATTGGGGTATACGATTGATTTTTAGTTGGATGCAACACGTGCAATTGGATTTTGCCCCAATTGCATAAAACAAGTTGCAACATATATGGATTTGCACGTAACAATTTGCATTTGACATGTATATACATTGTCATTATACATTTCATCCATTTTTATTATACACAAAGAGTTGCATGTGAAACTATGTGTAGAATAAATATCATGTGTATAAACAAAATGGCGAATTATTTTTTATGACACGTGTCCATTTTTGAAGGTCAATTATGTAATGACTTTGATATTTTTAGCCATGTTTCAATATTCAATATTAATTAATTAATTTAAGCTATCTAATCCATCGAATATAATGTGGATAAGATTTCAATGTGTGCATCAATATAATGGCAACACATGGCATTAAAAACTAATTTAATATTTTATAATTATTGGTAAATGAAATAAAATTTGGACCATTGAATGTTGGGTGAACAAGATTTTGTTATGCGCATCAAGGAAATGATGACACATGGCAATTTGAACCTTATTTCAATATTCATTATTATTAATTTAGATGCAATTTTAAATCTATAATATTTTTGACATGTGTTAAATGTATAATGGGCAAGGCAATTCCATGTGGCAATCAAACATTGCTTGTGTAGGGCTAGGTTGGCTAGGTAGATTGAAAATGATCCAATTTTGTTTTTGGGTTTAGCCTTTAGGGTTAAACATCTTCCATTAGCTCATCCCAAATTGCATTTGGTACTTGGTTTGTGAATAAGACTAATGCACCCAGTTATATAAAGTGCATGCTTGGAATGAAGGGCAAAAAATATGGAACAAAAAATTTAGTCATAAGTGCAACCAATGTAGTTGCAACTTACATGCAATTACTAAATATTACATATGCCATATTAACTTAGTTTACCTAAAAGATATATCAATTGCAACAAGTTATATTAATATAATGTTATGATAATAATATTAATTGGTTAATAAATAATATTATTATTAAATTTCAATAGATATGATTACTTATGATAGTGAACAATCAATAATATTATAATATTATGACCTAATTTTAACTAATAGCTAACTTAGGTTATTATTTAGCCTACGCTAAAGTACTTATAGGCTAATTGGTGTAGTTTATTAGCCACGACCATATTATCACAATGAATAATATTCTAATAAATTATATTTAAACTATTATTGTTGAAATATAATGACAATAACAATAAAAAATATTATACTACTATTACATACCTGAGGTTAGTTAATGTAACCTATTAACCATAAATATACTAGTATTAATTAATAACATTATAATAAAACTAAAAATAATAGTCATTGAAGAAGAATGATAATATAATAATAATATCAATATTTAATATGAATAATATTTTAAATATTAATAATAAGTACTTATACACAAATTATTGTAGCCTATTAACCATAATTATTAGTACTATGATAGAATTAGCTTAGGCAAGGTATTTGAAGGTTAGGTAGTGTAATCTATTAACCATAAGTATTTTAACAAATTAGAAAATTATTAAAATTAACAACTAATTAGTTTAACCATGATTAGCTTAACTTCCTTATTAGTTTAACCATGGCTAATTTAACCACATTTAATTTAGCCCCCTAGTTAGTTAAATTATGAATAATTTAACTTCCCAATTAATTTAGTTTTGTATGTTTAACCTTTTTGATAGTTTAACTAAATTTAGTTTAGCCATCATCAATTTAGCCTTTTAGTTAGTTTAACTATTGTTAATTCATATTATGTTAGTTTACCCATGATCATTGTAGCTTTCTAACTAGTTTAACCATGATTAATTTAGTTTAACCTAAGTTTAACATTAGTAAGCATGGGTTTAGCTTTAATATTAAAGGTATAATACTATTATATATAACCTATGTAGATATATTTGGTATATTAACTTAAATAGGTATTGGCTTAAGTTGTTATTTTTATGACACATGTTCATTTTGTACACCATTAGTTGTATGTTAGTTGCATGCACAACTGTATGGCTTTAAAATTATAGGGTATCAATTTTAAAATTGCAAGCATAATCAATATTGTTGTAAATTTCAACTAGTTGCATGTAGTTGCATACTGACTAGTTGCAAATGACAAGATTTCTTCTAGTGAAATTAAGTTTTAGTAAACTAATAATTAACAAAGCCAATAGTGGCAAAGTAATTAAATATGGTTAGAGTTAATTAATGTTTATTAGTGGTTGTAGTCATTATTGATGAAGTTTAAGCAACATATTCAAGGATTTTTTGGGGCAGTCAATTTTGGACATGAGTTAATGTATAACTCCAATTTTGTACAAAACATTATATAATGCAAGAACTATTTGATGCAACATTTATGTCAATTTTGAGTATTTTTCTAATATGTTTATGTAAAAAAAAACATGTGATGTTATGTATGTGTGATAGCCACACACAAAATAATGGCAATGTTAAATGTGGCATTAAGTTCAATGCATTTGCCTTAGAATGCCAAACATGAAAAGAAAATTCAGATTTTCTTTACTATACCCACACAATGATTAATTTTGTAAGTATATTTGTTACATAATAATTTCAAAGGAAAAAAATGTGATGTACTGGTTAGAATTTTGCTTTCAACCCAAAGGTTTAGGGTTCAATCCTTTTCCCAAATCTTTTTTTGACAAATGAAATGGATGAAAAAATCCATAGAACATTTGAATAGTTTTTTAAAGTAGTTGCCCTTAGGAAATAACCCTAGGCAACAATGTAATTTCCTTAAGGAAAAGCCTAAATTCCCAATGGAAACATATGTTTCGAATATTTTTGCAATCATAGTTATCTCATATTTGTTTTTATATAGTTTTGCAACCCATCATTGGAAAAGTCTCGAGGAGAGTTACAACTTTGTACTTAGAAATACTTCAATGAGAATTCATATGCAAAAATTACGATCAAACAAAATTTCAAACACATTTGTTTCCCACGATGACTTAAGCTCCTTCTCCTCATGGGACATGATTGTTCCCAAAGGGAAAAAAGGTTGAAGTTGCTCACTAGGGCAGCTTAAATTCCTTCTCCCTTGGGACATGATTGTTCTTTGGGGAAAAATCAATTTCCTTGGGCAACAATGAACTTCCTCAGAGAAAAGCCCAAGTTCCCTAAGGAAACATATGTCCCAAATTTTTTAGCAATCAAAATTATCTCATATGTGTTTTTATATAGGGTTGCAACCTATCATTGGAAAGGTCTCAAGGAGAGCTATAACTTTGTACTTGGAAATGATTCAATTATAATTCATATGCAAAAATTATGACCACACAAAGTTTCGAACATATTTGCTCATTGGGGGAACATGGTTTAGGTTGCTCCCATAGGCACATGGGGAACAACCATGTTGCCCCTTGGAACAATGTGTTTAAAACTTTGCATGAACATAAATTTTGCATGTGAGTTTTGATTGAAATGCATTCAGTTACAAAGTTGTGGCTTTCCTTGAGACCTTTCCAATGATATGTCGCATGCCTATATTAAAACATATATGAGATGATTGTGATTACAAAAAGTTTTGGAACACATGTTCCCCTAGGGAACTTGGGCCTTTCCTCAGGGAACAATCATGTCCTCAGGGAGAAGGAGAATTAAGTTGCCTTGGGGAGCAACTTAAACCTTTTTTTCCAAGGAACAATCATATGCTTGAGGAGAAGGAATTATTTGTCCCTTGAGAATATGGTTGTTCCTCGGAGCAATTTAAGCCTTTATCCTTTGAGAGCATGGTTGTTCCCCAGGGAACAACTTAAACCCCTTTATTACCTTGGGAATTTGTTTTCATCCATTTCATTCATAGATGAAAAAAATAATTCAGAAAAAAGGTTTGAACTTAAAACCTTTGGGATGTAAGGGGGATAATAACCATTGCATTATTTTTTTCCTTTGAAAATAATGTAAAAAGTAATAATTTAACCATTAATCATTGTATGGGTACAATAATTTATTTTTATTTTTTCATGTTGGGCACTATATTGTATTGTATTATAGTTGTGTTGAACTTGGTGTTGCATTTAATTTGTTGGTATTATTTAATGTTTACTTGTGTGATGCTAAAAGTTAATATGTTCATATGGCTTAAATGTAAAAATGATTTGTGAAACGATTGCAAGTATATATACAATCTAAATATATATTTTTTAAATTCATATTAAAAATGGCCTTATTGAATGACTTTGAAATTTTGAAAAAAAGAATTTTGCAAGGATTTTGTAAAGAAAATAGAAATAGGAACAAGGGTTTGAATCCCATAACTTCAAATAAAATATTTGTAATGTAAAATTTCAATTGGCTTCTACAAAAAAATAATCTAATAGGCAATGAAAAATACTCGTAGAATTTAGATTTTTGGAAAATTCACTACTTCATTCTTTTGCATAAGACTAACATGTATCTTTTCTTCTCGAAAATAAAACTAAGTAGATTCAAACATGGTTGAAATAACAAACACATAATGAAATAAATAATGGGATTTTACTAATAAATGACAATGTCCAAGTACTAAAAAGAACATACATTTTTTTTGGTTTTTGGGATAAGTTGTATTCTAATGAAAAAAATCACTATAAATGATTAACACTACCTTAAGACATTACTCCAAGTGGAAAGTTGAATGCAATAGAGTCAAATATTTATACTACTATTGAAAGGTGATACAAATCTTCTCAAGGAGCTTTTCGTAGGGGCAATTTTGACCAAACAATTGGTCGGTACCCCATTTTGAACCTTTGGTGACTTCTTAGGGCCATTGTCTTACAAACTATTTCTATGAACATGAAAAAAACCTAAAAACTTGTCAATTTGGTTTCCATCATTAACAAAAGCATAAAACACCAAAGTTTTGAAAGTTTTACCTCCTTAACAACTATAATATTTAGGTTATTGAGATTAGGGTCTTTATTCTCAAGGGGTTTGTGATGGAGATAAAAGACCAACTAAAAGAAGTGCTTAAAGATGAAATAATGTTAAGGACCAAGAAGATATTATGATTCAGGAAATAAAGGGCTTTGGATAGTCAAATCCATGGTACATAGGTTAACAAAAGGAGCAAAAACCTAAAAACATATACTTTTCAATGTAATTGAATTGCAAAAATGTACCACCACATAACATAACATTTACTTCTAGTTGAATTTTAAAGATGTTTTAAGAAGGAATTTTTTTGGGGTTTTCCATAATATTTTCACTAATATGTTGTGATATTTTACAAAAATTCTTACATATATTTTAATTCAACAACCAAATTCAAGTCAAAATAATAGTAAACTTGTTGTTCATCATAATTAAAATTCAATTTTTTTGTTAGTCCATATTGTAAATATTGTAGTAGGTGATTATGTTTGATGTAATTAATTTTTGGAAACAAAATTTTGAGAATTTGAAAATTATTGAAACATTTATGTAATTAATTAACAAGTGAAAAATACACTTTTAGAGTAAAAAGTTAAGTCTTAATGATTGTCTTGGAATTGAAGGAAACAATATATTAAATATTCAACATTAGTCTATTGAATTTACAATGCTAGTATGGTAATTAATACCTTATGTTCAAGTTTGATTTGGGGATTAACACACTAAGGTGGACCAATTTTGGCACGTGATGTCTAGAAAAAATCTAAAAAACTTCTTGTTTATACCTATAATTCAAATATTGGGAACCACATGTTAAAATTTTGTTAGAATTTTGGAAACCCTAATTTAATGTTGGAAAACCTTGTATTTGAAAGATGAGCATCTAGATTATTAATTAGAAATATATAAAGGACATTATCAATCTATGATTCAATGTACACCTTGCTATTTTGGTTTTCAACAACCTTCCAAACAATCTTGTGTATCATAGTCATAGTAAACCATATTTTGTGCCAAATTATAAACTAAAATTTGCATAGATGAAAGCATACCAAGTCTATATTTATATATTAAGAATAGTGACAAGGTTTGTTTTACAACATTTTAAAAGTTGATCTTTTAGTGAAATGATGACATTTTATCCTTTTAAATTTCTTTTACAAACATTATAAATGACTTAAAGTCCATTCCAAATAATTGAATCCATATTCCAATTCATGTTGTAACAAGCTAATTATATTATGTTTTCATGCTTTCACGCAAACAACAACATGCATTGGGACCTCATTTGTCATGTGCCATGGTGGTCTATTCATGGGGTTTGACCCATCATACATTAAATACATTAGTTATAGGGTTGATATTTGGGTCTACATTGAGGATATTGGGCATGATATAGTTCGGTTTCCATTAGCAATGTTCTTACCCACTAAAAATTCCCTTTGTGATATAAAAAATGGATTGTGTAGTGTGTTTTCATTGTCAACACATCTTACATTTTTGAACATTTTATTTCTTTAAACATGTTTGCTTTCAATATTTAGGAAGAAATGGGTGGAGTTTTTGACAAATGAATTATTTGTTTATTTTTCATTCTTCCACAATTGTCAATCGTTTTCATTAGAAGAAAAGTCTCAATTTGTGGCTTTAATTTGCAATTAAAAATAAGTTGCAACCAACATGTATATTGAAATTTCATTAGTTGCATAAGTGAAGTCACATGCAACATTTAATTGCAAATGATGAATTAGCATGATGTCATCACATTCCAGATGGATGATATATAGTGTTAACATTTACACCCTCGTCTATTGACCATTTGTATAAAGTTTACAAATAGTTCTCATTATTTGCAACTATGTTATAACCCATTAGAAAGTGCCATGTGACAACATAATATATATTTTAAAATTGTGTTTTAAAATACATAGTGGATTTTCATCATCTATTTTAGATGGTGTTAGATCATGTTAGTGGCACAATAAAAGTTTGCCACGTGGCATATTGATTGAATTTTGGCCAAAATAAATTTAAATCAATATTTTGATAGGTATGTAGATAGGTAAATAAAATTAGGTAGGTAGAATAGGTAGGTAGGTGGGAAGGTAATCTAGAAGGTAGATTTGTAAATATTTTTATTTTGCTTTAGGTTTAGCTTTTACGGTTAAACATATTTGATTGGCTCATCCCAAATTACACATGTTTTAATATAAAAATGTGAGACAAAACACATTATTTATATACATTTACAAGATGGAAATGGAGGATAAAACATATGGGATAATTTTTTTAGTTGTAAATTAGTAAAATTTTGAATTTAGGTTAAAATAATTATTAATGAGAAATGAGAAATATTATAATATATAATAATAATAATAATTCAATGATTAACTATTATTAGAAAATTGTGAAAATAATTAATAATTTAGTAATTATGATAATTTTATTATTATGAAAATTTAAAGGAAATTATTTAAATCTAAATAAATTATAAATTATGGTTTTTTTCAATAAGTTGCACATTATTTGGAAAAAAAAGAAAGTTCCCTAATAAATTGAAGAAGATTACCATAATTTGCCATAAAAAGCACAACTTTTGATCATTGAAGAAGTTACAAACTTGTGTAGCATGAACATAAAAACTTGAATGTACTTTCATATTCCTACCTACCTTCATCATCACCAACAAGCCTAAGTATTGGTATCATTCGCAATATCACAAAACCCAAGACCTGGATTGGTTTGGTATGAAAGCTTTAAACCCTGAAGACAAACCAACCTCACTATGAGTATCACTGGGGTACGTACATAGGTGAACTCATACCCAATAGGCATGTTCTTCAAGGGCAATATTCATACAATTATTTACCCAAGTTTCACCTTATGTCCTAGTACAACAATGGTTTGTTCACGTTGAAACATCTATTTTGTTAATATGGACTAAATTAGTCATTCTGATTTTTTAAACTGATGGTTAGGATCAAATATTCTAATGAATTTGAGATAAAACATTGAAAACATTTATTTGTTGGATCATGTAGCGAGACAATATCTATTGTTGTATCATATAGTGGTCTTCAAATCAAAATTTCGCTTTAAATTTTGAATCTCCAAATGATCATTGTTAATTCTAAAGTCCAGAATGAACTAACTATGACCTTTTGATTCCCAAAAAGCTAGAAGGAAAGGAAAATAATTTAATCACATCCCCAACTAGTTTTGATTTTCACAATGGAAAATAATATTTAGTAAATATAATTTTAACATGAAAATTTAATTTGATTGTGTTTGATTTTACAGTTATTTTCATAATATGAACATATGAACATGTCCTTTTTCTTTTCAATTATCTTTCACCATCCTTCGGTTTTAATATTTTTGGAATATAATATCTATTGACAAACAAATATTCTTTCTGAATGTCTATCATGGTAATGCCAAGGTCTGAATACGTTTCATTTCAAGTGGGTACGAATTCTGTTTTCTTGTTTTTGTTTCACAATAACAGATCTTTTTGTCTCTTCTAAATTGGCAATGGGCAATCTTCATGTAACACTTTTTCGATTCTAAAGATTTTCACCTTCAGAATCTGAAAAGTGTTACATGCGCTACCAACAACAAATTTTTGCGGAGTCACAAATTTTTGTCTGAGAAAAACCACATTCTCCTGCAGTGTAGAGGCCTCACTCAAGAAAGTGAAGGTACCAACTGTAGGTGGTAGTTCACCCTGGCCAAAGTAACAACACTATGCGGAAGTAATGCTATGACTCTAGCCAAAGAGAACAATGTTATATATGCACAAAACTTAGGGCCACTTTAGATGAGGATTGAAGGTCAAGGGTCCAATGAAATAGAGCAATCTTATTGGATGATAGCCATAAAATTGGACCCACAACTTTCAGATGAGGGCCCAAGACCAAAAAGTGGCAAATCAAGGCTAAATCTACATGGCACCATTTTGGAATGAAAATTTATTGGTTCAAACCCCAAAAAGAAAAAAAGCCTAAAAAGGCGAGCTCATGATTTGAAGAACCAAGCTAGGGTCCAAGGGAGGGTCCAACCCAAGGATTCAATTTTGCTTCAAGTGAGTCCAAATTGGTTCCTACAAGTTTGTACCATGGACCCCTGTC
>Ga0209208_10006023_pt1 | contig 16787 bp, 11 predicted proteins | sample S1TSphfallax_3_FD_187694 | JGI IMG/M metagenome (GOLD analysis project Ga0209208, IMG submission 187694) | Host-associated microbial communities from peat moss isolated from Minnesota, USA - S1T2_Fd - Sphagnum fallax MG (SPAdes) (version 2) | ecosystem: Host-associated > Plants > Peat moss >...
AAAGAGCTGGATGAGCATCCTAAAACAGGCTCAGATTGTGAAGCTTGCAAGTCAAGTTGCTCATGAGACAGATACTGCACACAATGCAGACAATCTTATTCACAAAATTAGGCAAAATACTAGTGTGGATCATCCCATGATCAGATCAAAAGCTTGCAGAGGTAGATCCAGAAGGAGGAACAGCTTGCAGCAACAAGCATCTCAGCTTGAAGCAGGTGTGGAAAGGCAACATGGTTAGTGCAGTTGGGGTACCCTTGTTCAACCTTCAAAGAACAGATTCTCAATGATTGTGTCTACAGCAACTGCACCATCTTCAGCATCCAAGTAGTGTATGAAATTATGTTTGTCTCTCTTCTTCAATAGTAGGTAGAGCCTAATATTTTCAGGAGATCAGTTAGCCTTGGTCTTTGTCTGGTATTTAAATATAGCTCCTTTTCCGGAGTGCAAGTCAAGTGTTCACCAATTCATGTCTTCTTAGATAACAGTTTCATGCACCAATTAAGAGTCTGTGAATTCTCCTCAACCCACTGCCAAGATCAGCAGGATGCAGGTTTACCTAGCTAGCTGGTTCCAGGGGATCCAAAGAATGAGTCTATGCGTGTTGCAGTAGGATCCTTTTGCTTTTGAACTCCAGTATAACATGCATGTGACATGATGAATGTAAGCCCAAATTTGCACAAAACTTATATTTGCTGTAATAAACTGAGTACAAATCACAATATAAAATTATGGACTAGCCTACTGATGTTGCTGTTATTCATGTAGAAGCAAATGCAAGCTTCTACAATGTCCTCATCTTCTTCACACACACACACACACAAGACACATTCAAACTGTTGAGCTTGCTCACTTTTGTATAATATTGCAGCAAGCGGATTTGAGACTTGTTCTTGAATATTATGTGATGCAACAATCCTCAGAAGTATTGATTAGAACTTGTGTTATTTGTAAAGCATTTGTACAAGTCCAATTATATTATCATGTGATTTAATTTATGTCTCTGGTTAGAGTTGGAGAATTGTATGACTTATAGGATCCTGCAGGCTTGGAAGAGAGAGAGAGAGAGAGAGGAGTTGTTACTCATCAAGTTCAATGAATGCAGGAAGCACGAATATGTAAGATCATAAGCATTATTTCAACAGTTCAAATTTAGATGATCCCTGATCATCTTACGCACATCTTTTGACCTTCATATATACCAAGATCTCAGCTTTTTGTATGATTGAATTGAGGTTCTGTAGAACAATTGTTTGCTGAAATTGATTTGTTAGTGTATTGATGTGATGAAATGTGCCACATTTTGTTGGAGTTCAGAAAACACATTTGACATCTCTTTTGGTTGGACATGAGGTGTGGATTTTGAAGGGCTATCGAATGTTGGGTTGCTCGTCAATGGGTTCAGAACACTCACCCTACAAACCTCCATCATGAGGCACGACGACTTGTGCAAGTCTGACTTGATTGATGTTGTTGGCGACTTATGGGTAATTGAATCCACTATTGAGTGAAATTCTTTAAACTTCTTCCCAACTTCCTCTTTCAACACAAATTAGTTTTGGTGATGTCTTCACATATGTGCTAAATTCAAAGGGTGGCAATTGACATGATAACCCTTTTAGTTTCCATTTTCCTCACAGAATAAAGGTGGAGGTGCACTTTGGTAATTCCAAGGTCAAAAATCATTATACTTATGGTTTGCAAACAAACATTGACTTTTCATTTTGTATGAGAGAAAGGATAATTCAAAATGCAAGAATGACTAGGCTTGAACTAGAATAGGGGAAGCCTAGTAGGGTATAAAGTAATGGTTTGTCCATTTTGAGGAAAATTCCTCATAGAGAAGTAAAGGGTTTTTGAAACAAGGGGGAGGTATGCAATGGAAGCTCTTCCCTGCATTTCTCTGATTGGTAGTTTCACTGTTTTCCACAGATTGTAGCAAGATCTTCATCTTTGCATCAAGTTAAGCAGCTGGTCCTTCAACTAAGGGTGCATAACACTTTCTGAACCCTTTCAACTAGAGATAAAAATCAGGCCGCATATGAAGATTTTATCTTCTTTAGCCTTAAGGCAGTTTGATAGCTTGATATGTGAGAGAACTTCAAGTGCTGCAATATTTCTACAAGATTTTATGTTAGGATACCACAATTTTACAAATTTATATTTCTCACAACATGTCAGCTGAATGACAGTAAGATTTGAAGCTTTGTGCCAATTGGTTTCATAATTTCATGTCTCATGCACTTTTATGCCAACTTTGAAATGTGCATCTTGGCACACTTGAATTCAGCCCTCAACCCCTTCCCCCCCAGCCCCTAATTCAGTCCTTGAAAAAAACCCTAAACACCCTCTAATTCATACCAAAAATCTACTCTATTCATGCCCTCAAACCTCCTCCTCCAAAACCCCAAAAAAATTGACCCAAATTTGACCCCAAAGCACCCCAAAATTGTGCCCTAAGTCTGTCAAATTCAAGAGAAGAAGCAAACTCAAATGAAAATTAGCATAACAAGGAGAAAACCCAAAAAAAAACTTGAAATTTACATGCAATTCCTAGGTTTTGGGTCGTAAATCGACAACCTTGTTCCAAACATCTCTCCAAATACTCATGACAACCAAAAATAACAAATTGAATACATCAAACTTTGCTGAACATGGCCATCAATCTTGAAGAAAGAAAAAACTTGAAAGATGCAAAAAAGAAGAAACAAAATTCACCTAAACCCTATTGTTGTTTTCATCCAACTCCAAAAACCCAAGTGATGCAATTACATCTTCATTTTCATCCATTAAGGTTTTTTCCATTTTGCATGAATTTCTCATGGATGGAAAACCAACAACATGGGCATCATCAAGATAATTATTATAAATGTTTATAAGCATTTCAAGATTGTCCATGCCCAACCAAGAATGTTATAGGTTTGTGCAAATACGTGTCATACTAAAAACTCTTTCTGCATCAATAGTTCCCAAAATTTGTCAAGTTACAAACCCAACATAGGAATAATGTACCTCATGAGCTTTCCACCATGCAAGTGGATCTTCGTATTCCTCTTTAGTGACTTTTGGATCCCAAAATGCCCATCAATTATTCTTTCACCAGTAACAATGTTCGTTCTTGTTAGTTTCCATGAAATCATACAAAATTGAAAATTGGGAACTTTCTGATTCAAATCTAAGAACTCTTTCACTCGCATCAATTGAATTTTAAAACTTATATGCACAAATAAGGAATGGAAACAATACTTATCCATCAGTCACCTATAATCTAAAGAACCCTCAACTTGCCAACATATTGAATGACTAACCCCAACCCCTTGTAATGGGGTCTAACATCATTACCAATGAATTGTGAACTTTGCGGATAGAAAAGAAAGCACAAATGAAAAGAAAGCTTTTAGAACTTGTACAATTATGTATGTTTTGCATGTGTTATCATAATACTTGAACTTTAGCATCAAAGTTTCAAGTCTCCATGGATTCATGTGTCAAACAATCTACCCACATTTGACATACACATGAAATTGGCATAGTAAGGGCATCAAAAAGTAACTAGTAACCTCAATTTTGGTTCACCATACATTGTTGAACCATAGGTCCCAAAACATCTGCAATAATTTGGGCTATAGCCGAAACTTGTGGACTTGGCACATGGTTTTGAAATGTCAATGATTGTTGTCTTCCATAGCATGGTGCAATGGTGTGCTTGAATTCCAAAATATTTTGAAACAAAATGACTTAAGAAATAAACATATATAGTTTTGATCACAATCTTGAGCTTCCATGGGGGCACATTGGTATTCAAAGATGCCTTGTGCCACTCTTGTCACATGTTCCCACTCTTTTGGTCCATGTGATAGATTTTTGCAAAATGGATTATGTTTCCTTGATGGAAATAAAAGTTAAGTTAACACAAATTTTAAAATCGTCTATGGCATGTTGGCAACATTTAAACATGGCATGCCCCCAACATGACCCCGCAAATGGTGTTGTCAACCCCAACACCTCACATGAAACAATTAAAATTAAAGCAAAGGTCACAATTGAAAAATTACCCCCCTTGTTTTTGACACAAGTAATAACCCGAGCATTGAGTCCATGTTTTGTAAGAACTTCATTGACTTACGAAGCCATGGCACTCCCAAAAGTTTTAGATGTTTCAAAAAAATCAATGGTCACATGGCAAGCTCCCACTTGTCATTCAAAAACTGCACAATGAAAACAAATGTATCTATTATTGCTTTTGACATCCATAATTCAAAACTCATAGTGTAAGTATTACAACATTCAAGGGTTGTATTTTTCCTTTGTCTTTTTTTATCATCCTAGGCAAGATTTCATTGACCAAGCCTCAATGGAAAATTAAAACAAAGTTTTTGTTTTAAAAGTAGCCTTTTTAAAAATGGAGCCTTAATAAAAGACAATGGCACTAGCTCTTTAGCTATGAACAATGCCAAGTCCTTTTTAAATTGTTTTGGTGAAAATCATTTTGGAATAAAGCACAACACTACCAAAAAAGGAAAAAATAGTTGTTAGGGTGGGTTAGACTTTTTTTTAAAAGTTGTTTTAGTCCTTTTTATCTATCCTTCTGTCATTCTTGCCATTTATTTTACAATTGTTGTTGAAGGCATTCAAGGTGTTTTAAAAGTGCATAACTCTCATTTGTTATCTTGTAGTTTAGGATGCATTTTTTTAATTCCTATAATAAAGGTAGTGGGATAACAAAAAACACACTTCAATTGCTCAAGTTGGTTTTTTTCATTATCATTTGAACTTACCTTGGGAAAAGACATGTCTAAGTTGGGGAAAAATGACCTTTGGGTTTCTAAATATCCCAATGTTTTGCTAACAAAACACACTTGTGTATCATCTACGATTGTAGAGTTTTCTATTAATATTGTGTTTATACCCACACCAAAACTTGATGCAAAAACCATAATAATCAAATTATAATGGAGGTTCAATGGGAAAGATCATTACTTAAGAAGAATCTAGAAATCTTCCATGGCATGAGACCATAAACTCCTTAAAATTTTGCAAGACAAGTCACAATGAAAAAATGCATTATAAAAAATCATGATTTTTCAAAAGGTTCAATTTGACTAAAGTGTCCACATTGACCAAAAGGATGTTCACTTTATCAAAGGCACGAGGCATGAAAAACACATGGTTTTTTTTTTATTGGTTCTTTTGATTGAAGTGACCATTTTGACCAAGTGTTAAATCATATATCTAATTAAGAAGGACAAATTTTTTAAATGGTCCATCAAGATGCCCATGGTTTAGTCAAATTGGCCATATTAATTTAGTTAACTAACCTACTTGCTATGCCTATTAAACTAACTACCTAACTACCCATGTCCTACATACGTATTTACCTACTTATCTACCATTTGCCTACCTATGTCCTATTTATTTACCTACCTACTTACCTACCATCTACTTACCTATGTGGGTGAAAATCCTTTAAGGTGTACCACATAGGATGAAAAAGGCCTAATCCTTATTATAATTTTTTTTTATCTTATATTTTGATCCCCATAAAAAATAATGACTCAAAAGTTGTTAAAAATTTTAGAAGGATTATATTTTAGAACATTACAATTTTAGATTCCATTGTAATCATCTATAAATGTGTCTTTACATGATACAATAAACTAGGTAAAAAACACATAAAAGGGTGGCATTGTGACAAGATTTTGGTACACCTTAAATAATTTGGACCTTTGTCTTATTTTCTTACCTACCATCTACCTACCTACCTACCAACCATTTATATACTTATGTCCTACTTGCCTACTTATATATTTATTTATTTACCTACATACCTACCTATAGTTTATATAAGTAAGTATGTACATTTAAAAACATAGGTAGGCAGGCACATGTACCTACCTATCTACCTAGTTATTTACTTACTAATATACTTATCGAAAAAATTTGAAATTCAAATGTTGTTATACACATCGACAAAAAAAGTTATGGAAGTTCAAAGACACATGTTAAATGCATTTGGTATCATATTGTTGTATATAATGGTGGGGTGGTTTGATGGCCAAGACATTAGTGTCAATCCAAGGAAACCAAGGTTCAATCCCCTTTACCAACATATATGATGTGGAATATTTATATTCATAAATGTACCTTGTACAATTGTGTAAATGTATAATACCTAGGTGGGTTGTGGATAGGTAAGTAGGAGGCCATGGTGGGTAGGTAAGTACTTTTTTAAATTATTATTTACATTTTTATATTTATAAATTGAGCTATTTTTTATTTATACTTTTTTGGTTGCCCATTTTTTTGTTTGACTTGTCAAAAAATATATTTTATGGTTAATTAAAAAAACCACTAATCAAGTTGAGCATTTTCAAATCAACTTGTTTAGTATGATTAAATGGTTAAATTGACCAAATGTTAAAATGATTGGTTTTTGGTCTAATTTTCCAATCAAATAAACCATGATTTCTTGTAGTGATGGTTAAATAGTTTTGGTCAATTTTTGGAGTACAACACAATATATGCTTAAGGGATTAGAATAAGTAGGGTAGGTAAGTTAAATGAGGCCAAGTTTATTGCCTAACTACCTACTTGCCATTTTATGACCTACGTAAATCTATTTACTATCTATTTACCTAAGAAATATTTTTTAAATAATCATCTTTAGAAAATGATTTAAATTTAGGTTAAATTTTGACTAATCAAATGGACCATCATCTACCAATCAAAATGATTAATCAAATATTTTCTTATTCTACTAATAAATAAGACCACCCTAATCACAATGGTGGGTGCAAATTAATTTGTGTAGATTAACAAAACAATATTTTCGACAACTATCATTTGAATTTTTTTTGACTAAAACATCTAAAAATAAAACCTATTTTTATAGTAGACTTGTGTTAATTGCAACAATGAAAAGATCATGACAACAAATAGGACCATAACATCATCAAAATTAAGAAGGTAATAGTAATAACTATTAGTTGTAGCAATAAAAACACCATAACAACAACCAAGACCATAAGATCATGAAAATCACAAAAGTGATGGAAGTTAGTTATTAGATACAACAATGACAAATAAGGCCACAAGATCATCAAGATCAAAAGGATGATGGTGAGTAGTTGCTAATTACATCAATGAAAAAACCATAACAATAGCCAAAACCATAAAATCATGAAAATCACAAAGGTGATGGTAGCTAGTTATTAGATACAACAATGAAAAGACCGTGATGACAACTAGGGTTACAATATCATGAAGATCACAAGGATGATGGTGATTAGCTACTAATTACAACAATGAAAAGACCATGATGACAACTAAGGCCACAGTATCATGAAGATCACAAGGATGATGGTGATTAACTACTAGTTACAACAATGAAAATGCCATGATGATGACCACAACCACAAAATTATCAAGAATAAGAGGATGACAACAAGCAATTGTTGATTGTAGGAATAAAAAACCATGATGGTGATTCAAACCAAAGGATCATTAAGATCAAAAGGGCGATAATGGGCAACTATTGATTGTAACAATCAAAAGACCATGATGACCACAACGATTAGGCCCACAAGATGATAAGATTAAGAGGGTGATGGCAAGTAGTTATTAATTGCAACAATGAAAAGACCATGATAATGACCAAATACCAATGAAAAAATTACCACGACAAACATTAATGGGATAAGAATATCACAAAGACAATGGTGATGGCATAACAAGTAGCAATGAACAACTAGAAGAACATGACCACATAGAAAAACTTTGACCTTTGACCTTCAACAACTTGTCACTTTAACCCCTAGAAAACCCTTAACCTTAAATTGAAACTAGAACTAGATTTTTTCAAAAAATTGGTCTAGGTCTAGTTCTTTGAATCATTTAAAAACTACGCCCAATTTTAGTTTTTCACAAACAAAAAAAATACTATAAAGGTGGGGTTCTAATTAATTCCTCTAACCTCCCTTAACATCGATTTAAATTCCTACTTGATTTCACGTATGGTTGAATTTGGGTCCAATTAGGTTCTAATTAATTAAAATTAACAACAAACATTTGATTAATCTACGTATTCACATAACATTAATATATAACTTAAAAGTCAAAAGATATGGGATGAAGTGTGATGTTATTGGGAACATATTGGGGAAGATATAGGGAATATTATTATGAACCAAATCCCATTCAGAACATGGTGGGAACATCAAAATCTCTATCCGTACCCCAACATAATTTTTCATGTCAATGTCTATGACTTCTTCCAAATATTAATACTACATGTTCCTATGGTAGGTCAAGCTATAGCCTTGCCCATGTGGTTATTTTTGCAGTTGTGGGTGTGACAAGTTTTGAATATGATGAGATGAAACAATTCAACTAGGTACTACACCTTTTTGTGATTTATCACTTGCAATTGTTGGTTTCAATGTTTTTGTTTTGTTTTTGGCCATGTACTTAATCAAAGTATTTCAATTTTTCATCTTTGAATTAGTTTTTCTATTTGTGATAATTTCAGTGACATTCATAAAAATTGTCATGTTTTCATGGAGATTAAATTCAACCTTTGATAATAAATCAAATGTCTACATTTGAACATATTTAAAATTTATGCATCCCAATGAGAAATTTTAAATTACAATTGTATTGGAAATATGAAGTACGTGCAATTTGATGATGTATTCCATCATGATTGTGAGACTTTTGTCATTTATTATGAAGCTTGGAAGTTGAAGCATTATACAAGTTTGGCATTATTAATTTGTATATAGGGAGAGACCACATTAATTAGAACAAGGACATGGAAATGTTAAAATGGGTGGCATTTTAAATTTTTTTGCAATGCTAAATGGTGTGAGATTGAATCATAAAACCACATAACTGGAAAATATGAATATTTTGGGTCGACATTTTACATTTGCTTAACATATAAATATGAGAAAATTGAATATTTTATACTACTTGAAAAAAGTTATATTCCATGTAATGAACTACTAATTATTAGTAATATAAATATAAAACAAATTAGGATAATTAATCACCAACCTTAACCAAAAACTACTGTAATTAACATAGTATGACACTACTACTGACCCAAAGTTTTGCCATTTTTAATTTATAGTCACCGCCGATGATCCCGTTATTAGTTTATGGTCACCATTTCTTGACTTCACATGATTATAGTTTTAACGGTGTTAAGAAAGGCAATTACTATGATATTTTAACTTATAATAACTATTTAATTTACTATACATGTGTGGTGTGCATTAATTAAAAATATTCTTCACCTTCTTTCACACCACAATTTTTATTTTTGTGATCTTCTAATCCGATGCTACAACTAATGATCTAGAAATGATTCCAATTGCTTTTCACAAGCCTTCAAACTTTGTTCTCCTGAATGGCTTCATGAGAATATCTACTTGTTGAAAGCTTGGAATATGCTTCACATCAATTTTTTTATTATCATTTTATTCATACAAAGTAAAATGGCATTCTATTTGTTTTGTCCTAGCATGGAAGACTATATTTCTAGCCATTCTAATGCTATTGATATTATTGCAAAACACTATTGTAGCTCTTGGTTTTAAATGTCCAAATTCGCTTTAAAACCTTTTTAACCAAACAACTTCCTTGTTGTACATCTGCAATAAAATGAGTCACACCCAACTCTTTTGTTCCTTTCAAAAAGGCGAGGACTTGAAATTGGAAATTGAGATGACATGCAACCATTGCACAAATTTATGGTTTAATCACATTTTTGATTTGTACAATAAATTTTTATAATAAAATTTAGTTTTTTTGAATTTTACAACTTATTTTTATATTTATCCAAAAGCTATTGGAAAGAAAGTTGTAAATGATTATTACAATTTATTTGTATATCAATTCCAATGATGATATGAAACCATGGAAAGTCTAATAAATACTCCATCTACATGAATATGAAAAATTTCCAAACAAATTTAAATTAATTTTGATCATTTTTATGTGACTTACTTAAGACCTCAAGACTAATTACAAGTGTTAAATTAGTCCTTTTCACCCTCAAATGTTGATATAATTGACTCATATTTTTATATGTCATTCTTGAATGTATATTACATCACAATATTTAGATTACATGAAAAACAATGAACCTTGAGTGAAGTTTAAAATTGAGAAATGTCTTATTTAGGAGTGGTTACATTTGCAATGGCTCATTATATTACAAACTTACCCCTTGAAACCTTCCATCAATGCATGATATTTGGTTTCAATTGAAGATAAAATTATTGTAGATTATCTCTCCCCACCACAACACTAGTAAGTTTCCAACTTTCATAATATAACCATTAATCAACCTTATAAATTTTATATCACCTACCCAATCAACATCCATGAAGGCTTTTAATGTCACATTATTCCCCTTTTTATAGATAATACTAGTCCATAGTACCCTTTAAGTACATAAATATTTGTTTTTTTACATTTAGATGCGATAGTTGCGGGGTTAGTTAGAAATGGGCTCATTATAGAAATAGAAAAGTTAATGTGTAGTTTAATAATTACTAGGTAGATTGGTTTGCCTACCATCTTCTTGTACATAATAGAGTCTACCTTTTGATAATTCACGTTTGCTTCAAGTTTAATACCTTCTACCATTGGTACCTTGGTCAGATTGCAATTTGCCATCCCAAAAATTTAAAACATCTTTTCAATGTATGGTTTTTGAGACAAGAATATTCTTTCCTTTGTGAAGGTAAAATTAATGCCCAAATAGTGTCCCCATTGCCCCAAGCTTATCATCTCGAACCCTCTTTCAAGTTGTTTCTTCAACCATGCAATCTTTTCATTAATGTTCCTTGTGATGACAAGATCATCTACAACATGACTATTAGGATTTCATTATGCTAAAAGTAGAAATTGGAGTTTGCTCCACACTTAGTCATTTGTACACTTTTGAAAAACTTGTCGATCTTTTCATACCATGTTCGAAGAGCCTTATGGAGTCAATATAATGTTTTGTTTAGTTGACAAACCAAATATTCACTTCTAGGCTTGACAAATCCTTTAGGTTGCTTCATGTAAACTTCTTATTAGAAATCACCATTCAAAAATGTTGTTTTAACATCCATGTGCCATATGTCCAACCATGATGTGCCACTAGAACTATCACACTTCTAATTGTGCTCCATTTAATTACTAGCACAAAAGTTTCTTAAAAGTCTAAATCTTTTTTTTATTTGTTTCCTTTAGTCATTAATCGGACTTTGTATTTTGAAGGTTTTCCTATGGAATACATTTTCATTTTATAGACCCACTTGGTTATAATTGGCCTCTTTCTTGCTAGCAATTCAGTCAATTGCATGTTTGGTTGTAAACGATGGAATCCATCTTTTCAATCATGGCCCTTCACCATCCTTCGTATGCTACTACTTCTAAGAATGTGGTTGGTTCCCAAACATTTCCCACAATGGATTCCTTAAATTGCATGGGCATCATGGTTGTTCTTTTTAGTTGATGTTGTGGTATTTTAATTTGACTAGCTACCATAGATCCTTGATCATTATTTAAATTGATTCCATCATTGGTTGGTTCAATCCTTTTTGCTAAATGTTCACAATTTGTAGAAGATTCATTCCTTGTATCTAATGACTTACATGATAGAGTACTACCTTGGGATGATTTTTTTGTAAGCCTTTGAAACATGTTTGAAAAACTTCCAATGTTGTTTAAGTGTTGCACAATGCTAAGCTCCTTTGTCTTCTCCTTCATCAAATTGGTTGAATGCTCAAGAGATGAAACACTTAGTCCATGAATTGGTGTTATCTAAGTTGATCCCAATGATCCAATGTGTGTTTTGTCAAACATCACATCCTGACTTAATATTATTTTCCTAGTTTCGAGATTGAATAATCTATAAGCTTTGGTGTGAGTGTCACAGCCCACCAACCAACACAATTAAGATTTTGGATCAAAGTTCTTTCTCTTGGGATTTAGAATCAAGTTGTGAGCTACACACCCAAAGATCCTCAAGTGTTGCAAGTTCAATTTTTGTCCAAAGTACAACTTTTTCCGACATCTTTCCTTGGTTGGTTCAAGATGGTGATTTGTTCATTACATAATTAGTAATGTTCATTTCCTTTTACCATATGTTCTTAAGTAATTTTCTTTCCAACAATATGCTCCTTGTTTATTCAATAATTGTCATGTTTTAAACCTTTCAGAAACACCATTTTGTTGAACAATGTGAACTTGACTAAATTGCCTTTTAATCCCATGATTTCGATAGTAGTTGTTGAATTCATTGCTAATGTATTCACTGCTTTTATCTGATCTAAGGACTTTGACCAATTTCTTTGTCTCCTTTTCAACTACATGTTCTTGAAGTTCTCAAATGCATACAATGTTTTAGAATTTTTCTTTAAAAAATGCACCCAAGTTTTTTTTTTGTAATCATCAATAAAGGTGATGAAATACTTAGATCTAGAGAATGACTTGGTGGAGAAGGTGCAAATGTCCATGTGTATCACCTCCAATGCATCTTTCGCTTTTGCTTGAAACTTTTGAGGGATCAATTTTTGTGACTAGTTGCCTGCCATGCACTTTGTGCAAGTTTTGATTGCATCTTTTGTCAACCTTTGCATGCTTGTCACCATGTCTTTTTCACTCATTATGTGTAACACAAGTGATAATGCAAATGTGCGAACCTCCTATGCTAAATATTGGTTTGATGTTAGTGTGCATCCCCACTTGTTTACTTTTGTTGCCCATGCCGAAACAATTTGTGTGGATGACTTAATAGAAGGAACTTCAAGTTTGTAAAGTCTATTCTTAGGATCTCTAACTCCTTTTGCCACAATAGTGTTTGGATCATCATTATGTATGACCAAACACTTATGAGAATAAAAAATCATATTATTCCCTTTGTTAGTAATCATGCCAATTAACAATAATTTTTTGGTGAGATTAGGGACATAAAAAAACATTTGTGATAATCTTTATTTTCTCGGAAGCAGAAGTAATATTGATTTTTCCTTTTCCATACACACAATGGATATGACTTTTTATTGACTTAACATTCTAGATTTTGACAAAATTTTCCAAAGTTCTAAAACTAAAATTATTTCTTAACATGTGTTTAGTAGCACCTAAATCAAGATACTAAGTTTCTACTGGATGCTCACTACTATTAGATTCTATAGCAACCACTATTGTCTCAAATAAATCCACATTACTTTTAGTTTCGTTCTCATTAATGTCTTCCTCCATTAAATTAGTAATTTGATCAAGTTCTGTTGTGTCTAACAACTTTCCTTTGATTTGACATTTAGTAACAATCTTGTTTCTAAATGTAGGACCTTGGTTGGGTTTCTTTTTCTTGGGCTTTGGGTAGTTGTTTATGCAATGACCATATTTTTCACAATCGTAGACATTTTTAGTGTGTTTGCCATTTTTGCCTTTGTTTTTTTTCTCTTTCAAAAGATATTTGAATTTCAACAATAATGTTTCTTTAGTTTCAATTTGATCTCCATGCAACTCCCTTTGTTGTGCCTCTTATAACAACTTAGATGTGAATTGATCAAAGTTTGGAAGAGTTTCTTGAATTGACACTCTTTGCATGAAATTTTCATGAAATTTTGGTAAAACATTTAGTACTATCAATACTACATCTTCATCTTTGATAACATCTCCTATTCCTACAATTTGGATTAAAAGAATCTTAGCAATAAACAAGAAATCTAACATGTTTATATAATCTTGCATGGTTAGTTTGTAGAACTTGTTTTGAAGCATAAGGGGTTTTTGTGTTGTTGTAGATTCATAAAGATCTTCAGTATAGTTCAAATTGCACGAGGACTTTCAAAATGAAAGATGTGAAGAATAACTTCATCTTTCACTAAAAGATTAATGATCGCCAACACACAAATTCAACATTACTGTGAAACAATTAAATCTTCCTTCACAATTGTTCATGCAAGGTCTGGTGCAACTACATGCCAAAACATCTCTCACATCAATATATTTTTCATCCTAAATTTCTAAGCTCCAAAGTTCATAGCCCCTAGCATTTTGTAGTGGTTTGATACAATGTTTTCACTTCTTGAGTTCAACATTTTAACAATCGAAATTGTTGTGTTTTCTTAATTAGATGTTGTAGAATTACTTTCCCTCCTTGCCTGTGTGTGTTGAATCTATTGATTGAGGACTCTGCTTTGAAAGATACAAGACTATGAGGTCTTATATTGAACTCCAACCTTCTAGACATCATTTTAAATGACTTCAAGAATGATTATTAAAAGTTTTTTAGTATTGAAGCAAACAAAGAATTCTCTAGTAACATATCATTTTCAAGTAAGATCGCTTTGATATCATGAAAAAATATACAATTTGAAATAAATTATATTCCAAAGTAATGAACTACTAATTATTAGTAGTATAAATACAATTAATTATTAAAATAGTTAATGATCGACCTTAACAAAAACTACTGTGATCAATATAAAATCACATTACTAATAACATGGAGTTCTATTGTTCTTAGTTTATAGTCATTGCCAACGCTCCCACTACTGGTTTATGGCCACCATCTCTTGACTTCACATGATTACAATTTTAATGATTTAAAAAAAAGGCAACTACTATATTTTAACTTTCAATAATTATTTAATTCACTATACATGTGTGGTGTGTAATTAACAATATTCTACAAAAATTATTAATACAACTTTGATATTTAGGGTTCATGTGCATATTGTAAAGCCACAAACTTCCTTCAATGTATAGAAGCATGTAGATGATGATGAAACCTTGGCAAACACTAGGAATCAAAGCACCCAACAAAGGGGAAAAGAGAAGGAACAAAGGGAGAGGACAAAACCCAAAGTGAGTTGTTAAGGGGCAAAGGAACAAATCATGTTTCGATACTCCCACTAGTTGCATGAGCATATATAAAGCACATGAGAATCTTGATAGAGTGCTATGTCTAGAAGAGCTCTCAATTGCAATGACGATATGCCCCAAGATAGAGGCTACCTAAGCTCTTGCAAGCTATTGACACCCTTTGCCTTAAAAAAAAAAAGGTATCTACACCCTATGTAGATGGTTAGTACTTAGTACATAGGGAGGTATAAGGGCTAGTGGGTTGTTAGTAGATAAGGTTTGCACCTACTGATCTAACCATTGTGGTTAACTAGTGAACTGTAACCAGATGAAAAAATGTTTTCTGTTCACCTACCTTCATCCCTCATGATGCACTAGTAGGTGTTGGTTCACTCTGACCCACATGAGAGGTGTTAATGAGTTTCAAATCTTACTTTGTATGTTTTATCAGCTCACCAAAAGCCTTACACCAAAAAGCTTTTACAAAGTAGAAGCCTTATTCCCCTTCCACAACACGGGATCATTTGATTAAAAGAGTGGAGAAATGATGGTTCCTTTGCAATTCTCAGATGCATATTGCCTCTTCATATGTGGCATGAAAAGTTGAATGTACATCTTTGAACATTGTGCATGATAAAAAAGTCAGAAATAGAATGGATAAAGAAATTAGCATATTTTGGAAGCACTTTGGAAGTGGGGACACCACCAACCCAGCAGTCCATGTAGCCAATGACAAATTGTTACAAAGGAGAATTGCCAGTGCCATAAATAATGGTTTTTAAAAAACCCTTTTGGGCATGTGATTTTCATCACCAGGCAATGGACGCGGGTGACATCAAGGCAAAAACTTCAAGGAACACTCTTCTCAAAACAACTATGACACTTCAAAAGCTTAGGATGTGATTAGTGGGTCATAAGGAGCAAGGTGGTGGGGTGCATAGGAATGGTGACGATATGCTATTTGAACAGCAACACTTACTCTCCACCAAATTCCAAGTCCTTTCAAAGAAGAAAGCCATCAACTTTTTTTTTGAAGAGTAGGATTTCATCTTTTCATATAGTCGAATTCCACGGTGGAGGTGGATACAACAAAAATCTGTTGCCAACTTCTCCAAAATAACTCACCCGTTGAAATGCATGAGGACTCAAAAAAATAACAACACAACCACATCAGACCTATAACAACACCCGATTGCCCAAATGTGACAAATCCTTAACAAATTGTGAAAAACCCACCTAGGAAAATGAAGCCAAATAAGCTACATCACCTCACATACCATAATAGGTAACAAATCCAACTCATAAAGTCCAACATATCTTAGGAAACAAGGCAAGTAGCCAAAAAGATAGTGTGTAATTTACTTAAGCATACAACATCGTATGCAATTTCTTTCATGTTTAGTATGGCCAACAACAACTACAAATAGAGCCAAAAATCTGATGTGGGAAAAGTTGTCAGAACTCAGAACCCCCAGCAAAATCTTAACCCCAAAAACAAAAAAAAAAGAAAAGAAAAAAAAGAGCCATTAAATAGGTTACTTGATGACAGGAAAATAATGATTAAAAAAAAAAAACTGCACCATTTGATAGTGTATACGTAGCCCCATGCACCATACCAATGGGATTTATGAGCTAACAATTTCTTAACTTGTTTTTCTCCTTTTTTTCAGTAGGGTTTTTTTTTTGGGTGGCCTATTTTGTTGTTTTAAAAATTTTGGGGCCGTGGACTTTGGGTCTCTTATTTTATTTTGGGTGGTTGTTTTTTGTCTTCAATTTTTGGGCTTTTGGGTGGGTAGGTAGTGTTTTTTTTGTTTCCAATTTTGGGTTTTTGGGTGGGTGGGTGGGTAGTTTTTTTCGTTTTCAATTTTGGGTTTTTGGGGGGTAAGGGAGTTGGGGGGTGGAGGGGGACTTTTGCT
>Ga0209208_10006024_pt1 | contig 16785 bp, 14 predicted proteins | sample S1TSphfallax_3_FD_187694 | JGI IMG/M metagenome (GOLD analysis project Ga0209208, IMG submission 187694) | Host-associated microbial communities from peat moss isolated from Minnesota, USA - S1T2_Fd - Sphagnum fallax MG (SPAdes) (version 2) | ecosystem: Host-associated > Plants > Peat moss >...
GTGTTTTCCACCACCACCACCGCGTCGTCCACCACGAAGCCGGTGGCGATGGTGAGCGCCATCAGCGAGAGATTATCGATCGAGAAGCCGAGCAGGTACATCGGCCCGAAGGTGCCGATGATCGAGACCGGCACGGCAAGGCCGGGGATGAGGGTGGCGCGGCCGGAGCGCAGGAACACGAACACCACGCCGACCACCAGCAGCACTGCGAGGAAGAGCGTGCGCTCGGTATCATCCAGAGCGCCGCGGATGGATTGGCTGCGGTCCAGCACGACCGCGAACTTGATCGAGGGCGGGAGGGCGGCTTCCAGCCGCGGCAGCATGGCGCGCGCCTGGTCCACGGTTTGGATGACATTGGCGCCGGGGCTGGGATGGACGATGACCAGCACGGCGGGCTTGCCGTTGAACAGGCCTGCGTTTTGCAGGTTTTCCACCGCGTTATCGACCTCGGCGACATCGGACAAGCGGACGGCTTCGCCGTTGCGATAGGCGATGACGAGGTCGCGGTACTGGGCGGCGAGGGTTGCCTGGTCATTGGTGTAGATCTGGTAGCGCTGGGACCCGACGTCGAAATAGCCTTTGGGTGAGTTGGCGTTGGCGGCGGCGAGGGCGGCGCGCACATCCTCAAGCCCGATGCCGTCGCGGTTGAGCGGGCCTGGTTCCAGTTCTACGCGCACCGCCGGCAGCGCGGCACCTCCGAGCTCGACATCGCCGACACCGTTGATCGAACTGAATTGCTGCTCGAGCACAGTGTCGGCCGAATCGTAGAGCTGGCCGGGGGTGAGCGTGGTTGAGGTGAGGGCGAGGATCATGATCGGCGCTTCGGCCGGGTTGAACTCATTATAGGTGGGGTTAGAGCGCAGCGTGGTCGGCAGATCGGCGCGGGCGGCCTGGATGGCGGCTTCAACGTCGCGGGCCGCGCCGTCGATGTTGCGGTCGAGGCCGAATTGCAGGGTGATGCGGGTGGTGCCGACGCCTGATTGCGAGGTCATCTGGTCGACATCGGCGATCACGCCGAGATGGCGTTCCAGCGGCTCGGCGACGGTGGCGGCCATGGTGTCCGGGCTGGCGCCGGCCATCTGCGCCATCACCTGGATGGTGGGAAAGGAGATCGCCGGCAGCGGCGCGACGGGGAGCTTGAAATAGGCCAGCATGCCCGACAGCGCGATGCCGATGGTCAGCAGCGTGGTCGCCACCGGCCGGCGGATGAAGATGGCGGAGAGGTTCACGCGGGGCGCGCCGGGGCGGCGCCGCGCTTGGGCACCAGCCGGTCAAACGCCAGATAGACCACCGGGGTGGTGAACAAGGTAAGGATCTGGCTGACCGCGAGGCCGCCGACGATGGCGAGGCCGAGCGGGGCGCGCAGCTCCGCGCCCATGCCGCCGCCCAGCATCAGCGGCACGCCGGCCAGCATGGCGGCCAGCGTGGTCATTAAAATGGGCCGGAAGCGCAGCAGGCAGGCCTCGTAAATCGCCTCGTGCGGGGATTTGCCCTCGTTGCGCTCCGCGTGCAGGGCGAAATCGACCATCATGATGGCGTTTTTCTTGACGATGCCGATCAGCAGCACGATGCCGATGATGCCGATGACGTCCAACCCTTCACCTGAAACCCAGAGGAACAGCAGCGCGCCGATGCCGGCCGAGGGCAGTGTGGAGATGATGGTGACCGGGTGGATGAAGCTCTCATAGAGCACGCCAAGCACGATATAGACGCCGACCAGAGCGGCGATCAGCAAAAACACCTCATTGCCGAGCGTGCCCTGGAAGGCGAGCGCCGCGCCCTCAAACGAGGTGGTGACCGATGCCGGGAAATGCAGGGATTTTTCCGCCGCCGTGATGGCGTCGACCGCGCCGCCGAGCGAGGCGCCGGGGGCCAGGTTGAAGGAGATGGTGGTGGCGGGAAACTGGCCGAGATGCTCGATCACCAGAGGTTCGGGCTGATCCTCGAAGGTCGCGATCGCCGAGAGCGGGACCTGGCCGCCGGCGGCCGATGAGGAGGGCAGATAGATCGCGCCCAGCGAGGCCACGCTGGTCATCAGCTTGGGGTCGACCGTCATGATCACGCGGTACTGGTCGGTATCGGTGAAGATGGTCGAGATGATGCGCTGGCCGAAGGCGTCGTAGAGCGCGTCGTCCACGGTGGCGGGGGTGATGCCAAAGCGCGCGGCCTGGGTGCGGTTGATGTTGATGAAGACGGAGTTGCCGGCGCTTTCCAGCTCGCTCGCGACATCGGTTAATTGCGGCAGAGCTTTGAGCTTGGCCATCAGCTCGGGCACGTAGATGTTGAAATCGCTCGCATTGGCGTCTTCCAAGGTGAATTGGTAGAGCGTGGGGGAGACCGTGCTGTCCAAAGTCAGGCTTTGCACCGGCTGCATGAAGAGCTGGATGCCGGGCACGCCGGCGACCTCCTGGTTCAGCCGCGCGATGATCTGGGTCGCGCTGTCGCTGCGTTCGGATTTGGGTTTGAGGTTGATCAGGAACCGGCCCTGGTTGAGGGTGGTGTTGGTGCCGTCCACGCCGATATAGGAGGACAGGCTGACGACGTCCTTGTCCTTCAGGATCGCGTCCGCCAGCGCCTGCTGGTGCGCGGCCATGGCGGCGTAGGAGGTGGCTTGGGAGCCCTGGCTGATGCCCTCGATCACGCCGGTATCCTGGACCGGGAAAAAGCCCTTCGGGATTGCGATATACATCAGGATGGTGAGGATGAAGGTGCCAATCGCGACCGCCAAAGTGAGGCGGGTATGGGCGAGGATCCAGGTCAGGCCGCTTCCATAGGCGGCGATGACGCGCTCGAACTGACGCTCGTTCCAATTCTCAAAGCGGTTCTGCGTCACCTCACTTTTGGCGCGCAGCATGCGCGCGCACAGCATCGGCACCAAGGTGAGCGAGACGATGCCGGAGATCACGATGGTGACCGCGAGTGTCACCGCGAATTCGGAGAACAGCCGGCCGACCACGTCGCCCATGAAGAGCAGCGGGATCAGCACGGCGATGAGGGAGATGGTGAGCGAGATGATGGTGAAGCCGATCTGCCCGGCGCCGGTGAGGGCGGCGGCGAGCGGGGTTTCCCCCGCCTCGATAAAGCGGGAGATGTTCTCGATCATCACGATCGAATCATCGACCACGAAGCCGGTGGCGACGATGAGCGCCATGAGGGAGAGATTATCGATCGAGAAATTGCAGAGATACATCACCCCGAGCGTGCCGATGAGCGAAACCGGGACGGCGATGCTGGGGATGATGGTGGCGCGGACATTGCGCAGGAACACGAAAATCACCGCGACCACCAGCAATATACTCAATGAGAGTTCGAATTCGGCGTCGCTCACCGAGGCGCGGATGGAGGTGGTGCCGTCGCTCAGCACCGTGACGTTCATGGCGGCCGGCAGGCCGGCGGTGAGCATCGGCAATTGCGCGCGGATCGCGTTTACCGTTGCGATGACGTTGGCGTTGGGCTGGCGGTCGACGTTCAAAATGATCGCCGGTGTGCGATTATCCCAGGCGCCGAGCTCGGCATTCTCGGGGGCGGAGATGATTTTGGCGACATCGCCGAGATAGACCGGATTGCCGTTTTTGTACGCCACCACCAGCTTGGCGTAGGCGCTGGCATCGGTGATCTGGTCGTTGTCGTTGATCGTGTAGGTTTGCGCCGGGCCGGAAAAACTGCCCTTCGGCGTATCGACGTTGAGATTGCCGATATCGGTGCGGATATTGTCGATGCTGAGGCCGTAGGAGGCGAGCGCCAGGGGGTTGACCTCGACCCGCACGGCGGGGGTGTTGCCGCCGCTGACGGTGACCAGGCCGACACCCGCAACCTCGGAGATTTTCGAGGCGAGGCGGGAATTGGCCAGGCTTTCGAGATCGATCAGGCTCATGGTCTTGGAGGTGATGGCGAGCGTCATCACCGGCGCGTCGGCCGGGTTGACCTTGGCGTAGATCGGCGGGGCCGGCAGGTCGCTCGGCAACAGATTGCCGGCGGCGTTGATCGCGGCTTGCACCTCCTGCTCGGCAATATCGAGGCTGAGCGAGAGATTGAATTGCAGGGTGATGACCGAGGCGCCGGCCGAGCTCGACGAGGACATCTGGTTCAGCCCCTCGATCTCGCCGAGCTGGCGCTCCAACGGGGCGGTGACGGTGTCTGTCATCACCTCGGGCGAGGCGCCGGGGTAGAAGGTTTGGACCTGGATGGTTGGGTAGGTGACATCCGGCAAAGCGGAGATCGGGATGAATTTGAAGGCGACCAGCCCGGTCAGCATAAAGGCGATCATCAGCAGCGAGGTCGCCACCGGCCGCAGGATGAAAAGGCGGGAGGGGTTCACTGGGCGGCTTGGGGCGCGCTTGAACCGCCGGAGTTGCCGCCGCTGGCGCCATCGCCGCCGCCGCCGGACCAATTGCCGTGATGGTGGTGGTGACCGGTTTTCGCGGCCGGTACCACAGGTGCGGCGCCGGGGGCGGCGGTGATGGTGATTTTCGCACCCTCGCGCAGGCGGTCCACCCCGTCGGTCACCACCACGTCACCGGCGGCAAGGCCGCTGGTGATGACGGTGTTGGTGCCGTCCGTCGGGCCGGGGGTGACGACCTGGACATGCACGGTGTCATCGGGCTGCACGAGATAGACGTAAGAGCCGGGCGCGCCGGATTGCACGGCGGGGCTGGGGACCAGCACGGCGCTGGTGAGGGTGTTGACCAGCAGATGGACGTTGACGAACTCGTTGGGGAAGAGCTGGCCGTCGGTATTCGCGAAGGTGGCGCGCAGCTTCACCATGCCGGTGGAGGTGTCCACCTGGTTGTCCACCGCGGTTAGCGTTCCGTCCTCGAGCTTGGTGGTATCGTCGCTCGCATAGGCGGTGGCGGGCAAGGTGGCGCCCTGCCCGAGCCGGACCAGGACCGGGGCGAGATCGGTCTGCGCGACCGAGAACTCGACGGTGGTGGGGGACACGGTGGTGACCACCGCAAGGCCGGTCGAGCTGCCGGAGGTGACGTAGTTGCCGGGATCGACCAGACGCAGGCCGATGCGGCCGGTGACCGGCGCGGTGATGTGGCAATAGACCAAATTGAGCTTGGCACTGTCGATATTCGCCTGGTCTACCTGGGTGGCGGCGAGGTCGGATGTGACAATGAAGCGCTGGTCGGTCACCTCCTGGGCCTGAATGGAGTCCTGGCGGAGCAGCGTTTCGTAGCGCGCGAGGTCGGAACGGGCCTGGGCGAGGGTTGCGCTGTCTTTCGCGAATGTGGCCTCGTCCTCCTCCAAGGCGACCTGGTAGGGGCGCGGGTCGATCTCGGCCAGGAATTGGCCGGCGGTGACCATCTGGCCCTCGGTAAACGCCACCTGGGTCAGATAGCCGCTGATTTGCGGCAGGATGGTGACCGTGGCGGTGGGGGTGACGGTGCCCAGCTCATCGAGCGTGATCGGCATGGAACCCAGCACCGCCTTGGCGGCGCCGACGGCCTGCGGCGCGACACCGCGCTTGGCGGCGCCGCCGCCGGAATGACGGTACCAGACGAAGGCCGCGAGCAACACGAGAAGGGCTAAAACGATCCAACGCTTTTTGATGCCACGCCGTTTGCCGACCGTTTCTACCACGCGCCCATGCTCCAGATTATGCTTGAACGGTCTATAGAGAGATAACGCCGCGCTGTCCTGGGGGAGAATGCTGCGGGTTGATGACAAAAAGTAACCAGGGACAAGAAGGGAAGAGGTCGCTTTTTTGAAAAAAAGCTCCGCAAAAAACTTTTGATTCCGCTGGGCTTCGGGGACTTCACCCGCAACGCCCTATAGACCTAAAAAGTTTTTGCGGAGCTTTTTTTAAAAAGCGACCGCTTATTTCTCTATTTTTTCCAGCCCGCCCATGTACGGGCGCAGGGCGGCGGGGATGGTGATGCTGCCATCCTCGTTCTGGTAGGTTTCCAGCACGGCGATGAGGGCGCGGCCGACGGCGACGCCGGAGCCGTTCAAAGTGTGGACGAAATCGGGCTTGTTGTCGGCGCCGCGGTAGCGGGCGTTCATGCGGCGGGCCTGGAAGGCGCGGGTGTTGGAGCAGGAGGAGATCTCCCGGTACATGCCCTGGCCCGGCAGCCAGACTTCCAAATCGTAGGTTTTGGCGGCGGAGAAGCCGGTATCGCCGGCGCAGAGCAGCATGCGGCGATAGGGCAGTTCCAGGCGTTCCAGGATGGTTTCGGCGCAGCGTGTCATGCGCTCGTGCTCGGCATCTGAGTCCTCGGGTGCGGTGATGCTGACGAGTTCGACCTTTTGGAATTGGTGCTGGCGGAGCATGCCGCGCACGTCCCGGCCGGCGGAGCCGGCTTCGGCGCGGAAGCTGGGGGTAAGTGCGGTGAGGCGCATGGGCAGCGCCGATTGGGGCAGGATTTCCCCGGCGGCGAGGTTGGTGAGCGAGACCTCGGCGGTGGGAATGAGCCAGCGGCCATCCGTGGTTTTGAACAGATCCTCGGCGAATTTGGGGAGCTGGCCGGTGCCGAACATGGCGGCGTCGTTCACCAGCAGGGGCACGGCGGTTTCGGTATAGCCGTGCTCGCTGGTGTGGATGTCGATCATGAACTGGCCGAGCGCGCGCTCCAGCCGGGCGAGGGCGCCGCGCAGGATGGTGAAGCGCGTGCCGGCGAGTTTGGCGGCGGCGGCAAAATCCATCAGGCCGAGGGCTTCGCCGAGTTCGAAATGCTCTTTGGGTTGGAAGGGGAAGTTGCGCAGCGTGCCGTGGGTTTTTTCGATGCGGTTGGCGGTTTCGTCGCGGCCTTCGGGGACTTGGGCGTCGAGGATGTTGGGTAGGGCCGCGAGTCTATCGCGCAGCGCGGCTTCGTGGTGCAGGAGGTCGGCTTCCAGCGTTTCCATGCGGTTGCGCAGGGTGCTGCCTTCTAATTCCAATCCGGTGGTGTCGGCTTTGGCGCGTTTGGCCTCGCCGATTTGTTTGGCGAGCGCGTTGCGTCTGGTTTGCAGCTCCTGCAATTCGGCGGTGACGGCGCGGCGCTGCTGGTCCGAAGCGATGATTGAAATTGAAGGCTGCAAGACGTTGCCGCGGCGGAACATCGCCTGGTCGAATCCGGCGGAGTCTTCACGGATTGCCTTGATGTCATGCATTTATCGGCTGGCCCTTGTTAGATCGTTATTTGGCGGTTTGGGGAGCGGGCGGGAGAATTCGTGGATGCCGGCCTGCGCCGGCATGACGGGTGGCGGGCGTGTGCCGGTGGAGATGGGCGGCTTGGCGCAGCGGCGGTGCCAGTTGCGAGCTGCCTGGGATAAAAAATTTTTTGGTTCTTTTTTTTAAAAAAGAACCGCTTTCTTGCCTCAGCCTGCAATCTTCGGCTCCACCAGGCGGACGGAGAAGACCGAGATTTCGAACAGGAGCACCAGCAAGGCGGCCATCAGGCATTGGGAGGGCACGTCCGGCGGGGCCATGATGGCGGCGAGGATGAAGCAGCCGACATAGGCGTAGCGCCGGTATTTTTTTAAGCTGGCGGAGGTGAGGATGCCGACGCGGCCGAGCAAAGTGAGCAGCACCGGGAGCTCGAAAGAGATGCCGAAGGCGAAGATGAGCTTCATGACGATGCTCAGATAGTCGCTGACTTTTGCCATCAGGGCGATCTGGATGTCGGCGCCGGAGCCGGTGTTCTGGAAGCTCAGGAAGAAGCGGAAGGCGACGGGGAAGAAGCCGTAATAGGCGAGCGCGCCGCCCATGAAGAACAAGATGGGGGTGACCAGCAGGAAGGGCAGCATGGCGCGTTTCTCGCGCCGGTAGAGGCCGGGGGCGACGAACATCCAGAGCTGGGCGGCGACCACGGGGAAGGAGATGAAGGCGGCGGCGAAGGCCGCGACCTTCACATAGGTGAAGAACGCCTCGTACAGCGCCGTGTAGATCAATTGCGGTTTTTCACCGCGCAAGGCCAATTGGTGGGCGAGCGGGGCGGCCAGAAAATCATAGATGCGCGGCGCGAAATGGTAGCAGACGACGAAGGCGATGATGAAGGCGACCGCGGAATAGATCAGCCGACGGCGCAGCTCCGCCAGATGCTCCAGCAAGGGCATCTCTTTATCGTCGATCTCGTCATCCGGCGGGGGCGGCACGTTATCCAAGGCTCAGTATCCCCAACGCTTGGTGCCGGGTGGAATGAAGGCCGGCACGGGTTTTTTGCGCGCGGCGTCCGGCGGGATGAAGGCCGGCGCGTCCGGCGTTTCCTCCACCACCGGGGCGGGCGGCGTGTAGAAAGTGGTGTTCGGCATTTCGAACGGCTTGGCGGCGAGATCGGCCAAGCTGCCATCCGGATCGACCACCGAGGTGGCGGCGGATTTGAAGTCGAACCGGCGGATTTTGTTGATTTCGGTCTTCACGTCCGAGAGATTGGCTTCGCGCATCATCTCGTCCAGATGGCCCTGGAACTCGCCCGCCATGCCGCGGGCCTTCTTCATCAGGCCGGTGACGGTGCGGATGGCGACCGGCAAATCCTTCGGGCCGATGGCGATGAGCGCCACCGCCAGAATGATCCCGATCTCTGCCCATGAAAATCCAAACATGATGGCGGGTAGCTAGCAGCCTTCGGCGCGGCGGCAAAGGCGGCGGCATTGGGCGGCGGCGGCGCCCCCCGCACCGCCGCCAAGGAGCAAAAGTTTTTTGGTTCTTTTTTTCAAAAAAGAACTGCTTACTTCACCTCCAACTCGCGCATCAGCCGTTCGAGCCCGGTATCGCGCAGGCCGAGTGATGCGAGATGCGCCACGGTATTTTCCAGATATTCCCGGCAGGTGCCGAGGTCGCCGCGGCCGGTGGCGATGAGATTGGCGGTCTCGGCCACGCTCAGCTCTCTGATATAGCGCGGATGGGCGCGGTTGATGACGAAGGTGACGGCGCGGATTTTGCGCTGGTCCGGCAGTTCGTCCGGCAGTTCGTCCGGCAGTTCGTCCGGTAGTTCGAGCGTGACCCAGCGGGCGTGGTAGGCGCCGCCGAACATTTCGCGCTGCCAGAGGATGTGCAGCTCCTGCGCGATTTTATCGGCCTGGATGCGGAAGGCGACACCTTTGCAGGCGCCGCCGCGATCAAGCGCCAGCATGACGCCGGGGAGTTCCGGCGTGCCGCGGCCCATGATCATTTTGAGACAAAAGCGGCGGTGCCAGCCGCGCAGCAAAGCGGGGCTGGAGGCGGTGAATTCGAAGGCCGGGTTCCAGATGAGGGAGCCATAGCCGAACACCCAGAGATCTTCGCCGGGCGGGTGGGTGCTCAGGATTTTTTGCAGCAGGAGGGCCATTTCGGCCTCGGTCCGCCAGCGCATATCGGGCAGTTTTTCGGCGTATTCGCGCTGGCGCGCGCGCAGGGAGCCATCCAACAGGGTGTCGCGGGTGATTTTGAGCTGGGTCACGCCGGGTGCTCGGGCGGGACGGGTTCGGTGGTCTGGCCAAGTTCGGGGGCTGGGCTGAGGGCGGGGCCGGTGGGGTCGATCAGCAGCTCCTCACGGCGCGGCAGGTCGCGCAGATCGTTCAGGCCGAACTGGGCGAGGAAGGCCGGGGTGGTGCCCCAGAGGGTCGGGCGGCCGGGGGTTTCGCGCCGGCCTTTGGGGGTGATGAGGCCGTTTTCCAGCAGCAGATCGAGGGTGTTTTGCGAGAGGCTGGCGCCGCGGATCTCCTCGATCTCGCCGCGGGTGACGGGCTGGTGGTAGGCGACGATGGCGAGGGTTTCCATCGCGACACGGGGCAGGCGGCGGGGTAGCTCGACGACTTTGCGCAAGGTGGGCGCGATATCGGGGGCGGTGCGGAACTGCCAGCCGCCGGCGGCCTGCACGAGGTTGACGCCGCGCTCAGCGTATTGCGCGGCGAGGGTGGCGAGGATGGCGTCGACATCCGTGTCCTCGGGCAGCAAATTGGCGAGGGTGCGGGTGGTGACCGGCTGGGTGCTGGCGAAGATCACGGCCTCGGCGAGGCGGAGCGGTTCGTCGATTGGTTCACTCATGGGGGCCCTCGGCGCGGCGGACCAGAATCGGGCCGAATTGGGTGGATTGGGCGAGCTGGACGGCGCCGTCTTTGGCCATTTCCAGCCCCGCCAGCAAAGTGGCGGAGAGTGCTGCGCGGCGCGGCAGACCCTCGGCGAGGCCGTCGGGCAGGAAAGACTGCAAATCCGACCAGTCCGGCAGGGAGCCGACCAGGCGGGCCAGGCGCTCCAGCGCGTTTTGCACGGAGAAATAGGTCATGGGCTTCGGGCGGTAGGCGAGCTTGGCGCCGGCGCGGCGGCGGGCGGCGAGATAGGCGCTGAGCAGGCCGGCCATGTCGAGGCGCAGGCGGGAGCGGTCAGTCTCGGTCATTTCCTCCGCGATGCCGCGATGAAAAATGTCCCAGCCGAGCTGCGGGCGGCGGGACATCCAGGCGGCGGCGGCGCGCACGGCCTGCAGATCGACCAGGCGGGCGGCGAGGGTTTCGGCGGCGGCCTCGGCGTCGTCCGGCTCGCCCAAGGCGGGCACCAGCAGGCGGGATTTGAGCCAGGTGAGCCAGGCGGCCATGACCAGCCAGTCGGCCGCGAGCTCCAGCCGGACGCGGCGGGCGCCTTCGATGACGGCCAGGAATTGCTCAACGAGGGCGAGGATAGAGATTTTGGCGAGATCGACCTTTTGGGCGCGGGCGAGCTCCAGCAGCAGGTCCAGCGGGCCCTCAAACCCTTCGAGGTTCAGCACCAGGCTTTCAGATTCCACGCAACAACTCCGCGATCCGCACCACGATCTCCTCGGCCCAGGGCAGGATCCGGCCCATCGCCTGCTGGAACGGATCGAACCTGATGCCAAACTGCCCGAGTGCCACCGGCAGCACAAACAAAACCAGCAGAACCAGGAGAATTCCGGATTTTTCGAAGCGGGCGAGCGGGCGGGCGAGGCTTAACGGTAGGATGCCGACGGCGATTTTGCCGCCATCCATGGGCGGCAAGGGGATGAGGTTGAAAATCCCCAAAGTGAGGTTGATGAGGATGAAATATTGCCAGAACACCGAATCATGCCCGGCGGCCAGCGCCAAAGCGCCGGCGATGGCGAGGGCAAAATTCATCAGCGGGCCGGCGGCGGCGACGATCGCCATGAGCTGGCGCGGGTGCGGCTGGCCGTTGACGCGCAGCGCCATCGGGTTGACCGGGACGGGTTTGGCCCAGCCATAGAGGAACTGCACGCGGCCGATGGTGACGAGCTGGCCGATGGCGAGCAGCAGCGGCACGGCGATGGTGCCCATGCGGTCCACATGTTTGAACGGGTTGAGGGTGAGGCGGCCGGCGGCCTCAGCGGTTTTGTCGCCAAAGGCGCGGGCCACCACGCCATGCGCGAGCTCGTGCAGCACGACCGCGATGACGAGGGCGAGGATGATGTCGAGCGGGTTACCGCCCATCGGGCAAGGCCTCCAATATGGCTTGGTTGCCGGCCAGATCGCCGGCGCAATAGAGCGCCATATCGCATCCGGCGGCCAGAGCCGCCAGGGCGCGGGCCGGCGGGCTGCCTTGCAGCGCGCCCATCGCCAGGTCGTCGCTGAGCAAAACCCCGGTGAAGCCGATGATGCCGCGGATGACGCGCTGGATGACGATGGGGGAGATGGTGGCGGGAAGATCGTCATAGGCCTCGAACACGACATGGGCGGTCATCGCCCAGGGCAGCGCCCGGTTGGCGATGAAGGGGTGGAAATCGGCGGCGAGGTCTGACGCGGTGACGCGCGGCAAATCGACATGGCTGTCCACCATCGCGCGGCCATGGCCGGGGATGTGCTTCATTATGGGGATCACCCCAGCCTCGATGATGCCGGCGGCGAGGGCGGCGCCGAGGCTCGCGACGATGGCGGGATCTTCCGAGAGCGCGCGGTCCCCCACCACGGCGCTGGCATTTGGCTGGCGGACATCCAGCACCGGGGCGGCGGCGATGTCGAACCCGGCGGCGGCCACCATGCGGCCCAAAGCGAGGCCATGGGCGTAGGCGGCGTCCACGCTGGTGAGGCTGGCGGGCGCCGGCAGCGCCGGCCAGTGCGGCGGGCGCAGGCGGGCGACGCGGCCGCCCTCCTGATCCACCATGAGATGCGCGCCGGGGGGCAGGATTTCCCGTAACTCTGCCGCAAGTTCAGAGAGTTGAAAGGGATTTTCGATGTTACGGGTGAATAATATGACGCCGCGCGGGGGGTGGGTGGCAAACAAATCCCGCTCTTCAGCCAGCAGGCTGGGGCCGGCAATGCCGAGGATGACAGGCTTCAAAACGCCGCGACCGTGCAGGCCGCGCCCTGCGCCTGCGCCTGCGCGCAAAACGCCTGGGCATCGGCCGTGGTGGCGAAGCCGCCGAGGCGCAGGCGCCAGACGCTCTGGCCATTGACCACGGCGGGCAGCAGATCGGGCGTTTTGCCGGCGAAGAGTGCCGGGTATTTGGTCTGCAGGTTGGTCCAGACGGCCTCGGCCCCGGCTTCGTCCGCGGTGGCGGCGAGCTGCACGCTGGCGGGTATGGGGGGTGCGGCTGGGGCGGGGGCGGCTGGGGCGGGTGCGGCGGCTGGCGGCGGGGTGAGGCCGGCCGCCTCGTCGAGCTGCGCGATGTCCGGCGCCTGGGCGGCGGGGGCGAGCTCGGCGGGGGCGAGGTTGCCGGGATCGCCCGACATGATCGGGACATTGGCCTCCGGCACCTGCAGGCCGCCGGGATTGGCGGGTGCGACCCGCAGCGGCGTGGCGGGCGGGGCGATGTCCGGCGGCGGGCCGAAACCGGTGGCGCGCACGCCGCTCCAGGCCATCGCGACGATGATGACGACGACCGAGAGGCCGCCCGCACCCAGCACCATGCGGCGGATGGCGCGGTCCATCGGCGGCGGCGGCCGGTGGGTCTCGTAGACGAATTCGTCCTCGCGATATGCCAAACCCTACCTCATCTCCTCGGCCGGGGTGACCCCCAGCACCTGCAGACCCGCCCGCAGCACCGTGGCGCAGGCCGCCACCAGCGCGATGCGCGCGGCGGTTTCAACCGGCTTGCCGAGCTGGATGAAGCGCAAGGCCGCGTCATCCCGCCCGGCATTCCACAAAGCGTGAAACTCGCTCGCCAGCTCATACAGGTAAAACGCGATTCGGTGCGGCTCGCGCGCCTCCGCCGCCTGGGCGACCAGACGCGGCCAGGCGATCAGCCGGCGGATCAGCGTCAGCTCCTCGGGCGCGGTGAGGGAGGTGAGATCGGCGGCCGGGTCCACCGTGCCGGCGGCGCGCAGCACCGAGCGGCAGCGCGCATGGGCGTATTGCACGTAGAACACCGGGTTATCGCGGGTTTGCGCGACCGCGGCGTTCAGGTCGAACTCCATCTGCGCGTCCGATTTGCGCATCAGCATGATGAAGCGCACGGCATCCGGCCCGACCTCGTCGATCAGGTCTTTCAGCTCCACGAAGGTCCCTGCCCGCTTGCTCATGCGCACCGGCAAGCCATCCTTCATCACCCGCACGATCTGGCAGAGCACGATGTCCAGCCGTGCCTGGTCGTTGCCGGCGAGGGCTTTGACAGCCGCCTGCATGCGCTTGACGTAGCCGCCGTGATCCGCACCCCAGACATCGATCATGGCGTCGAAGCCGCGCGCCATCTTATCGGCGTGGTAGCCGATGTCATTGGCGAAATAGGTGTTGCTGCCGTCGGATTTTTTCACCGGGCGGTCGATATCGTCGCCAAAATCGGTGGATCGGAACAGCTCCTGCTCGCGGGGCTCCCAATCCTCGGGCGTTTTGCCCTTGGGCGGCTCCAGCGTGCCGCGATAGATCAGCCCGGCATCGCGCAGGCGCTGCAGGCCGCGCTCCACCCCGCCGGCGGCGAGCAAGGCGCGCTCGGAGGAGAATATGTCGTGATGCACGCCAAGGGCGGCCAGATCCTCGCGGATCAGCGCCAGCATCTGCGCGGTGCCGTAGTCGCGGAACAGATCGAGCCAGGCGGATTCCGGCGCGTCGGCGAATTTATCGTCGTATTTGGCGGCGAGCTCGAAGCCGAGCGGGACCAGATAGGCGCCGCCATATTGCATGCCGCCGGGGACGCCGGCGGCGTAGGACGCGGCATGCTCGGGCATGTCGAGCGCTTCCAGATACCGGACATAGAGCGAGCGGGCGAGCGCGATGACCTGGGCGCCGGCGTCGTTGATGTAGAACTCCTTGGTCACGTCATAGCCGGCTTTGGCGAGCAGATTGGCCAGCGCATCCCCCACCACCGCGCCCCGGCAATGGCCGACATGCAGCGGGCCGGTGGGGTTGGCGGAGACATATTCGACGTTCACCCGGCCTTTCGGCGCGCCCTGGCCGTACGCCTCCCTTGCCGCCAGGATGACCGGGAGCTGGGCGAGCAGCAGGCCGGTATCGAGTGTCAAGTTGAGAAATCCGGGGCCCGCGGGCTCGGCCTTGGCGATGCCGTGCCGGCCGGCGAGTGCGGCGGCCAGAGCCTCCGCCAGCTCGCGCGGGTTGCGCCCGGCCGGGCGGGCGGCCAGCATGGCGGCGTTGCTCGCCATGTCGCCATGGGTGGGGTCCTTGGTGGGGGTGAGCTCGACACGCGCCAATACCTCTGGGCCTAAGCCGGGGATGAGGGTGGTGAGGGCCGCCAGGACGTGGTGGCGCAGATCGGCGAACAGGTCTTCGGACATTGGTTCCCTTTTGGGTAAGAAAGTGGCGCTTTTTTGAAAAAAGCGCGCAAAAAACTTTTATTTCAGGCTGGGCTACGGGGGCGGCGCGCGCATCGCCCCAAAGGCATGAAGGGTTTTTTTGCGTCTGGCGTGCCTATGACCGAGCGGTGCAGCCGCGAAATCTGATACGGGCCGCCCAGGAAAGGTTCAAAAAAAGCAGCGTTTGCTGGCCTCATGCCGGCACCGAGGGGTCGGTGAGGCGGGCATATTCATCGAGCGCGAAGCGGTCGGTCATGCCGGCGACATAGTCGCGCACGGCGATGGCGGCGCGTTCGGTCTCGCCCTTGCCGGCGCGGTCGCGCCAATCATCGGGCAGGAGGTAGGGGCGCTCCAGGAACAATGTGCCGAGCGCCTTGGTCACTTGTTTGGCCTTATGGGTCATGCGGTTGACGCGCCAATGGCGGTACATGCGGGCGAACAGGAAGGCTTTGATCTCGCGCGCGGCGGCGGCCATGGTGGGGGAGAAGGCAATGACCGGGGTGGCGGCATGGCGGATCGCATCGGCGTCGCCCGGTGCCAGGGCCGCCAGGCGGGCGCGGCTTTCGGCCAGCACGTCATGCACCAGGGCGTTGATGACGCGGCGGCTGAGCTCGGCGCGGATGCGGGATTTATCGGTGGTGTGGGATTGCGCCTCGCGCAGCGCGTCGCCCACCATCGGCAGGGCGGCGATATCCTCGAACTCGAACAATCCGGCGCGCAGCGCGTCGTCCAGATCATGCGTGTTGTAGGCGATATCATCCGCGAAGGCGGCGACTTGCGCTTCCGCGGCCGGCTGGCGGCGCAGATCGAGCGTGTAGGCGGCATCGAACTGGGCGATGTAGTCGGGCGGCTGGGTGAGCGGGCCGTTATGCTTGGCCAGGCCCTCGAGCGTCTCCCAGGTGAGGTTCAGCCCGTCGAACGCGGCGTAGCGGCGCTCCAGATGGGTGACGACGCGCAGGGATTGGGCGTTATGGTCGAAGCCGCCGAAGGCGGAGAGGGCTTCGTTGAGGCCGGTCTCGCCGGCATGGCCGAAGGGCGGGTGGCCGAGATCATGCGCCAGGGCCAGGGCTTCGGTCAGGTCTTCATCCAGGCCGAGCGCGCGGGCGATGCTGCGGGCGATCTGCGCGACCTCGATGCTGTGCGTGAGCCGGGTGCGGTAGAAATCACCCTCATAGGTGACAAAAACCTGGGTTTTGTATTGCAGCTTGCGGAAGGCGGCGCAGTGCACCACGCGGTCACGGTCGCGCTGGTAGGGGCTGCGATCGTCCGACTGGGTTTCGGCAAATTGCCGGCCCCGGGAGCCGGGCGCGCGCACCGCGTAGGGGGCTGTGCTCATGGCGGCAGGCTTTAACGCATGAATGGCCTTACCTCAAAGCCCCGAAGCGACTATATCAGGTCTATGAGTGAAACCATGGAACAGTTCCGGCTGACCGCACCGGCCGCGAAGCGGGTTGCCGAGATCCTTGCCACCGACCCTGGTGCGAAAGCTTTGCGGGTTGAGGTGCTGGCGGGGGGATGCTCGGGCTTTCAATATAAATTCGACCTGACGGACACGCAGAGTGCCGATGACGTGGTGATCTCGCGGGACGGGGCGGTTGTGTTTGTGGACAAGGTGAGCCTGGATTTCCTGGCCGGGGCGGAGCTGGATTTTAAGGACTCGCTGATGGGGGCGCATTTTGCGGTGCAGAACCCGAATGCGACGTCGTCCTGCGGGTGCGGGACGTCGTTCTCGGTCGATTGAGGCAAGCGGTTCTTTTTTGAAAAAAAGAACCAAAAAACTTTTGATTTCATTGGGTTACAGGTGCGGCGCTGGCCGGGTTAGGTTTGAGGGTCGTCGCGGGTATGAAAATCACCAGCTGGAATGTGAACTCGGTCCGGATGCGGGAAGCGCATGTGGCGGCGTTTTTGGCGGCTGAGCAGCCGGATTTGCTGTTGCTGCAGGAGATTAAATGCGAGGCGGCGAACTTCCCTGCCCTGGCCTTCTCCGGACTTGGGTATTCGGCGGTGGTGGTGGGGCAGAAATCCTATAACGGGGTGGCAATTCTGCATCGCGGGCCGGTTGAGGTGTTGAACCGCGCGCTGCCGGGGCTGGCGGCGGATGATGCGCAGGCGCGGTATTTGGAGGTGGCGGCCGGCGGGGTTGTGGTCGGCAATCTCTATCTGCCGAACGGCAATTCC
>Ga0209208_10006026_pt1 | contig 16785 bp, 14 predicted proteins | sample S1TSphfallax_3_FD_187694 | JGI IMG/M metagenome (GOLD analysis project Ga0209208, IMG submission 187694) | Host-associated microbial communities from peat moss isolated from Minnesota, USA - S1T2_Fd - Sphagnum fallax MG (SPAdes) (version 2) | ecosystem: Host-associated > Plants > Peat moss >...
AACATTCTTTACCCGCAAATGTTTACCAAATTACACTGTTTACCAATTAAAATTCTATAAAATTCTTTAAAATTCTTGCTTCTTTGGGCTTCCATAACATTCTCGCACCAAGAATGTCATAACTATGTTTGACCATGACTTCACTCATTTGTGGTGTTGTTTAGGTGCCAATTTCCTTGCATGTAATGAACTCTTTGCAATAGAGTTGTCAATAATATCTTTAATCTTGCATGAATTTGTTGATGCATTCATTTTTTAGTACCGTGATTTGATTTATTGGTTTCAAAGAGAAGTAACAATAATTGTAATGAGTGAATTCAATGTTTGGTGTGGTCTTCTTAGTGTGCAAGGTGCCATTGATGGTGCACACATTTCAATTGTTAGACCATTTTCATATCCCAAAGATTATTATTATCACAAAGCAGGTAGGTATAATGTGATGGCACAAGCAATTGTTGATTGTAAGAAAAAATTTATTGATATATTTGTGGCCATTCTAGGAAGTATAAATGATTCCAAGGTTTTGTGTAGGTCTACATTCTATAAAAATACCCAATGCCTTGGTTTGTTTGAGTTTAACACAAATTTCAACATGGGTTCCACCTTACCTTTTGGGAAATAAAAGTTATTAGTTAATTATTTGGATCATGACCCCATTCAAAGAAGAAGGCATCATAATATTTTAGAATTATTATATAATAAGAAAAACAAATATGGTAGGTTTGTTATGGAGAATGTGTTCAAAATTTTGAAAAACAATTGTAAATTTTTTTTTACCAAATTTGATTTGCCTATATCTTTTGTTCATGATGCTTTCACTAGTTGTTGTTTATTGCATAATTTATTACGATCACAAATAGAAACTAATGTAGAAAGACTAATGAGGATTATTGTTATGGAATTGCTACAAAATCTAGAATTGGAAATGGCACATATAGTCATTGATGTTGCAAAAAAACAAACATCTCATTCAATTGATGGCAAAAGATTTGGCAAAGCAATGCATATGTAATTGAACATTTATTTTGGATGAGAAAGGTCTTTAACATGATTATCATGCCTATGTAAAATCTAAACTTTCAATCTATTGGAAAATTTGACTTAGAATTGAATTAACATTGTTATATTATTTTCTATAGGTCAATACTATATGTTGAAGACTATACTATGCATATTTTTTGTTGTGTTCATCATCATTTTGTTTTGGAAAGAAAGATTGATTATTTTTGTCACCTTGTAGTTTCATGTTCATTTGATTCTCATTTGTGGCTTTATTTTTGCATTTGAAATAATTTAACTATTTGTTAACAATAGATTCTTGAATTTGTTTTTTTCCTCCAAGGCAAAATTATCTCATGTGTGTGTGCTTGCATGCAATCAATGGAGTCCATTAATAGTTGAGTACCTCTTTCTATTGCTTCAACCATGTTTTTATGTGTTGAAGAGTAGTTGTGTTTAACACCTATGTAACCAACAATTTTTGATCTTCCACCACAAACATTTTGAGTTCATTTGTGGATTGAATATGATGTTTGAAGCTTTTGTATTAAAGTCTTCACTCCTTTGTGCATCGATGTTTGCATTAAACTCTTCACTAGTGTTTTCATTAATGTTTTCATTGGACTATACACTATAATGTTGTTATGGTTTCCAATTGTTTCATTCAAGGCCCTTGTGAAAAAATGTGAACACTGAGGAGGTACTATAGTCTAAGGTGAATATACTTTCATGAATGCCCAATTATCATATTATTTGTTCTTTGTCATATGTTCATACCTAAAAAATATTTACAATTATTTCATTACACTTATGCCACTAATAACAATTAGTGTTTAAATGGTGAATATGGTGGTTGGATTGTGAACCTTGTTTACATTTGCCATGAAATCACGAACATGTAAAGGATTGAACATATGCTTCTTTGCCATAAGCTCCATAATCATTTCATAGTGAACCTTGCTAAAAATGTAGGCAAATGGTGTGCAACCTTGTCCTATGGGCTCATTGCCCAATAATTTTCATTTAGCCTTGTTTCGGGGATGTGATCAAATATATTTTTTGCATTATCTAGAATGGCTCTCCATTTATCCTTGTAGGTAAGGACATTTTTCAAATGTTGAGAAATGCTAACATTCATGACAATTATAGAAATATTTTTCCACTTTGTTATAAATGATTCAAATTAGTCCCACGAATCAACCTTGTTTAATGTTATGTCATGTTCCCCCCTTTGCATTGATGAATGTTAATATCTTTTTGTGCTCCCAATTTGGTTGCCTTGGTTTTTTTGAATGGATTTCAATGGTTGGGTGAAAAACTTTTAAATTCTACCACACAAGACAAAAAACACCTAGTCCTTACTAAAATCCTTTTTTATCCCCATAAAGAATAATGAATCAAAGTTGTCAAAAGGACTATATTTTAGACCATTATAATTCTAGATTCCATCATAATCATCCATAAATGTGTCTTTACATGGTAAAAGATGATATGGTGAATAAGACAAAAAAACTAACCTTGTGAGAAGATTTTGGTACAATTTTAAGAATTTGGACTCGGCTACATTTGAATTTGATTTCTTCTTTCCTTTGTTCTTTGCATTTTCACATGTATTGTCACCCTTGCACCATTACACACCATCTAATAAAGTCAAGTTTGGAACATATTTTAAGTATGCTTTGGATGTTGGCAAGAAAACATTTTATGATTAATTGATTGACGCTCAAGTAAATTATTTATATTGTGTTTATGTTCCAACATGAACATTATAATGTTGTGTGGGGTGATTGTTATTGGTTTTAAATTTTTTTATCACACATTAAGGTGCAATCATGTTAATAGGGGCCATAAATAGTTGTAACCATTATTTAATTTTGCATTTTTTACACCAATTTTTTTTGAAAAATAATTTTAACTTGAAATTTCTTACAAATTATCAAATTTAATATCTTACCCTACAAATGTTTAAAATATCACCCTTTCAAGTAAGCGAGTACTACGAGCCCTCTGCCCCACGCACTAGCGGGTAAATGCGGGGTTCACTATTTGCACCAAATATTCTATTGATGTCAAGACATAGGTGCGCTTGAAATGGTGTGTTGTCCTTATCAGATTCAGGGCTCCCATTTGTCTAGGCATATGCGCCCTTTTGTTGCCATATACAGGAGGAAGCGCCGCGTTATCTAGCCTTTACATGGCATGGGACTTTGCCTAACGCGCCATCTTTGGGATACCTCTTCCACCTTATGTTTGTGACTTATGGTCTCACTTGTGTCTCAAGAAATTATTTCGTTAACATTTGGACCTTCAAAAGTAGTGTAATATATTCATGTAACCATTGTTTTTAAATATTTAAAGGACTTGTAAATGGGTGAAAACATGAAATAAGGAGCCAATTTCAAGGTTTAAGTCCTTTGCAAAGACTACATTTTCCACATTGCAATTTTCTATTGGTTTACACTACATTTTCCACTTTGTAGTTTTCAATTGGTTTACATTACATTTTTCACATAGTTTTTCAAATAAAATATCAAATTTGAAGCCAAATATGACATATAACATGATAAAAATTCAAATGTTTTTGCATCAAGCTTTAGATTATAGTCAAATCCATAACTTAACTTTGGACCATGATTACAAATTCAGAATTATAATAATATTTAGGGATGTTTGAATATCAAAATCTAAATATGTACATGTATTTTTAGTTTTTGAATGTTTTGAACATATGGATTCCTTCTTATGGAATATATTAAAGTTCATAGAAAAATTGAAATGATTTGGTGAACATTTGATAAGGAAAAAAAAACTTTTGAAACAAAAAAACCACTTGTCCACATGCATTTTTTAAGTGCTTTAAACATATAAAAGGACTCTTGAAACATGGTGAATTTTCATGAAAATTTTGTAATTGCAACTTTGAAAGTATAAGAATTTATTTCAAAAATTAAATGAATTTTTTGATATCTAATGTTCCCATGGTGATTTTTTTTAAAATTGAAAAATATTTTTTTAGGATTGTCCACACACTCTGTGGCTCCTTATTTCATGCTTTCACCCAAAATGACTTGGAAAACTTTGAAAATAACATATTTTGGGAAATTTTTTAACAAAAACCTTAACAAAATAGTACAAGTTTTTAAAAAAAGGTTTTAAAAGACATTTTCAAGACATTTTCTAAAAATATTCCAAGAACATTCCCCAAAAAGCAATCACCTAAGTGGGTTTTAATGGCTCATATTAGCATGACTGCACCCATTAGCCTTTGCATTCAAACTTTATTGTTTGAAGAATCTTTATGTGGGTCCCATGAAAGTTTGCCAAAAAAATCAAGAACCAATGTAAATGATGAGGTGTAATAGTATTTAATGGAGTTAAAAGGAGAAATTAGTTAAAAACTCCATGATCTTTGACTAAATATGCTATCAACTTGTAATGTGTTTCAAGTATGGTTGCCATGATGGATATCCTTAAAAACAATATTTTTTTGACACACCTTTTTATTGTTTACCTACAAATTTTAACGAGGTACAAACAAAGGTTTGAAGCTTGATGTCCTTTCTAGCATCCTTCAACACCCTTTTTGGCACCCCCACCATGATTCCCAACATCCTTTGACATTCCTTGATTATTGTCTTTCTTAGCACCCTCATTATCCCTTAGGGTGCAATCACACTAATATGTAGCAAAATAATTGTGACTTGTAACCCTTGTTTAATATTTCATATTTAAAAATGGTAATTTAAATTAGTGTTGAAGATTATGGATTTATTTATAAACATTCATAATATATCATTGGAACACGTCAACAATATAATCAATAAAAAGTATTTGAAATGTTTTTAGGGTTTGAGGTAACCAATGATTTTGTTGTCTAAAAGACTTGTAAAATGATTTGAAAATGACATATTTTTACCAAATTTTAACATTACTATGTTAAGATAGAAGTATTTAGGTGTTAACATACTAGAATGTTCTAGATGAAATATTATTATGTTAACACCCATATCGACCTAGCCCCCCTCCATTTTTTTGAACCTAGACACAATGTCCCCCAAACCAAAGATCTTTATTCCAAACCTAATTTTACCAAATGTCCACCCACATTTGGGACATCTTGGAGGTTGATGTTTTGTTTTGGGACATCCTACCAAAAAAAATGTTAGCAATTTTAGTTTGGAGGCATATTTTTGTTTTTCAAGCGCAAAAGATATAATACACAATGCTTAAGGAATATTTCAAGAGGTGAAAAAATGATTTCAAGGAGGAAGAGTTTATTGATTTAGTGTTGTTTTGTAAATCAATAAATTCATGGCTAGCAACATAAGGTGCTTTAAAATGTCAAGTTTTGAAATTTTTCATCAATTATAACATAAAATCAAAATCAATGATGTTCAAGGTTTATATAAATCAATGAACGTCCACACCTTACTTAACGGTTGTATATGAACATAATTGATCCATCAAAATGTGACTTCAAAACAATTATTCTTGAATATGGTACATTATTTGGATAATTTGTGATTCATGGTTTTTGCAACTGTATGTTTTGTTACCGTAATCATGATTATTGGGTTGTAGATGTGGTAGTTACATCCAAAGGTGGGTTTTATTTAGACAATGACAAACAAATGTGAAATGAAGCTGATTTTACAAGCTTGTTGCAACTTTTCCCAATGGGTGGGCTCTTGGATGTTTACTATGATTTCAAGGGTATTAAATTCAAGAATTAATAATTCAAAGTAGTTAACACCATTGCTTCTGCAAGGTTTACTTGGAACCATCTCCCCTTTAGCCTATTTTGATGATTTTTTTTTGTTGGATCATAATAGATGACAAGTGTTGAGCCTTGAAGATTGGGCTTCACCAATGATTGATTTGCAAATATGGTCATAACTTTGGGGATTGAACATGGGTTTTGCAACATTTTGAATGTTTTGGATTTAGCTTGATAGACTATTGGTTTAAAGTTGGTTTAAGATTCTTGGGACTCCAATTATTGGGCAATTGTAGTGCAAATGTTAGTTTTGTGGGTTATAATTATTATCAACCATCATCAACTATTGATTTTTATGCCACAACTTTACGATTTTATGCAAATTAACATTTCATTTGTTTATGGAAATAATGTCTATGATATTTATTATTATTTAGAGGATTACAATGGTGAAATAAGATAAAATGAATTTAGGATTAGATTAATTTTTTTTACCTTTCACAAAATGTTTGTTGTGTCAAAGCAAATGACTTACATATGGTTGTGAAACTAAGCTTTTATCTAGGCTTTCCTAAGCTTGATGATATGATGTTGGGCAAACTTGTTATTTAAAATTGATGGTTCGTTAGTTACAAACCAATTTTCATTGTTTGTGTGAATATTGTTGTCACATTGTATTATTTTTCAAAGGTCCCATGTTTGAATTTCAACCATGTGATTATGAATGACTTTCACAATATTTTTGCATATTATGGTAAATCAAAACCCAAATAAGTTAAATGCTAAAGAAACTATATTTTTTTATTTCATATGATGTGATTTAAAAGTATATTTGTGCCAAAAAAAAATGTTATAATGTATTAAAAAGTGCAAATATATTCAAGAAAAGATTGAAATGATTTTTAGTTTTATGAAATTTGTAATATTTACTAAACATTGTGATTCCATGTGATTGGAATAAGTTTGTGAACCAAGTGAAAAGTTTAATGATTATCATATCACAAATTGATGTTCTTAAAGGTGATAGTCATAAGTATGTGGTAAATTAACATTTTGACAAACAATCACTTTCAAATGGAAGATGACAAAATGTGTGGTGGGTCATTTTTAAAATTTTCATTTCAAACATTTTTTGATTGTCTAATTCAAACCCAAACCTAATGTAGTTCAAGAAAAAAAAGGAGATCTATTACATTGCATATATCATAAATATGCCCATTATTTTTTGAATTTAATCTTTAAATTTATTTATTTTATTCAAATATTATTAAATAACATCAACTTTGTGAAAATCAAAATTTCAAGCCCAAACATCAAAACTGAAACCCAAAATTAAATGCAATACATTTTGCAAATGTATACTATACACACATGTCATGTGAAATTGCCCGAGTTAGCCCTTTCGTAGTGTGCTTTCACCTTGAGGATTTTTGTAAATTAGTTGTGCTATTATTTGATTTAAAAAAATTGTGTCAATGTTTTGCAAAGAAATGATCGGCCTACTCCGTTATTTGCAACCAATGTAGCCCCCTTGGATTATCATTGTTGTTGCAAACACTATTGACCATGGTTTCTCTTCATATGCAATTGTTGGAAAAATGCATCATTATTAGTGATTGTCACCCCTAATAGATTTTTGGAATGTTTTGGGATATTCATTTTGTTTAGTGCAACCCACTATTCAACAAAGCAAGATTTTGTCCTCTTGCTAGAATATGGGGGTTAAGATTAGTTGGGTGGTAGCTTGATAAGCATTACAATTATTAACATTTGAGCATTGTGCAAGCAAAAGAATAGTGTGACAAATGAGAAATTGGAGCAGAAGAGGTTATGAATCCATATTTTTTGGATGACATAGGGTTTGATATAAGGTTGTTTCAACACTAGAAACAATCCAACAACCAGCATATGATTCTTAAGATGTAGCAATGAATACATCTACTACATCCCTCCCTCCAGATATGTCCAGCCCTTGGGTTATCTTATTGTGTTGTGGAAATTACAAGGTATCTTAGTGTTGAGCGGAACTTATCAAGATGCGGGCTGCTCGTGTTAGGGTTAACTTAGAGCTAGGTGAATTTTGTTGTGGGTTAAAAGCATCTTAGTGCAGATGAGTTTGTTGTAAACTTTTCTGCAGTGCTTCCCTGATGCAATTTTTTTGACATGATTTCTTCTTTATGATCTTTTTGATAGAGAACCCAACTGTCATTAAAGAAAAACCAGCATCAAAAGTCACAAAGCTGATGGTACATCAAAACAGGAGATTTTGAAATTGAGCAATAATTGATACCATGTGGTTTGTCTTCTTCAAGTTACAAACTGTTCAAATGACAGATTGAACTTGAACAGCAATCCACTGAACAATACCAATGTGAAACCAATGAAGTGTTGTTGAAGTGAACATCTAAAAAAAGGAAACCACTTCTAAGGGCTTCAGAAGGGAAGTCAAACTTCTGGAATTGGTTGCTAAGCTCTCTCTGCCTTCTGTCAGTGTTATCCTATGTCATAGAAGATAGCTGACATGTATAGATCTAAACCCCCAAAAACAAAAGAATATTATGTAGAGCTTCCAATCACCTCAAATGGGATTGATATGCTTATAAATGCCTAAAATTAATAACCAATTGCATTCCTAGTACCTTGCTATCCTCTATGGCAAATGGATAACTTGTGATTTGATCATCAATTTGAGTTTTGGGAAGCAATTTCACAGTTGATGAAATCCATCATCAATCATACGTCATTGTCATAGTTTGGAGCAAAGTTGGGTGACATAGTGGGTGAGCTATGCTCCTTATTTCTTCCTCTAATGCAGAATATGGTTTCCAAAGCCACAATTGAAGCAATTTCAAGTCCAAGAATTATGCCATACCCAACATTCCAACCATTCTCTTTTGCTAGATGAATTCCCACAAATAAGTTCACAGCTGCAAGGACGAGCGCAAAACGACCAACCCAATGATGGTACCAGTTCCAGTACCGCCTGACCTTGGCATCTTTCTTGGGTCGCAGCACTATTGCCAGAATCTGTAAAACATACAGCCAGTAAAAGAAAAAGGAATCAATTCCAAGTCTCAGCAACCTGGAGCTTCAAATTTGAAATGAAGACCCCAGACATAAGCTAAAACATAATTGAGTGCCTGGAAGGAAATTCCAGTAGAATGAAAAATCTGTAGAGATGGTGAACACAAGATTTTGGTGGCAGCACTATACTTGCTAGCATCAATACAAGAAATGCAAGCTCAAATGATTTGGAGGGCCCATATTGTGCCACTTTTCAGGGTTCCTTAAACTGCTGAAATCTCATTCAAGCTAACCTTGGTGTAAATATTAATACATGTCCTTGTCACTGTTCATAACTTAACATAATTTTTTTGCTCTTCTTTCTAATGACCATAATTTAACATGATTGTCAATGCTTGAAATTGTAATTGTCCAAAATTGTTCATGTTCAGAAATGGGCGTGCCCCTACTGACTTTGCAGAGTGCACAGACAAAGGGACTTTCCTGCCTGCTTACTTTGCAGAGTGATTAGGGGCTTGCCCATTCCTTAATATGTTAACCCCTAAATGCCAGACAAGCCCAATATGGGCTGCTTTTCAGCGAATTCGCACTGTCCTGATGTTTAGGATGTTTCAGATTTGAAATGAAGTCCAAGACATATAAGCTAAGACATAATTCAGTGCTGGAGAAAAAAAAATCCAATGGAATTGAATACAGTAGAGACATGGTTAAAAAGAAGAACAGTTTACCTGCAAAGTAGCCATAATGAATACAATGATTCCCAGGACACGGTGGCTGTCAAGTCCACTCACTCCTTTGTATGTGTCTTGCAAGGTGAATCCAGTCACAAGTCCAGCTATAATCAAGATGAAGCCCAGCATTTGGAATGCGATATGGAGATAAAACCAGGTAGGATCCCATACTTTACAATAGCGAGCAATGATTGCTCCAATAGGCAGAAACACACCCCACCCCGCTAAGTTCAAAAATCCATGCACTCCTCTGTTTGTGTCAGATGTGGACAGATGTGTGCCTGCAGCAAAATTTGCATACATGTCACAGTAAGTTTAGAGCTCAACAAAATTTATATATATATATATATCTCTTCTGATCTAAATCTCCCATGATTCTTAGATTGTTGCATGCACACACGCTCTCCAATTAGAAGGATGTAGGCATCAGCACAATGCAAAAAAACCCATTTTCAGCTACCATGCATCTGACCCATGGTATATTCTGAAATAGTTAGATTGGGGCTGTCAAACTTCATTTTTTTTTCCCCCAAAAAATAATCTATTTCAACAGGATTTGTCGAACATGGGTCGCTGGGTATACATATATGTTCATGAATGCATGAAAGAGGCAAGGGTCTTAGTCCTTCAGAGTGAACCAAAAATGGACATTGTATTTCAAGATTTTAGCAGGAACTACTTCTTTAGACCGACACATGCATCGACAATATTTTATCATGGGAGCTCTAAAGATCGACAGCCCAAAGCCCAAATTACAGTCAAAACTATTTGAGGATCAGAGGTGCTGATGAATAAAGTATTACCTGCAGGGGCGAAGTTTGCAACTTTACTGGTATATTCACTGTGCTGCTCTGGTGTGGAACCAGACAGTGGTCCCGATGCAAACAGCAAGGAGTCAGGAGTATTAGGCGCTAGGATTGCAGTGATATTCACTATAGCCGAGATGTATACGGTGCCGTTACTATATTGACGAGTCAAATTGGATGAGAAGCTTGGTGGAGCGTCCGATATAATGCTGATACTGTGACTATATAAAGTCCACCAAGAGGGAGTTGGAGAAGTGGATGAGGCGTCCATTATGGCGAGCAAAGCTACTGAACCTTCCATCTTTCCAGTGTATGAGAAACCGAGTCCGACCCAATTCCCTGCTGTCACCGGTGCAATGTACACAATCTCAAGCGTGTCGGTACCATTGATGCGCCGAGACTGCATGCAAGCAACACAGTTTAAGATTTTGTCAAATTCTCCACAGTTGAAGTATCCACCACCTACAACACATCTTTTCCCCACCTTTCTGATCAGAAAGGAGAGGAAAAGACTTGTTGCAAGTCCTCCTCCCCCCCTTGGAGGAGCGCTCCCACAAATAACTTAAGAAGCACAAGGCAAGAAGAGAAAATCTGATTCAACACAGCGGTGAATTCTCTTCTACGTCCGGCTGGAGTACGGTTTCTCTTCATCCTCTAGGCGGTTTCTATTCCTTCTGAGATCAAACCTCCATTCTGATCAGCGTTTTTCTCACTTGCCGATATGTTAATGATCATAAATCCTTGACGCTAATAATAACGGGGAGTGAGGAAAAGGGCACATGAGATACAGAGAGAAAGAGAGGGGGAAAGGGAGAGAGAGACATACCCAGGCCTGTTGGGAAAAGGCATCCTGACATGTGAAATTACTTGTGCTGAAAGGGGCTGAAGTGACGGCTTGCAAACTCTGTTGGTTGCATTGAGCATACACTGTTGATCTCACCATCAACAAAGCTGCCAGGACTGTATACAATGCAGTGAATCGCAACATGCAAGAAGAATAGCCATCTCGTTTCCCACCAGTTCTCCCCATAATCGCTGCTGCTATCAGATCAATTACACCGCGATGATTTCCTTTCCTTTCGTATGAAATTTTTTTCAAGCTTTTTCACGTGATCAGGAAGCTTCTTCTGAAATTGATTCTTCGTCCTCGACCAAAGTACCTGATCTCTCTAACTGAAGAATCCGGCGGGTCCCCAACTTGAAACTCCTTGTGTGCTGCAAACGTGAAAACACACTCACTCGAAGAACTAAACACCCTAGTTGAGTTTTTACAACTGCTGCATGGCTCATTAAAAATTCGAACTACTGTTTCTCTTGCGAAGGAAAGTTTTTCATATATGATGAGTAGTGCTCACTTACTTAGGGTTGAAAGGAAAAAGAAAGAAACACGAAAGAATGAATTGGGACTGAGTCTTGTAACTCCGAGCAAGAATGAAATTTTGTTTTAGATCTATCTTCAAAACCCCCAAGTGGGTTTGAGGACTCTAAAACGTTGATGCTCGGTAGCAGCTGGCTGCTTTGAGTGCATCAAACTGAGTCCTTCTCTTCTCCTTTTGAATGCCAAATTTGTAAAGCTCCCCGGCCAGTTTTCAACAACCCCACAAGGCAACAATAATAATGTCTGTCAGATTCTGAACCCGATTCAAAACCAAATTGGAAATTTCGACGCGGTGCTTGTCACGAACGAAGGAGCAATGTTGGAACAAAAATTGGGAAAAAAAAAGAAAGAAAAAAGAGACCAAAAGTGAACGCGCTTTTGATTTCCCAGAACCTCCCTCACCTGGTCGAGTAGTACCGTGCAAGTGGACTACGGCTTCTGTACCGGGCTAGATCCAATTTGCTCATCTTCATCGTGTTCCCACCGAAACTTACTTGCTTCCCAAGTATAACAATTTAAAACCCCACATTACTTTCGTCCCACTTGTTTGCTTGCGGTTTTGGCTTGGGGAGGGGGGCAGTGGGGGTGGCGGAAGTGGCCACCGTCAACTACCACCACCACGCGTGGTTGAAAATGAAAAATAATAGAGTCTTAACTGTTCTTCGTCTTCGTCGTGCTTCTAGACCAAGTAAATTAGGTAATATCTATCTACAAGTAAGTTGGTACCTTGTGACTAATTTCTCTCCTCCTTTTTAATTTTTTTTTAAAAAAATTTAATAAAATTTCCAACGACTTTCTTTGTGAACCGTGGTAGCCGGTGATTTCTTTTTCAGTTTTGTGATGTTTGCTCAATGTGATATGGCGATCATTCATAAGTAGATTTAGCCTACTCAAATGATGTTTCAAAATATCAAAGTAGAAAATCTTAACCACCCTTTCTTATTTTAGGCAATTGTGGCAATTTTGGACGATTTTTACAACTAAACATTTCGTTTTTTAATGAACTACTTTGTAAAAATCAGTTAATTTGCAGCAGAATATTCTGTTTCCAAGATTGTTTTCCCAAAAACATGCCACAAATATCTTGCAAATAGATTTCTATTTTCATTCATAATTTTTTTGTTTAAATGGCTTCTGAAGTTCTGATCTTCCATCCAAGCAGCATTTTCTTTGTGGGCCAAAAATTGGCCAATTGGTGAAAGAAATAAGGGCCTATGACCAAGGTTTTCTTTTCTTTTCTTTACTTTTTTTCCCCAATTTTGTGGTTTTGAGAATACAATGTTTCTTTTCAAAAATTTAAGCAAAAATTTCAAAATTCCCCTACAAAAAACCGAAAATATCCTAATTTTTTGGATTGACACACAAAAAAAGAAAAAAAAAGAAAGCGCTACCTGGAAAAAACCCTAAAAAGGATTATCTGGGAAAAAAGAAGGAAAAATCCCCCAAATTCGCCTAGTTCGAGTAAAAAAAAGGGGTTGGAAGGTTCTTGAGGTTCTTGGAAGTCGCAAGCAAATAGCGGGGTTGAAAAAAAAATTCTATTTTCGTCTCTGACATGTAGCTACATTTGGCCAACCAAGTCTAACCCAATTCATGAAATTGCCCCCCAAAACATCCAACTCTTTGCGTCCAAGTCCCCACGTACCGGGCTACACGCAAAACTAGGGCGGGCAAATGTGGACAGGGTCATATTCTGGACTTCTTCGTGGAGCCAAGTGTGGGTCAATCTCATGGGGAATTGTGTGGCTCTCGTTTTCGTTTAAAAAATTCCCTTCCTTTCTCGGGTAGGTACGGTCAGGCGCTATCTATATCCACGGCATGCCTGCTGCTAGACACACGTCTTTGGGTCAAATCCACGCGCCTCCGGAGTCTCTCCTGTTACCACGTCTTGAGGTCATGGAATAACGGTCCAAAAGTGAGATCCTAGGTGTCATGCACCTATGCGTAGTAGTAGTAGGTCTTTTCCTGGTTAGGCACCAATTAATTTTTTTTTTTTGGAATTGTTGAAAACTCCGATTTAAATTTTTTTTTTTTTTTTAAAAACCTGCTTGCCATGCCTAAATTTTAAAAAGAAATAAAACTCTCAGGCACATTATTAGCTTCATCATTTAGTATCTATTATCACTTGTGGGGTTCCCAGAAGGAATAGAAAGTTAGTTTCAATGAACCAGGTGTGAACTAGCAAAAAGTTTTAGAATCATCTCATGTTTTCCATTGTTGTGTTATTGGAGGGGGTAATTTGGAACAATAATAATTTTCTAAAGTTTTGTCGGTTCATCTTCTCACAAGAAATCAAATACTTGCAGTTCAAAAACCCATTCCATCTGAATTAATTGAATGCAATTTCAAAAAAAATCTTGTATGTCTACAATAAAATCATGAACTTTGTTTTATTGAGTCTTTCGAACCTAACATCTCTAAAAAAATTTAACCTGAAAAATAAAATATGCTAAAATATTAATTAAAATCTTGCTCCATTCAGCTCCCAAAGTCCCAGCAATTTGTTGTCTACTTTGTGAACCTGCAAAAAATCAAAACAACCACACTAGTGGACATAATGATAATAATGTGTACAATAATGTATGGGGGAGAAATCATATGGCCAAGGATGTAAAGTAGAATCTGAATTTGTCGTGTTTTTTTTTAACATTGGAAATCCTTGACAACCATAGTAGTTTCTAAAAATTTCCTTAATCTCTTGAATTTTTGATAGACAATATAGCTAGAGCTGTTCATGAATTTTTTTCCTGTTAATTTCCTTCTCATCATGTTTTATTGTTGGCTTCACTATCTAAATTCCAAATTTGCATCAGTTTTTTGGGCAAAGGAGTTCGACTGCCTAGTCTCCTTGTACATTGTTTAATATAATGCCAAATTGTAAACTATTATTATTTTATTGCCAAAACTATATCACCTCCAAAAAGACATTACTAGACAACTCGCTTGCCAAACCATGAACAAAACCCTAGGTATGACCATACATTTGAGGAAGGGAAAATTAGAATAGGAGGTATTTGGAAGCCTCTCAAATTTCAACTCGAAGTCAGCCTCTTAACACTAAGTCCCGCTAATAGTCATCGTCAAACTAAAACAAAGTCCTAACAAAGTCCTTCAAAGTCCATAGAAAATGTAAGATACAGGGAGAATGTTAATCATCAATGTAGTGTCCACTATTTGAACTCCTAAGCATCATTGCTCCTTTAGGAAGCCTTGGTTGTTTGTAGGGGACGGCTCGTGCCCCCAAAGCCCTCCTCAATTTGTTTGAGGGCAGATGAACAGGACTTTAGCCCCCAATTGTTAAGCGGGAGTTCTTCATCTTGATATTAGATGAGGATTGAGGGAAGAAGCAATATGTGTATGGAAATAACCAATGTGGGGGGGGAGGGGCGGATGGAAATGGGCTTAGAAGGACACTAGTTTAGAATGATTTCACATATGTGCCTTGCCCCTCATAAAGCAAGAGCAAAGGTTATCATGAACTGAAACATAAGTAGATCACAAGGTGTAGGAAGAGCAAGGATTCTTGCACTTTCTCCTTAAGAGTGTGAGGGATCTTAAACTTAAATTGAATCTTAGTATATGTAAGATCCCTCCCAATCTTAAGTAGGCATTAATATCTCTCCTCTTTTTTAGAGGGGATACTCAGGAATATAAGGCACTCTCCTTAGAAATTTCTGGGAGTGTTTTATTTCATGGGCACGATGTGTGAGGGTCTCGCAGGACCCATGCCCCTGGTAGTGGGAAATTGGACCATGTATGGGCCATGAAACAACAAACAGAAACTTCACCAAAGTTGTCATCATGTCTAGCATAATAGATTACCTTGCGCAACTTGCGTGCAGAATGTGTTAGGGTTTTGCACAATCCTAAGGATTCTACACAATCAATGATGACCCCTTAGCATTCAAGGCCCAGTTTCCTTAAGAAGCCTGACAAGAGGCCTTCGCTTAGAGCTTTGTGCATCAGTTGGTAGCTAAAACCACATGCTAGCATACCTATACCTGTGATTAAGAATAAACTAATGTTGGCTGGTTCTTGGTTTTCAGCAGAACCAGGTCTAGAGTCCAGGTTTAGAATCTTTTCTAAAATAGAAAAGCTTTCAATTTTGTGCATAAAGAAAGAATATTTTCCAAAACTTCAAACCTGCCAATTTGAAGCCTGGGTTCAAGTTTTTAGATTGGTGATTCTTAGGTTGATAATTTTAAACTTGACGAGACCTGTCTGGTTTTGATGTCAGCCTGCAAAACTTTATTTATAAACACACCGTAGGTTTGGAAAATGTACAAAGGAACAAGGAAAAGGGAGAATTTACACGACATCAAGTTAGCTGAAACTAGACTGTCAAAATCTCTCCATTTCAAGGCTGATTCCAAGTTTTAGATGGTTCGAAGTTTTTGAGTTTTTGAAAAACCATTGAATTTGCATTTAAACTCCTTAGCTTTTGCACTAGTGTGAATTGTGACCATATCTGACAATGGGGGGGTGTCACTGGTCCTTGGGATCTTAGTCAAGAATGATCTTGAATCTGACACCCGACTCACTATCCTCATTTGTAATTGCTCTCAATGATTTGAGCTTTGAGAGGGGTGGTGTGGCTCTAATGCCCATACCTTTGTTTGCACTTGGGATCCTGGTCAAGCATGATCTTGACTTTAACAAACACCTTAATTGGACATTTATTGCTTTCAATATCTGGGTGATTCCTTTCATTGATTTCAGCTTTGATGGGTGGTGTGGCTCCAATATTCATACATCAAAACTAAGTTTGACACTGTATGCATGTTGTATTGTGTCCAAAGTACTTGTGTAAAGACCATTTTAATGTTGTCTTTGGAATTGCCCTTATATGTTAAAACTTAGGGTTCGGACCTAGGACTTAAAGCTTGAAACATTAATATTCAAACCTAGGAACCTAGAAACCCTAAACTGTAATCCCTACTTCACTCCATGACTTGGACCTTATAAAGAAAAACCCTAAAACACCATAGGCCTAGTTTTATGCCAAGTTTGGACTTATGTAGACTCATTGGATTCAGTTTTAAGGTTAGGTCTAGGTCCATGTAGACCTGTCAGGTTCAATTTTTGTACCTAGATCTAGACCTAAACTAATGAAAACTTCAAACCAGCCAGCAC
>Ga0209208_10006027_pt1 | contig 16776 bp, 13 predicted proteins | sample S1TSphfallax_3_FD_187694 | JGI IMG/M metagenome (GOLD analysis project Ga0209208, IMG submission 187694) | Host-associated microbial communities from peat moss isolated from Minnesota, USA - S1T2_Fd - Sphagnum fallax MG (SPAdes) (version 2) | ecosystem: Host-associated > Plants > Peat moss >...
TGCCATAGTGATTATCAATATAAAAAATTTCGGGACCGCCTGTGGAGTATTAATTATTAACTTTTGGAGGTTTATTAATAAATGTATGGGGCCCGACTTGGGACTGGACCGCACATATTAATTATCATAGGTTATTAATTTAGGCAGTATTAATTTAGACAGGTTCTACTGTATATCAAATTACTCCATGTTGGCTAACAATTTTAGAATATTTGGACTTCGGGGTGTAAATATCTCAATGTGTGAAGAGATCATGGGCTAGTGTAGGATCTCCACATTGTACATTTTTTGTTTAGTGACAACAACAACAACAACAAGATGTGAATCCTTTTTTAACATCACTTCATTTTAATTTCCATTTTTCTTGAACTCTATTTTGTTTAAAGTGGTTTTGCATGGTATGGTTTTGGGAGATGATGTATGATATTTTGTTTTGATCCAATAGGTTGTAGTTACTCCTTTTTGCCTAATGTCATGTTGAATTGTTCTCAACCTTGCATGGTTTACATGACAATTTGGGGTAATTGGGGTGTAAGTGATGGTTGATAGTTTGATTGTAGTAAGGCATGCCATATCTTTTTTTAGAGGACAAACTTATTTTCCAATGGTCTTGAATCTTCCCCTATTAGATTTGGGGAATCTTGAGGGGTCCAATACACTCCAAGGGTTTTTTAAAGAGGAGCTTGTTGGAGAGGGGCGTTATTTGAAGGATTATATAGCTCTAGATTATAAGGATTATTATTTGTAGCGTCCCTTGCAATAATGTCTTGCCTACTACAACTAGTTAGTTTCTTTACTAGTGATAAACAATTCATATTTGATATAATTTTCATTTTTGTGTGTGTTTTTAGTATGTAGACTTCTTATTTGTGCATACACATAACATTAATATACACAAGATTTTTTTCTTTTTGTATTTAATATATTTGTAAATACATTTTGTCATATTATAATAGATGTTCTAAAATGAGCTTAAGTGGCAACTATGATAAGAATGGGAAGGCAAAATAGCGAATTAAGAAAAAAACAACTAGTTGATTAATCATTGTTCTAGTTCTTTTTCAACACCCCTAGAAAACAAGTAGATGAAAACCAAAATGTTAAACTTGCCCCATGATCTGAGACACCTACTTTGAGCTAGAAAAATTATTTGAATTTTACCCACACATGTTTTGATCTAGAGAAGTTGATTTTAAACATGAATTAGTACTAAAGAAACATGCATTCACACTTGTGTTAGAAACATATTTGGAAAACGTTCTTAAAATTGTAAAGATTTACAAAAAGAAAAAATGCTTCACATGAGAGTAGACAATGTCCAATGAAGATTGCATTTATCTCTTTCTTTTTCAATGCCAATTGCACATTCAAAAATGTTTATTTACCACTAGAATGTAGGACTCAAAAAATGAGTTGTAAATCTGAAAGTGACGTCCAACCTTGCACCAAAAACTATTGCAATTAAATGTTAGTCGTTTTCCATTCAAACTATTGCAAAATTAAATATAGAGACAAAATGTTCAACAATTTTGTCTAGATGGCATGGAGAGAGAAAATTGTGAGCGACCACATTGTACAAAAGCAAAATGACTCATTGCCACACCAACGAGAGGTAATATCTCTACCTCGTTCCCTACCTCCTTCACTCCCTTCCATCTTGCCATGGCATTCACTCCACTAGAGGATGTTGCTCCTATTAACATAATTTGCTTAACAATTATAAAGGTATTTTTAAGTGATTTGTAACTTGTGAAACAAATTTTGAATATGTGAATTCTAGAGCTTTGCAAAACTTGGAAAACCAGATTATCTATGATGATTTTTCTTCATATTTGACAAAATAATGTTGTGCTTGCTTTCACAATTTGTTTCATGATTTGTAAAGGTTTTTAAAATCTTAGATGTATGAGTTTTGGCACTCGACTTGTTGATTATATTAAAACAAGTTAGGATCACACTAGATTATTTGTCTGTGGTGAGATTGATTCCTATTTCATAGGAAGTCACATGTGCAAGTTTTATAAGATTTACTTGGGCCCACTTTACATTAGGAGTCAAGGCCAAGGTTGAATTAAAATAAAATATTCATATTGGTGTAATCATTGACATCAGCCCTTAAGGGCTTTACACAAATAATTAGGTTGAAAAACAATTTTTCAGAAAAATCTACCACTTTATGGCCTTGATTTGGCCCCAAGGCAAAAAAAGGATACCTATCAACTTGGCATGCCAATTTACAACCCTTAGGGTTAATGTTTCTTCAATAAAATATTTTTTTGGGATGAAATTCCAAATTATAGGATCAAAATAAACCTTAAACCAAACCCTATATATTTTACTTCTTCATTCCCTCCCTTCTTATTGAACTTTCGTGCTTGTTTGTGAATGATGGAAAGTATATCTATTTTTTCTACTTGGGATATGGCCACGAAAAACACAAAAGTAATTAAAATATGGTATCTATGTTCATCCACGATTGTTTGACTTTTGGGGTTTAGTTTGAGAAAAGAAACTAAAATGAGAAAAATAATGATACCAAGAAAGAATGAATGAAAACATATGAAGGGTTGAAGCCGTGGTCCTTATTTTTTGGCCATAATGGATTTACACATGAATTCATTGGCCCCAAAACAACTAATATTTTATTAGTAGCTTTGAGCCATACAATGAGCCAAGAAGTGCTCAAATTTCCCATTTTTGGTTTCAAGATTTTTTGGCCTTGACTCTTAATCTAAAGCATGATTTAGTTAGGCATTTAAAGTTTAGAGTGAGAAGGTCATTCCCAATTAGATACCTAGGATCACTCTTAGTTAACTACAAATAAATTAGTCAATATAGAAATACAATGCCATTGTGAACTTCCATATAAATTGTGATTCTTTGTAGTGGGTTACAAAGGGCAAAAATCTTCATCAAGGTCTTCATTTTCATCTTAAAAGGCCCTTGTAAGCATGGATGCAAATGCATTTTCATTAACCACATTCAACATTCTTCCACCATTCAATTGCTATATTTAGAGGGTTTTGCAATGATGGCACTTGTAATAATGATTATCTTGGGTGACTTTTAGGGTTGACATGTTAGTTTACATGAAAAAACCACATCATGATGATAGTTTTATAAATTTAAAGTAATAGTGCATCTATGCACTTCATATTGAATATATATATGAAAGTAAAACAATAAGTTTAATAAGGCCTTCATAATCACATAAAATGAAAGTAATTAAGCATGTCTGATATTTTAGAACTTAAAGCACATATAGCAAAACACATTATTGCAAAACTTTAATTTGGAGATGTTATTACGAAAACATGAAATATGTAGGAAAATTTATTGATGTGCACTTTGTAATGTCAAACAAAATAGTGATGAAAAAATTTAATATGTTTTATGTAAGATTTAGATCAAAATCATTATTCAAACATAATTTTGTGAATCTTGAAATTTTCATATGGTTTTTTTCTTTTATTTATTTTTGAGATAAAGAACCCATAAGAATGTTTGTTTTCAACCCTATAGTAGAGGTGGTTGGTTATTCAGTTGTGAAAAAACAAGTGAAGAAATATGGAAAAATCAAAAGCTATAAAGGTGGAAAACATTTGTGGTTCTTTTTTATTTCTATAAAAGTAAATAAACTTAAGATTGTTAATACCTTTTTGGAATATAATATTTTGATTAGGTGTTCATTTTATTAATGTTCATTTTGAACACTACATTTTTTTTATACATTTTGTTTATTTTCTTACATTATTGTACTACCTTTACCATTTTGGCAATAAATGTCAAATAATTAATTAGATTTGAAAATTTAACTTTAGTACTTGGTTTTTTAAATTCAAAATTTTTGGCATGTAATGGTTATAAAAAATAATAAACATGGTCTTGTTAATGTTATGGAACAATTTAGTGTGTCTAGATTCCTTCAGTTTTAAGTCATTATCATGGAAGGTTTGTGGTTCAAAACCTAACAATTGAACTTTTGATTTTATTAAAATTTCGGCACAAATAATAAATAATTAAAAAAAAGTTCAGCAAAATGAAAAAAATTGATTTACATGCGAAAATGGTAAAGGTATAATGGTATACATTTTTTTTTTGATGTTTTGGAGTTCACATTTCACTTGCACATATTTTGCATCTATATATTATTTTGATATTCCTGAAATTATATTTCGGGTTTGAGGCATGATATTTGACACTTAATTTAAATTTGCTTTGAAACTTGACATTGAATTTTGAGTTGTAACTTGATTTGAAATGACATTTGCAACTTGGATTTGGAATTGAATTAGGAATTGGATTTGAAACTTTAACTTTTGTGTTGGTTAATTTAGTTGGAAGTTCATTTAGAACTTTAATTTGGAATTTTGATTTGGAATTTTGATTTTGAATTAAATTTTTGAAGATTTTGAATTTGTATAGATGGATTTTTTTTTGGCTAAGGCAGAATTGATAGGTTGATTATTTTTCAATTGCTAGATTCAAGTATTAATTGACATTTAACTTTTTAAAAATCATGATTAAAAAAATAATGATGGTCACTTGAACACCAAGGAATCTCCAAAAAATAGTCTTTGTTTGAAACAATGAAAAGAAAGTCTTCTAACATCATGCAATGTATTTAAATTACAAATATGAAAAAAATGGAATAAATGACAAGAAATTAAGAAATTTCTAATGATGTTGAATGTTCACAATCAAAGAAAATATTTCCATAGAAAACTAATAATCTACATGCAATCATGTTCAAAACAATGAACATCAAAATAAATACATTATATGAAAAAACTAAAAATTTACAAAATTTTCTATAATGGTTAGCATTCAAAATTAAAAAATGTGTAAAACATGAGATCTTTTTTGAATAACATGATCTTTGGACAAATGTGTGGAGAATATTCATGTTACAAATAGAATCATAATTAATAATGAGTTAGAATTTAAAAGAAAAATATGAAACAAAAAGTATTAAGGAGATTGCCAAACATTTATGCTATTGTTGTCAAAAGTTGTGTTATGCATTTCAACTATATTATGTATTTAACACATACATGAAATTTTTTTAATGACATCATGAGAAATGTAGAATTACATGATTATGAACTTTATGTAAATTTAAACACAACTTTCCTAAATTTGAATATACACACACTAGTGCTATTTTCACAAAATTTCCCCACTTGGCAAAGGAAAAAAAAGGGGTCTAGAAAGCCCCCAAAGGGTTTATTTCACATGTATGCACAATATACACATATCTACATATACATGCTAATTATGTAGCCTACACAATGGGCACACTTGCAAGCAAGGCCTACATCTCATTCCACTTGTTGATCAAGCATGATACATCTTTGAAAATTACAAAGGTGACATTAGTGTAACAAAGAAATCCAAGTGAATCTTATGAGACAATATTCACTTGATAATAACTGTTACAATTATCATCAAATATGTAAAATTCCTTAAATCTCCTTTTAGTTTTCAAAACCATGGAAATGAAATATGAAATTGTGTATGTAAACATAATACAAATGGTTTGTTATTCCATAGTACTGTCCATACATATCATTAAAATGTCAACTATTAAAAAAGCACCCAAATTGGAACAAATCATCCATTAACATTTAATGAACCTTAAATTTGTCTAATGTGGGTTACTTGTTTAAATCCACATTCTTCCCATTTAACCTTCAAAGAATTTCATCTAACTTGAAATTCTTGTGACAATGCCAATTTGAAGCCTTGTAATTGTAAGGTAACATGCCAATATAACATATGACAAGGTCAATCAAGAAATGGTAAATAATCCTCATGCAATCAATCCACAATGAACATCAACACGAACTGCCCAAATTACAATCCTCTTTGAAAAACTTGGGTGGCCATGTTGATAAAGAAGGATGGGAGGTGGTGAAGGAAGCCTATTGACCATGACTTAAAAATAAAAACGATCTAAATGCAGGAAGATATACAACACCAAGTGTAAAGGTGACCAAAAAAGTTACAACTTAGTATACAATGAAAATTAGCCAAAAAAAATAAAGAAAAAAACTTATAGAGATGAATACACATTGGCCGTAACAATAAGTGTATTACACAATAGGGATTATAAAGAAATGCAAGATGAACTGGAGTTACAGAAAACTAGAAGGAACAAGACAATAAAAAATGTGGTTGTGGCTACTAAGCAGGGTAGGGATGTTTATGAGAGACAACTGTTAAGACACTGGTTTATGGTGTTTCAATTTGACCTGGCCCCTAGAAGATACAGTTGCCCAAAGTTGAATAGTCCAAAACCTGGATAGTTTGGTTTACAACATACAGGAAAATGTAAGAATCCACCAGGCTGCCCTAGCCTGTTGCCCATGCACATTTCCTGTCTTGTACCTGCAGTGTAACCCAGCACATGGGAAACACAAACCATCATGCCTCTTCTCAATGGGACTGTAATAAGAATGGAAACTTGAAGACACAATGTCATTATGGATCTACTAAAACACAGGAGATAAATCTTCTAGACAAAATACTTTCTTGCAGCTTCCAGTATGGCAAAATTGTACTTGGATGGTTCTTTAAGCTGCATACTTCCTGTGTTTCATGAATCATAGGAGATGATAGTATCTGCACTAACCACTATCTTCCCAATGAGATATTGTAAAAAAGAAAATCTTAGAAAGCAATAGCATATCAGTTCTAAAGCACAAGCTAATCAGCATGAAACTCTCATGCTGCAGTAAATACTTGATACATGCGGCAGAACATTTCATCCATAGTTCGTAAGGGTCAGTTTAACCAAATCTATATGACCACTATCTTTCCAATGACAAATGGAACTATTCTTCTATTGGGATCCAAATAGCATGTTAATCAACTGGAATCCCATGCCATATCAACTACTTGTGCCATGACAACACATAAAAACAACCCATGAAAAACAAGATGTTAGTGTAAGGCTGCCGGTTTTGACCAAATATCTGCAAGTATGCCACTGGCACATCTCAAGAATTGCCCTTTTAGCCATCATGCAAATGCAAATCCCTAAGGAATGGCTTAAACCTTGCAAAGCACAATACAATAGTTGCCCAAGGTGGCCACTAACTGTCATGTACACTTCTCATTTTTTACTAGTAAATAAATCATGAGCAGCTCATCATATCTATGAGATTGCAGACAAAACTTGATAACACTTTGATGGTAACTCTTGTCTCAGTTGCAGCAAAATCAATGCTGAGAGAACAAGGAGTGCAGTCATAATCTTATGAATGTCACTCACTCAGTGTCTCAGTGTCAGACCCTCACTTTCATCATGCATAGCAGTGTCAAGCAGTTAGGAATCCCCAGACTTCATCAGTTCTTGACAGTAAATGTAGATAAGTATATCAAAATCCACCCAATATTTTAGGCAAACTGTACACAACCATTTGTATCCTGAGTTTCTGTTGAATTTCCAGAACCAACATGAAGACTCAGTTTTGATGTTGGCTATGACTTAAAAGACTCAACACTCTTGAGCAACTCATCACCACAGTTTGCCACTGAAATGCAACTGAATTAATTGAGATGCAAATTGGCCATTAGCAGCATTTGGGTACCCCAAATAAGACCTAAAAACTGTCTACATTTAATAAATTGAGGGTGTTGGCTTCATTACTAGCTAACTATACAACACAATGTTTGGACCCTCACTCGCAACAGTTGGAGACAGGCCGTGATCTCCTGTTGGACCACTGTCAAGGGAACCAGACTTATGCAATCCAACATCCTAAAATTCTCACCTAAGGCACCCTACAACAGTGGACACTACGAGTCCACAGCTCATAAGATGCCTTGTACCAGGAAAAAGGGTCCCTCTGTAAGCAACCAATGAGATAGCTGCCCCAAGGAAAGATTGTCTACCGAGACCATGAGCAGCCAATACCTAGTAAAGTAAGGATTTCCTTCCAAGATGGTGCATCAAGAGCAGCATCCAGCACTCTGAACAGAGGCATTGCCCTGACCAGTCCCTGCTCCTGTACCAGCTCCACTCCCATAGCCCACCTTGATCCCATATGACTGCCAGCCCACCATCCTGTTATAAACTACACTGTGGATGCTGTTCCAAATTCTCTCTCTCTCATGATGAATGCCAAAACAAGAACAATACAAGCACTCTTTACTGCTCCTTGTGACAGGATAGCTGCTTTTACCAGAAAATGTGAACACCCCCAATTTCAACAAAGACCAGAAATCCTATGCTCTTGAATGAAATTGGATGTAGAGAGAGAAGACATGAGCTAGAACTGATGTGACTGAGAGTCCTTTCTCCTGGGGAAGCTAGGGCTTCCCAGGATACTCTGATCCACTTCAGGGAGAAGTAATCCTTAATAATCCAAGACAAGGAGGGTGAAAGAAACATTATACAAAAGACTACTGCAGTACTAAGTGTGGCACCTTGCACATAACTCACCTCATTAGAGACATCAAAGATCCCCTCCTCAATCTTGTGATAAATCTTCGCAGCTGTGTTGATAAATGCCTGGCAAAGAGCACAAGGTTAAATTTCCATCACCAGTTCATATGTTCAATAAAAAATTTCCTGCATAGTATTGACAACCAGATACACATTAAAACTCACATCTTCCACATTGTGAGCTGTCTTGGCAGATGTCTCCATGAACACCAAACCATTCTCCTTTGCAAACTGTTCACCTTCCTCTGTGCTAACTGCTCTTCTGTGGGCCAAGTCACTCTTGTTGCCTATAAGCATGATGGTCATGTTGGAGTTGGCATGCTGCCGTGCATCATCCAACCAGCTTGCTAAGTGGTTGAAAGTTTCTCTCCTGCATGTCTAACTGTTTCTGATAAGTTGCTGTGCCAACATCTTAAGGCTGACCAGACAACTAAAGCTGCATAGAAGCTGTGAACACACAAAAGATATCATACACCTGATACCTGGTAATATCATACACCAACAATGCACCTGCTGCTCCTCTGTAGTATGATCTGGTGATAGACCGAAAGGACTCTTGCCCAGCCTGTTCCAAATTTGAAGCAAACAATCACCACTTCTAAATGAGATAACTCCTTCCCTCCAGCAATCCACTTGAAACACCCTGATTCACCACATCTCCAGGCAAACAAAAACCCTAAAATTGCACCAAAGCACATTAGTTTCTGTTTGTTAGAGTTCATATTTGAATACAATTTTACTACCGTGTCCCAGATTTGAAGCTTGATAGGCTTATTATCAATAGTGATCATCCGTGCTCCAAACTCCACACCAATGGTCAAATCATGCACAGGCTGAAAGCGCTTGTCTGTAAACTGCAACAAGAGGCACGATTTACCCACCCCTGCACACCACAACGGGTCCACAACTTTAGGACCTTCTCCTGATCTTCTATACAACATCTATAGAAGTATGTACCCCATTTCCTTCCAACAGATAAAGTCCTGTTCATGGTATGAACTGGCCCCATGCTCCCTGGACAAGGAAGGATGGTAGACTATGCTTCTGAATGTACAGTTAAATCCTGCATCATGAGGAGGTATGCTAACCAAAGAATCCTGGTCTCATTGCTGGATAGAGATGTACAACATCTACAAAGAGCACATAGCATTTTGCTCTGCTTTCTACGCTACATCTTCTACAGGGCATGTATCTCTCATCACTCTTGGAGGAACCTCTAACAGTTCTGCTCCGCAAGAAACAAAATGCACAACATATTTGAAACGGATCATACGATAACGAAAGATATCAAAGATCTCATGTTGAGTTCCATCAGATCTTAATATCGCAATGGGTAAAAAATCGATCCAGAAACCCGAAGAATCAGCAATCTCCAAGCTAAAACGAATCCCGAAGAACCCTAAGTCTCTTTCCCGTACACGATCCTATAGAAAGCCCGCCAAGACGGCTGATACAAATTCCAGAATCTCAAGCGCTCCAAAGATCGACAGAACTGAGAGAGAGAGAGAGAGAGAGAGAGAGAGAGATCTTCTCATCGTCATCATGTACAAGAAACGGAAACATCAGGGTCTTGCAACCAGATCAAAACGCAAAACGAAGTTGAAAAGGAACAAGAAGAAGAAGAACAGATCAATGCTTTGTTTTGCTTAGTTTTTTCCCCCCAAAAACTTCAAAGAAAAACCCGGCAATATGATTAGGAGCAGCAACGAACCCATGTCTCCTATAATAATGTACTTAAACAAATAAGCGTATGACATTCTTGCTCTCCTGCGCCTACGATTCCTCGCTTGGTTTGTTGTTGTTGTATTTCCCGCTTCACGATCAACAAAAAAAAAACTTCAGCAAATACGCTCCAGTTTCCGCAATTCTAAACCAAATTCCGTGATTCTTGTGGCCACCGATAGCCGCGGCTGTAAGCTATTCGAGGGGAGACGAAGAAACTGGTGGCAATTGTTGTGGCCCGAGGATGATCGGAGCTTTTGTAAGATTACGCAACAAACTAAAAATTTGAAAAACAGCGGAGCTGTTGTGCGTTTGTGTTTGTCGCTTTGTCTTCCTCTTCTTCACACGCATTCAAATGGTCGGAGGCCGACGCGTGGACGCGTGAAGGCAAAAAAAATGAAAGAGTGAAAATATAGAAAACATTACAAACACAAAACGTACTGCGGAATCGTGAAGCTCAAAACGTATTGTGGAATCGTCAAGCTCCTGCCCATTATGTTGTGTAAAAGGGCGAGACCATTCCACTACATTAAGGTCTGGGGTGAGCGGCCCCAGCATTTTTTTGCTGGCTATATATAGCCAGAAAGCTATATTAAGATTTAAAAGTTGTAAAATCAAGTGTTTTTTGAAATTTTCAATAGCCAGATTTTGACCAAAGTTAAAGAAATCGCCAGATTTCTATACATGGTTCAAGTAGGTAGCAAAAAAAGGGGGCGAGGGGGAGGGTGGGGGGGGATGGTTAACAAATTTTATTTTCATACCTAAATTTTAGCCATATTTGGCTAAATCTGCCTGTAGATCATTGCCAATCTGGCTACATCACAAAAATGACCCAAAAAAATACTGGGGGTGGTGGATTTAACAATTTATTTAAAAATTTGTGCTCTACAAAGGTTTTGGTCACTAACTATACTACCTAGAAGTGTTCTCTTGCTGGTGAAATTTCACCAAAAAGAGAAACAAAAAATGAAAATTTTTAAAAGTAGTGATTTTGCATAAATCTTCCTAGGGGAAATTGTCATTTTTTAATGCAGCTCTCAAACACAATAGCTTTTGTTATTTAGTATAATGTCAAATTGTAAAATATTATTATTTTCCTGTTGAATATAAGTGACCAAATTTTAAAAATTATTAGGCACCTTCCTGCTGAACCTGCCTAAGTCCTATGGTATTATGAATGTATATGATCATTATTGGAAGATTATGTCATATAATGTGGTCAAAAAAATGACATAACCTGCCACCCCAGACATTAATGTTTTTCGGAGAGTTCAAAACTTGTAGTGTGTCTCTTTTCCATATTGTGAAGTAGCCAAACTAGGGATCATCAACAAGAAGATTTAGGCAAATTTGGCCATATACTTAATATGAAAGTAAATTTAAAAAAGAATCCTTTATATTTTGGCTACCTGTTGGAAACTTGTATAAAATTAGGAAAAATTTCAATTTATTTTTCTCAAAATCTGGTGAATTATGGTCATTTTTTTCAAAGAAATCCTCTGTATGTGTTGAAATAAAATTTTCGAGGCCAGAATAATTCGAAATTCTCCCCCCCCAAAAATTCACTATTCAAAATGGAAGATTAGTGTTATTAGGTCTTAATTATGTTTATGCAAATTTGAGGTTTCATAGCAGAAATCAACATTTGGGTATTATTGTGTAATAACATGTGTTGAAAAATGAGGTTTTGTACCAAATGTTTAAAATGAAGTTTGGATCAGTGTTGGTTAGTTATATGGTGTTTTGGTGGGTGTGTACCTTGGTATGCACCTTGGGCATACCCAAGTATGTAGAATCTGAATTGACTTGTGTCACAAACTTGCCTCTTTCGTGTATCTAAGCTTTTAAACATTTTAACAATGTGTTCAAAATTAAACATGAGTGAAATGTTGATATGATGTTATGATGAAAATGTGGTAACATTTTGAAAATTGATCATTGTTTTACAATATTGTTACAACATCATATTAATAATTGATCAACTTTTCATTCGCACTTAACTTTGAACACATTGTTGAAATGTTATAAAAACACAAATACATGAAAGTGACAAGTTTGTGATGCATTTGTATCACTTTGTAATGAATTGGAAACATACTAATTCATCATTTGCCTTCAATATGTTATCATTGCACTTGTTCATACCTAAAACTTTCCTCTTTTGACAAAGTCCTATTCACATATTGTGGGTGAATTGTTTTCTGTGCTACTTGGTTTGTATATGTCAAGTTTAGTGAAATTGCATGCTATCATGTACTCTTCAATAGAACAACTCCTACAACTTGGAGGTGAGAGACAAACACCACTTTGGGCTGGTTCTTTGTTAAATATTAGATAAAGTTTTAATGTGAATATGAATATTTGATACCCCTATGCATGTATCAATTGTTATGAGGTTGTTGTCTATTCATGTTCATACTTGGAATACCCTCAAAACATGTAAGTTGTTACATAGACTCACCTAGTATGTTTATTTGAAGAACATTTTAATATTCATGTTTTAACGCAATGTCTAAATTGATAAAACTTATAATGCCAATTGGTATGTTGAAATGAACATAAACAACTTTTTATATATTTCTTTGTATCTTTTGTAAAAATAAATAATTCTATAAGAACATGGGAACATATAAAATTGGGGGAGTTCCCTTGGCATAACACCCTAGGGTTCTTCTATTGAAGGAGGTCCCTCAAAACACACATAGAAATAAAAAGGGAGTTGTTTATGTAGTCAAAAAATTCAGAAAATTTTGGCTTTTCTTTTCATAGTGTAGTAAATTTGACTAATTAAAAAAAATTGTGGAAAAGTTCACATGTGCCTACAATACAAATGTCATACAAAATGTCCAAGCATTGAAAGCTCTGTGGTACAAACCTTTTTTTTCTAGCGAAGGTCTATTGATGATCCTTCAAGATGGCATCTATCTCCTCCCTCCAGTGGCACTGTCCCACAACTGCTTGTGGACTTGATAACATGCTTCTTATTGTACATCTGTACCCTGCATATAAAATAAGCTCGTCATATTGAGCGTCCGGTCATGTTGTTTTGGAAGCAGCAGCCAATTTCTAGCCATCAAGGACTAGCAACATGCAAACATGATCAACTTGTGAAGAGTGTGCAAACTTGGTGAAATGAAACTAAACCAGATGTGACAAAACACATTGAAATTGGAAGTACAGAACGAGATTTTAAAAACAAGGTTTGGTTGGAGGAGCAATCAGGACCAGAAACCATACCAGAAATTTGTCACTGAAGGCATTGAACTCTAGCTTACAATATTTACAACAATTTCTCGAAACTCTATGGAAGAATAGGGGATTGAATTACAACTGCCAGCACCAGAAGAAAACCTGCAAAATCTGAAGACAAGACACAGAAGTCAGGGGAGACTCGAATGTCAAAGTATTACTTGCTTTGTTGGCAAGGTCATCCCGCAGGCTTTATAGTGGAATCCACAATGCAGCATTGTTGCTTGCTTGCTTCACAATGGTTCTCACACCATGCAAAAACTCATCGTGTCTCAGGACTTCCCTTACAAATGAAGAAAACTGCCGAATCAACAAAGGACAGCACTGGGGGAAACACGATGCACCCATCGCCTTTTTGACTAAGCACTGTTGTGAGGGACCCCATGCGGGGAGGGAGGCAGCAGCCCCATCAATCATTAGATAAAGGAAGGAAGTACAAGGGGGGAAGGAAGTGCCATTTGATGGTGGCATGGTCCGACCCCAGAATGTTCAAATGAAGCCATTCGCTTTTGAAATCTAATTCAATTCTAGCTTACATATCTGGGTCCTTGGTGGGGCGTTGGGATCTAATGGCTTTCCAAGAAGCCATGCCAACGTCAACGGTAGCCACCTAGGCCTAGGTGAGAACCGCTTTGAGGGAGTACTTGGCGTCAAAGTGCTTCCTACATCTTTCAGTCCAAAGGCGAAAAACGATGAAGCTGCGAAGAATGTCCAATGTTTGCCTTAGATAAGTGAAGCCTCCTGGGTGGTAGGCGAGGGTTCCCGAGGGGTCATCCTCTTGCTCCATCATCACTTCGCCCAGCAGGGTGAAGGGCTAGGTGATCTCCAGCTCGTGCGGTGCTTACCACTTCGTCCAGACTCTTTTGAAAGCTTCCCAGGCGCTGCGTGCCATGGGACAATTGAGGAGAAGGTGTTGAGTAGATTCCTCTAAGTTGGAATCGCACACCTTGCATTGTGAGGGAAGACCGATTTGATGTAACCAAGACCCGACCGGGAGGCCTTTGTTGAGAATGAGCCAGATGAGCGTGCCCACCTTCCTTGGGGGCGCGTTGTGCCAGATTCTGGCCGTCATTTGAGCGGAAGAGGTGTTTCTAAGGTTGAGGTCGTCGAAGAAGGTCCTCATGCTGGACTTGTGATTCGATTTGCGAATGTTGGCATAGCCCCTCTTGGCGGTGTACCCGTAGAAGGGGGCATCGCCCAAGGGCGGGATTGCCTGCTAGTGCCATTCACCAGGGTCTCAAGGTAGATCGCGTATGAAGCCTTCGTCGAAAATCCAGTAAAGAAGAGGCGCCTTACCTTGAGCGGGAGGCTCTCTTGCAATTTTGAGAGTGGCCCCGGGCCTCTCTTGAGAGAGAACTTTGACTCGGCGAAGCTTGGTAGTGAGGATTCTTGTGTCTTGGTTCGTCGTCGCTTGGATGCGGCCTTCATGCGTAATCCTTTGAAATTCAAGGACTGAGGCAATGTCGTCGATTGGCTCGAGGACAAGGTAGACCCATTCAAGTGGGTTGCTCGTTCTGGGCGATGGGTTGGCGAGCTAGTCGCCTGCGCGGATGAGGCCCTCGTGTTCATTTGGGCGCCAAGGGATGTTGGCCGTGATTATCTCCATGCCCCGCCTGTTGGCGGGATGGTGTTTCATTCCGAGGTCCGTGAGCCCCTTCTAGTCCTTGGCTTCCACGTTCCACATGTCTTTGATTCGGGAGTAACCGAATTGCGCGAAGGCGTTGCCTTCGCTCATTCCGCCCACTCCCAATGGGGTTCCACTGGCGTTGAGAATTGACGGGTTTCCAAAGAGAGGTTGCCTGAGAACTTCGTCTAAGTTGGACAGATCGGATTTGATTAGGCCGGGCCTCACATTCAGCCAAGCTCCAACAATGCTCTTCCACATCGAGCATTTGAGCTTTTTGAGCTTCGGCGTGGCGAAAAGCCAGTGTAGGTCGGGACTTGAGGAGCCTTTGCCGTGGATCGGGAGCCGCGTCTTGTCCGCATTGTGTCGCACAAGCTCTTTCCAGGGCTCTCCGCCGAGCGCTAAGCCCCTTATGAATAGTTTGGCCAGTAACGCCTCCAATTGAGCTTTGGGGTCCGTGACGTTGATACCTCCTTGGGAGGTTGGGAGCATCAGAGTATCCCACCTGACCTTGGCGCGTGCGAGCGCCTCCTTGCCCCCCCATATAAAGTTCCTGATAAGCCCTCTAATTTGATCGCACATTTTGGGGTCCGGGTTCCAGCATGCGGCTAAGTACCAAATGGATGCGAAAAGAACCTGGTTCGACACCAGGATCCTTCCCGCGAGAGATAACTTGTTCGTGCTCCAATTGATGAGTTCCCCTTTGAGGGTGAGCATCAACGCGGCGAAGTTCGCCTCGGGTGGTAAGTGGAATCCAACTTGGACCCCCAAGTACCTTGTGCCTCTCCCTTTCGGAATCCACTTCAAACCTTCGGCTTCCCCCCACTCCCAACTTTTATCTCTCCGGCTGGCCCAAATGGCCACCGATTTGCACCAATTAACTTTGGCTCCGGATGCGTGGCAAAAGGTTTTGAGGACCTCCTGTGCCCTGTCCATGTTGGCCGGGGTGCCCTTCAAGTAGAGGGTTGTGTCGTCGGCAAAAGTTTGGTCTCTGATCAAGCCGCCTTTGGGAAGTGAGAGGCTTTCGACCCCATGCTTGGGGTCAGCCAGCATGTAACCAAGAACGTCGGTGGCAAGGATGAATAGGTAGGGTGCTAAGGGGCACCCTTGCCTAACTAATATGGCGAGTTGGAAATCGGGGCCAGCTACCCCATTTACTTTGATGGCGGAGGTGGCCTCCCGATATAGGGAGGCAACCCAGCTAACCCAAGTGGGGCTAAAGCCCAATTTGTCCAAGGCTTTGAAGAGAAAGCCCTATTTGATTCTATCGAATGCTTTCTCAAAATCCAGGAGGAGGAGGACCAAGTCCTGGTTACTTTCTTCTGCCCATCCTAAGTTTTCCTGCGCCATGAACACATTGTCAAGTATGCTCCGGCCCTCCACGAATCCCGTTTGATTGGGTCTGATAACCTCTGTGAGATCCGCTTGAATCCTTCGCGCGAGAGTCTTTTCCAAGATCTTATAAATGTTGCCCAGCAAGGTGATGGGCCTCCAATTGTTCAATCTAGCTCGGTCCCCTGACTTGGGGATGAGCGTAATCATCCCTTTGTTGATGTGGGCCGAAGTCGAGCCGGCGCTGAGCATCGCCGCGAAAGTGAAGAACAGCGTCGGCGCTACCACACTTACGAATTCATGGAAGGATTCCATGGGCACCCTGTCGTGCCCTAATGCCTTCCCTTTAGGGAGGGCTCTGATGGCTTCCGAGACCTCCTTGATAGTGAGTTCCTTT
>Ga0209208_10006028_pt1 | contig 16775 bp, 7 predicted proteins | sample S1TSphfallax_3_FD_187694 | JGI IMG/M metagenome (GOLD analysis project Ga0209208, IMG submission 187694) | Host-associated microbial communities from peat moss isolated from Minnesota, USA - S1T2_Fd - Sphagnum fallax MG (SPAdes) (version 2) | ecosystem: Host-associated > Plants > Peat moss >...
CTACAGCTGAGTCATAAGTGACTTCCGTTGGTTGGTGTGCAGGTAAAGGGTACCATAGTGAGGTGGGCTTCACAAGTTTGAACCCATAATAAGGGCTGTGAGCAGGGGGCTCAAACCAGTTAGGTTCTGCATTCCTTTGACTTGTAATTTTACTAGCTTCAAAAGGCTGGAACTTCAAAGCTCTCGAAGTAGGCAAAAGGAGGAGGATGCAAATGAAATTGATACTTCATTTTATTTCACCACTTTAAAATGCTCATTAATTTGTTAGGTAATTTATTTGATTTTCCTTCTTGTGCAATCTTTTTGGTTTATTTGCAATTCTGTGTTGTATGAAGTAATAATATAAATTGTTATATTCGTTACAAATAAAGTAATCCACTGTCAACTTAAGAGATCACTTCAGCATTCTCATCTCTTCACTCACAAGCATATGCAACGGTGCTTACATCCAGGTTCACAAAAACATCAGGTTAGTGCATGCCACCAGACTAATGCTTCATTTGTCCATGTATGAGAGCAAATCCACTTCAAATACATTGTGGCAGACCTCCCTTGTAGAAGACATTACATTAGGGCATAAAAATGGTGGTGTACATGGGTTGGTAACATTGTCTTAGAGCATCTCCAGAGGTTTGGCTCCGCATAATTTGCCGTGGCCGGTAAGAGGTGCAGCGGCGCTGTGCACCTGCCGAAAAGAGTAATAAATATGGTCTAACCGCTACTCAGTAATTGCTCCATTATAATGATTGGTCCAGGTGGTTTGCTACTAGTAGTACCCTGAGATATTTGCTGTCCTAGTTTTGGTTTTCTAGGTGGGTTACAAAAGAGTACATAACTAAACTCAGATGTGAAAAATATTTTCACAGAGTCACATACTGAGCACCGTTGGAGATGGTCTTAGAATGTACATGCAAAGCACTACTCTCCATTTGAAGCTGTAAAAAACCCATTACCACAAGTAAACAATCTTATGTATTTGGATGGAAAATACATTAGATGGAAGGGAAAAAAAATTCAGACTTCGGAGCAGGTAATTTGTTCAAACACCCCAAAGCTATGATGCATGGTTGTAATAACGTACTAGCAAAAAAATTCTAATCTATTCAGAGGCCATATTAGAGTTATCCGTAGAGTAAGAAAAAACGCTGTACCAAAACCCTGAGTTTAGCCATACACAGTGTGAGATTCAAAAAAACATAAAAAATAAACCATCAATTTTGGTGGTAAACTGAGTTTCATCCTGTCTTTCCTTTTTCCTGAGCCCCTCCACTGCTACTACATATATTTTCACTGCTCCTAACTCTATAACTACTACAATTAGTCACAAACCGACTATCAATTTTGGTGGTAAACTGAGTTTCATCCTGTCTTTCCTTTTTCCTGATCGCCTCCACTGCTACTTACATATATTTTCACTGCTCCTAACTGTATAACCACTACAATTAGTAGCAAACCTAAGAAGTTTCAGCATTTTGAACTGAGGTTTAATAAAAAAATGTCTTTACTTTGCGGATACCACTGAAAGATGGGATAAGGGGGTGAAACAAGGCCCAAAGACAGGGTGAAGACAGTGTGACTTTAGGGATGAACTCTACTATTATGAAGCAAAAAATTTCCTTTGCAAAAGGAGGGTTCAAATGCATTTTGGTTTTTTGAAATGCCTTGCCTCCTTTTTCATTTGCTACCTATTTATCCTTAAATTAGGGGAAGCCCTCGGAAGAGCCCTTCTCCTATACCTACTACTCAGGTCCTGTAGCTAGAAACTAGGTCAAACTTCTAGAAGTCTGAGAGGGATGACTGATAGCATATCCAAGGATGACCTATTTCATTCCTGGGGACGATTAGGGTTAGGATTGTAGGATTAGGGTTAGGGTTTCGAACTCTTTATTTGGGCTATCCATGATGACACACACCACTTTCTCTTCCACAGGCGATTGTGAATCTCGTCTTCTCCCTTGCAATTGTTGGAGCGGGTGTTGCGGAGCTTGATAAACGACAGGCCTCGAGAACAATTGCCGATGGATTTCTTAAACAAGGCAGAGAAATTGGCGAAGTTGAGTGGTCGTCTTCACGGTAGCAGCAACCATGACGGCGGAAGCTCTGAAGGGGGAGGAGGAGGAGGAGGTTCAGGCAACATGATCCACTCCATATTCTCGCATGCTACCACCTCCACCACCAGCCAAGAAGGAGGCCCGAAACGCAACAACTCTGTTTCCGAAATCTACAGAGATGCGCAGGTACTGTCTGCTGCTTTGAACATTCTTCGTGGTCGACCTTTTCTCTCCTTCTGTTATACGTAATAGGAGAGAGCCCTGAAACCATTGGAAATTTTCTTACGAGTATGCCGTTTCTCGTATAGTAAAGCAGTCTACACATGTGCTGTGAAATAGTGCAGCCGAGCTTAGCTTTATTTTCCTTCTGTAAGCGGTGTAAACGGTGTAGCGGTTCTTTCATTTTATTTCCAGGTCGGCTGGACTTGAAATCCACAGTCAGCTCCACCTTTTTCTGATGAGGCAAGCTCTTCGGGAGATTGTTGCACTAACTACTTATGTTTCAAAGAGATTGAAGTATTTCTGAGGTACTCTCCAGAGCTTCCAACCATAGTAAGGTCCAACATGGATGGATTATGATTGAATTATGAAGAGTTTTAAAACAGGAAGGTTTTTGACACATCCTTCAGGGTGGAAGAGTTTTAGCACATGAAGGTTTTTGTCACATCCTTTTGAGATAAGTATTGCCTTGGAAAGATTCTCTTGTGAGTATGTGTATGGCAATTATGTTTTGGCGAAGTTGAAACCCTTAATGTTCACAGTCTGCTCCAGATGCTTTATGAAACAGCTGCAGGAAAGGGAAATGGAAAAACTACAGATATGGGCAAAATTGCAGGTACAGCTTCTTTCTGCTGCACCTCGTTGTCCAGTATAGATCTGATGAAAATGTACCCTGGCTTCATAATTCAGAATTGAATTGCCAAGACCATCCATATACATCTCTACAGGACCAGGTTTTTGGAAATGCTTACGACACTATTTTTTGAACACTTGAGACCTTGAGTATTTATTTGGCTATGTCTTCACAGATACTTGAAGCATCTATTTCGGTTTCTATTCAAAAGAAGCTGGAAGTCATGTATGCCTACCATGTTTCAATGTGTCTCATGGCGAAACCTGTGACAGCATACACCAGCTGTCTAGAGATGATCTGCCACTGGCTGTTGATCATGATCTTTTTTTTTCCCTGGCAAAAACCATCAAACTTGTCTTTTCATTGAGAAAAATAGTGATTTGCAGGTGCAGCAGGGGGGGTGTTGGGAGGAATTTCTTCATATGGACACCTAGAGAAGAGTGAATATGGCAAGTACATTACCAAAGCAGAGGGCTTCCTTGACAGCTATGGCAAGAAGCATGTGGGTCAAGCAACTATGGCAACAGCAACAGGAGTAGGTCAAGCTAGTCAACCTCCCCAAGCTTATCATGGAGCAAGTCCAGATTTCCCACAACAAACTTATCAGGGAGGACGACAGGGATATGAGCCACAAGCTTATCAGCCTCCACCATACCAGAACCACCAGGAACAGGGGTATGGGCAGCAAGGCTATCCTCGTCAAACACAGCAAAACTACACAGAACAGGGGTATGGGCAGCAAGGCTATCTTCCTCAAACACAGCAAAACTACACAGAACAGGGATATCATCACCAAGGCCATCCTCACAGACATCAGAGCCAGGAGCATGGTTATGAACCCCAAGGCTATCAGCCTCAGACACACCAGAACTACCAGGAACAGGCATATCAGTCACAAGTTTATCCTCCTCAAACCCATCAGGAATACCAAGATCAGAGATACCAGGGGCAAGGTTATGCACCTCATATCCATAAGAATCATCAGGATCAGGGGTATCAGCAGCAAGGTGATCAGGGTTCTTATCCCCCACAGACTTATGGACCTTCCTATCAAATGACTAATCAGGGGAACTATCAGGTGAGGGCAAATTATCCACCACCAGAGTACTGATTGCCCAACCGTATCTAGGCCATGGAGAGGAGAGATTAGGTTGTATCTTTGGCTATATCCTGTGTTATAGGAGGTGGTGGGTTCTGTATATACTGCATAACTCTCTGGGGTTCTGTGCTTCACTAAGAGCAACTGTTTATATAATAACAGCATGCAGTCCAGTCGTTTGTGTAGTAGGGTATGCTGTCTTATCTGGCATTCTGCAAGCAGGACTTAGTATGCATGGGTAATCCTTGATCTGTGTTTTCCTCAAGTGCAGATCAAAATGTATTTTTGCCATTACTCATGACAGGGATGTTATCATGGGGAGTTGGTAGAAGGCAATTCACCAAGCTGAAGTTTTATATGGATAGTATATTCCTTAGTGCATCTACTAAGTGTAAGCAATAGATATTGTGGACAATGATGTTGGACACTTGAAATTGCAGAAAATTGCGTGGGACTCCAGAGTCTCATCTATGATCAGATTGTTCTTTCTTGACCTTCGCAAGCTCTGTGTGCTGCCAGTTATGAGATCTAGTGTGTCTTGCAGTGTGGTTCAATGCCCATCAATAAAACATTTGCCAAGTTCAAGCACCCAAACAGGAGGCATGGAAGGTCTTTCAGCAGATTGTGAATATTGAAGTTAATGTGAAGAAAGTGCATATTAGGATGGAGCTTTGGTCTCAAGATGCCTATTCCACAAATTTCTGATGATGCAAATGACTGGCAATAAATGTGTTCTGATGATACAATTAGTGCCTGCTTTACAGAAGCTAAAATTGTCCATTTCTGACCGAGGTGTGGTAAATATTTAAATTGAGCAGATACTATTTCAGTCACCAAGTTTCAAAGATTTAAAAAAACTTGGCAGAGTTAGACGATAGGTTGAAGCATGTCCTCAAATTATAGCTGGATTCCTGAAATTTTCTACTTCCTCCCTGACCTTTTGCCAAATTTGGTTGTGTCCTCTTGTGGATGTTCAGCAGACCACCTATCTCCCAATTTTTATAAAAAAAAGCCCAGCATATATGTGTCTGAAAGAGGAACCCATTTTCATTCAAGTCCAAATGCATATTTCCAACAGGCCTTGCAAATGAGCTTTGGACAAATGAGGATTCTTCCTTTTATCTCCAAGTGGGCTTGGGACCAGCTTATGTGGCAGCAGCTTCCTGGCCTCCTTCACCCGGTGTTGCAAGGGATCTATAGAAAAAAAAATCTCTACTTTTAGGAAGATTTTTGCAAAAAACAACAACAAAAAAAAACTCCCATCTATCCTAACCCCGTCACTGAATCCCAGAAAAGAGGTGGGACTAAAAGGCTCACAATTGTGACACATATCACAGCAAATTCTGATCCTTTACAAAATCTTGGACCCCTGGGTTCAATAGCTACTTTTGGAGGCTTTTTACAAGAAACATTTTCTCACCCCTACTACCTACCTACCTACAACTGCAATATTCCATCCCGTTGGAAAAATTTGGGAGCCCTGGTTCAATAGGTATTTCCGAGGGACTTTCCTCAAACGAAACAACAAACAACCCTCACTCCCCTCCCGTCACCCACGAAAGACAAAAACATCACCCCTCCTCCCCCACAACCTCGCCACTACTAAGTTCCCACCAAAAGTGTCTGACATTGTCTTCGTACTCCCCCCGCACTATGACTAAGCTTGCTTGCTGCCAATCACAAAATCGTGATGACTAACAACTTTACACCTCCACAAGGAAAAGCCACGTACACAATAAGGAAGGAGAGGAGGAGGAACAAACACACACACACTCTGGTATTCAGCATTCATTCAGCATCACAGAAGTACCTATAGTAGTGGTCATAACCCTAACCTATGTCAGTCAGGGTTTTGCATAGATGACTAGCTGGTGGACATTCTTTATTCTTTTCTTGTCTAGGAAAAAAAAAAGGGAAATCATCATTCCATCCTTTAGTGAGCTTTCCTCTTATAAAAGCTAGGTAGTAGATTTTCGAAAGAGCCAGCCGTTTTGCACTCGTTTCTGTACACACACCTCAAAATCAGAAATGACGATGATTGGGACAGAATCAAAATCCAAGCTCTTACCAACCCTAGAAAGAGCAGGCAGGCAGAGAGAGGGGAAAGAGAGAGAGAGAGAGAGAATCAATCAAAAGGAAGCGGCAGAAAAGGAAGGCGGAGACGAATGGACCGGACAGCAAGGGCCACGGCCGCACTTGCAACAGTGGCACAAAAAGCGATTTGTGTTTCCACGGCCTCCGCAGACTAGAGAGAGAGAGAGAGAGAGCGAAACAAAACAAAACAAAACAAAACACACAAATTTTTTTGTGACCCATCATAAATAAACCCTACTTTCTTTTCTGACACAAATCTGCGCGGCTGTCCACGAAGCTCGCGGGCCGTTGAACGCACGCCAATCACGCCACCCACTCCCTCCCCCTCTCCACATCCATAACAGGATAAGAATCCCAAAGCCCACGACGACTAGACACTTGCGATCGATTCCACGTGCTCCGCGCGGTTGCGGCCAATAACAGCCCCGAGAAATGCTCGCACACGCCCCATTCCGCAGACACGCGTATTTGTCACACGCTACCAAAAACGAAAGCACGTCAAGCCAAACACAACACAAGACGTCGAAGAGGCGAGCGAGGGTCCAGTTGGCCAGCTACCTACTTACCTAGCCTACTTACTTACCTACCTACCTATATATCCATCTATTTATCTACCTACCTACCTATATATCTATTTATTTATCTACCTACCTAACTATATATGCATCTATACATCTACCTACCTACCTATATATCCATCTATTTATCTACCTACCTATCGACTTACCTGCTTATGTTATTAATGCCATGTGACCAGGTACCTGTTGAGGTTCATGCAAAACTGAGTAATAACCGCCGGCAGGCATCCAGTGGATGGTGCGCTGGTGGGCGTGGAGGGAGGGGGGGTGCTGGGTTCATTCACTGTGGCCCAGAAATTTCTGGTATTTGCTTCATGTTATGCGCATTTGTTTTGTCATAAGATTGGTACTAAGTAGGTTTACATCATGGGGGGTCGGTGCACACCAACGGCACCCCATTGATAAAATGTGCCTGAACCCGTGTCTGTTGTTGTTACTAGGAGGAGGTTGCAACGTTGAAATTGTTTAAGAAATTTTAGCATTTGTGCGCCCTAAGTTGAATGAGAGAAGGATGTGCTAAAAACGCCAATTTCTTGTTAAAAGCTCGAGAAGGATGTGCTAAAAACTCCAATTTCTTGTTAAAAGCTCGAGAAGGATGTGCTAAAAACTCCAATTTCTTGTTAAAAGCTCGAGAAGGATGTGCTAAAAACTCCAATTTCTTGTTAAAAGCTCGAGAAGGATGTGCTAAAAACTCCAATTTCTTGTTAAAAGCTCGAGAAGGATGTGCTAAAAACTCCAATTTCTTGTTAAAAGCTCGAGAAGGATGTGCTAAAAACTCCGATTTCTTGTTAAAAGCTCTTTGCGATTTGCATTGTCAATTCCAAGCTCCCATTCTCACAAACTCATTGGTCATGCAATCTTCTTTTAATTTTTCACCTTTAAGCACAACATATTCCATATTCCACATACCCTTTTTGTATATTAGAGTATATATTTATTAGATACTATAATTGTTGTCCCTATATAAATAGCGGAGAAACTAAATCAAAACTTTAATATTAAAAAATATGGGAAATAAGAGGAAAGCTCTTTACAAAAGGCAAGGTTACCCCTTGAGATGTCAAACCGTGGGCTTAAGGTCACATGAAAAATAGGGATAGGCATGTGAAAACATTTGTGTCAATTGCCATAAACACATTTGCAACAATAAAACATAATGTTGGCCATCATTCTAGTTTGCATATTACAACCCTTGGCATTGCATTGCATTTTACCAATATGCCATTAAAAAAAACTATCATTTGCCCCTATTTTGGCACAAAATACAAAATGATCATCAATTACCCTTGCAAGTTTGTGTGTAGAGGTGAAGATGGTGAAGGCAATAACAATGAAGGTGATAACAACAATGACATCAACAATAACAATAGTGGCATACATCTTCTACACTCATGAGCGAGAAGTAAGGGAATGATTTTGTTAGTTGAAGAACATTGACAACTTTGTCATTCTTATTTTCATGACTCAGCAAGACATTCAAAGGAAGCCATCAAAAGGTAAACACATTTTGGAACAAAATGTGTAAGAAATAGAACAAAAAATCAACCTGGTTGTAGTGTGAAACATCTAGCAAGGTCACTTCAAACAAAATGGGGTCATCATCAAACACAATGTTATAATTTTTTGGCAACTACAAGTTAGTGGTAGCTTTGTGTGAATGTGAATTAGTGTTGAGAACATAGTATAGAAAGCCTTTGAACTTTACAAGATCAAAACACTCAAAAAGTTATGGTTGTTCTTTTGTCCATTGTTGTTGTTGCTTCACAACATCCACATTGGGTAGACATGTGTGAAAATCTTTTAAAAACCCCTCAAATGAAACATGAGGCAAAAAACAAGGCAAACAACATTGATGTTGTTGAGTTTGATTTGGGTGAGGTACAAACTATAAACTTTAGATGCCAAGATATTCCCATGAATTCTAGATTTGCAAAAAGAACATTCACATGGAAACAAAACAACATAGGAGTTTAAGAAACTATTCAAAATCAAAGAATGTACATTGAAAGCTCATGTGAAAGCTATAGTGAGCATGATAATTACAATTCAAAGATGATATTGCTTAGGGGATATTATGTCAAGGAGCTTGAAATCTTCTCACATTATTACCTATGTTTCAAATATCCACATATTCAATCCATTTGACATTTAATTTAGATTTTATGTTTGCATTGAATTTTTTAATATTTATTTGATTTTTCAGTTTTAGTTCAAGTTGTGATGACTAATGAAGCATTCACATATGTCCACATGTCCATATATATTAAACAAACAACCATTGAACATAAAAACAATCATAAATATGACATAATGTCAAGTTGTTGAAAAGGAATAATGGGCAACATTCACTAGTTCATTTTTAAAACTTCATTGGTCCCTTTGTGGCACCACTTCAAATCCCCCCCCCCCCCCCCCCCCCCCCCCCTTTCCTCCAAAAAATGAAATTAAACTCAAAACATAGCGATTTTATTATTATTATTATTTTAAAAACTTAAGATTAATGCATACCTTATATTAATTATGCATTAATTTAAAAAATAAACCTACCCCTATTGTAAAACCAATTGAATTATATATTTTTCTCACAAACAAATATATAAACCTTATATTTTTATTCATGTAGTTTTCAATTGAAAAAAAAATGCCCACTTATAGGCAAAACTTGAAATTTTGCATGGTATTGTGTTGAAAGACTAGGTATAGAAATTGAAGTTTGGGAGTACTTCAACCTTCAAAGGTTAAAAGAACAAGTGAAAGATTGCACCTTCAAATGACATTGAAATTCATTCTAATAATCATTATGATTCTTACAAATTTCACAACTTTGATGATGAATGCTGTGAATTTAGTGGGCAAGCTACAACTTTGGTGCTTGATGTTCTTAACACAAACAAGGAATCAACAAAAAAGGATGTCATTATAATAGTTGACTTTGAGATTGTAGAATTAGTTGCAATAAGCCAAAAATTAGCCATATGTGAACAATTTCATTCAATCAAAATAATTATTGCCGTGAAAACCAAACAGTGCTCCATAAATCATTCCTCACATTTTATATGACATTTTACATGTTGTCAATTTCTTGTATACTCTCTTTAAAATCTTCAAATGATAGCCCAAAAATAATTATTTTTAAAATGATGCATGCTTGTAAAACAATCAATCATCATAGATAAGATGATTTGCAAAATAATTGCATTAGAAAATGGGCCAAATAACAAGGTTAATTTCTACACTCATCTTTGTTAATCACACATCAAATTTGTGTAAAAAATGATAACCCATCAAAACACATGATTGAATAATCTTGAACTCATCAAAAGACAAATGAAAAAAAAAATTTTGTCCCTATTCTTGTTTTTTTTTCCTTGCATAATAAGCAATTTGAAAAAAATAACTTACATTAATACCATGTTAAAGTTGAAAAAGTTTTTGGCTTGATTCTAAACATTATAAATGTATGGTTCTTAGATTAATTTAGGGTCTTTAGTCCAAATTTATGATTTCTTATGTTTAAAATAACTTCAAATAATGTTTTGTCAAAAAGGTGAAACTACCAAAGTAGGTGCATGTTAATTTTCTTTAATGAGTAATGAACAAACATTCAAATTCCAAATCAATGCATAAAAACCTTGGGCTTTGCAATTCACATGGTGTTTGCACATTACAGTGACTTTATATGGATGTCACAATGACAATTTTTCTTATATTTCTTAGATACAAGAAAATTAATTAGTTAAAAAATCATTATAATAACAAAATCAGGGACTCATTTATCTAAAGCTATTATAATCAACCTTCTAAGAATGAAAAAATCAAATCAAATCAAAATCGTGGATAACCAATAAGTAATGGACTTTTGAAATTTGCCCACACTTTTTGTCACACCTACAAAAGTCATGGATATGGATTTTTATTTAACAATGTGTTAGTTTTATGTGTTTGAAACTTTGGGATATTGGATGAATTATATATTAAAAATTTAAAGATCCATTGAATGAATGGAATGTGATTTTAATTTATTATGTTATGGACTTTTAAAAATCCCTTTTAAGCATTTAAAAATAATTATCAAAAAATATTTTCTAATATTTTTTATGTCTTATAGAATCATGATTTGAAATTGAAAATAAAAAAAATGTTACTTTCAATATCATCTAAATATTCATATTTTAAGCCATTTTTCAACGACACTAAAAAAATATTTTGAAAAGGGACTCTAATTCACTGAAATTCTGACACCCTAGTGTGTTTTTGCCCCACAATTGACATTGAATAAAAAAAGTAGGCTTTAAGTGAAAATTGCAATTCATGATTTGCCTAATTTGAAATCATGGAACTTGATTTTTATGTAAAAGGCCTTGTCATCAAGCTCCCTCCTCCATTGACACTTAACATGAATATGTGATTACATTGATCTATGTGTCATTGTGTGAAATCAATGCAATAAACATTGATCAAAGGCCAATTATTTTAAAAAACCAAAAAATAGACAAGATATATGTAAGACCAACCTTTGATTGACTCCTATATTTATGTGGGAAATGATGGTTTTTTTTATAAATTTTCTATTCATTTACATTGTACATTTATATTAAGTCATTAGATTTTAAATATTCATTGTGTTTGACAATCTAATTAAACATGAAGGGTTCAAGTTCAATGAAATGAGGAGTTGGCAATGTTGAAAATCACAAGGTAATGTTGTTGTTTGTAAGATGAGCTTTGATTTGTTTAATAATATTCAAGTTCAAATTTTTTTTTCAATTCAAAATCAATTAATCAGTTTTACTTGTCAATTTCTTTTAACACACCAAAAGATAGGTTGAAATCAAACCAACCTTTCAAAAGACTAATATATAACATATTTTCCATTAAAAGATAGGTGGGACATTTTGCAAAAAATTCTCATTGCTAGCTATAGCATAGATGTCAGCTCTTAACACAAGTGTGCCTAGGAACCAAAATTGGCTCTAACCAACATGCTTTCTAGTAAGTTTGCTTAAACAATGTTGAAATGGTAATTAAACACTAGTTTTAGTGCTACGTTAAAGTTCGCAAATAATCTACACTATTCACATGTGAAATTAATAAATTAAAAACATTACGGTATAAATTTATTATGCATTCATGAAAAATTTGGAATTAAATATGATTTTAATCATGTAAATTAAACATTAATTACACTTCATGTGGCTCCTTTTTTGTGAATATACCCACTTGGCAATCTATTAGATCACCTACATCAATATTGGGACGCAAAGTCAACTATTATGCTCAATTCTACCATGTCAACCTACTTCTTTTTGGTGACCCACCTTATTTTAACCTATTTAATAGAGAACAACACATTACATGTAAAGTTTTACAAAATTTACACATAAGGTGCCCTTTGACCTCCTATTTAATTAATTGTAATTGTCCATTTACAAAAGCAAAATTCTAGTGGATTTTTGCCCCAAATGAAGATTTTAATGGGGCTATTCTAGGAATCTTAGTCTTGCATTTAGTTCCCAACTTGCACATGCTTCTTATTCCCATAACAATAATGTTTTCAATTTCTATCCTACATGTAAAACATTCACATAAAATTCCTAATGCTTTTGGAAGGCAACTTATATTTGTGATTGTCCTTGTAAAAAAGAAGATGGATATCATGCCTAAATTACTTAAGAAGTGGGTGGAATCTTATGCCCATAAGGACATTGATCTTACACCTACTAGGTTACGTGTAATTACTTGTAAATATAATGGTGTAATAACAAATAATGTCATAACAACATTTTCAATTAAACCTTATAAATAAAATTATTGTTTTTAAAACTATCCCACAAACTTTGTTTCATTATAGTTCCCAAGTTGTAGTTCATAAGGTGATGAAATTATATAAATTTGAATCACCTTCAAAATTACACAAGTGTATCATCCATTGAAAACCCATTATGGCTCAACCATGGATGAACCACAACTAAATTACCAAGGTTCCACTAACCTATCATTTAAGCTATCACACTTCACCTCACTCTACTGAGGTAACTACATATGTAAATGGGTAGGTATCACAAGTAAGTAGGTAGGTATATAAATGGTTATCATGTATGTAGGTTAATATATAAGGCACTTGGAAGCTAATAGATAGGTAGATACATATGGATGGTTAATACATAACTAACTACCATGGGGTGAAAGCACATTAAAGCTGAATCATTTTAATCACACATATTGATCTATAAAGAATATAACAATGTGAAGTAATCTTGAATTATGGTGACAAATTTTTGACGATTCAAAATTCAAACAATTTTTTTTTGAAATGTGCATAACATTTTTTTTGTAATTTAAAATTCACTTTAAGTCAAAATTAAATTTGATCCAACAATAAATATAAAGGATTGGGTACATGCAATGTATAAATAATATATAACATATATATTTTTTATAATCGTAGGGCCGATGTTGGGTGACATGTTTCATTAACAAGGGAAAACAAAATGTAAAGAAAAAACACCATGCCCAATTCAAGGATGTTATCCTCTTTCATTATTTATTTTCTAAGGAAATGTTAAAAAATAAAATTTTTGTTACTTAAAAACATTAAGAAACAACATTTCGTGATCAAAATATTTTGGCAAATGTAACATTAAAAAAAAATATTGGCGAATTTTATATTTTTTATCATGCCATTCTTCACTTAAAATTTCATGCAAAAATATCAAATATAACCTCAATTTTGAATCATAATTCTAAACTTTCATTTTTTGTGACAAATTTTAATTTGTTCCAAATATATTCACCAAATGTAATGTTCCTCTTTTGAACTAAATGTTTTTCAAGAATTGATTAAGACAAGTTTCAAGCTTCTCAAGTCTACCAAAAGTTCACACTATTGTCATCACATTTGGTGTACACATCTTGAAAAACAAAAAAAAGTGAAATGTAAAAAACATATTTTGTGATTCCAATTTTTGGGGACTATAATGTGCTTTCACCCTATGGATAGCTACAAGTAAAGGATAGCTATGGGACAAGAATACAATAAAAAGTTCTTACATGTCCACATACATCATCCATCCTCCACGATGCACTCACTCATGGGTGTTGGTTCAATTTGTCATTGAACAAATAAAACACATTAAAAAAATTTGGTCCAATTTCACCTACCTTGGGTCAATGTGGTACACTACCAATTGGTTTTAAACATACACATATGATGAGTCTTTTAGAGCATTTCCAATGGCAATAGTAAAATGATATGTACATTTAGATTTTGGATGAAGTTAGTGTAGCATCACTAAGTGAGCAACATCTCAAGAAAGATTTGGGCATTAACTAAACACACTAAGAAATATGGAAACTAGACATTTCCTAGAGGCACCTGCTAGTATGTGACACCACACATTAAAATTGGATGAAGAAAAGTGGACATATGCGGGTGTGTGTGGCTCAAGAAAATGGTGTTTCTGCTGCACATTTGCTCAGTTCGCTGCTGAGGCTGGTAAAAAGGCGCATCACAGTTGTGCACCTGCTAGAGAAGAGTGTAATAAATATGATCTGAGTGAGTGCTTGCTCCCTGTTTTTGATTGGTCGATCATAATGATTGGTCCAGGTGGTTTGCTATTAGTAGTTCCGACCTATTTGCAATCCCCTGCCTTCAGCTTTATGTGTGGGGGTTGCAGAAAAGTAAATAACTAAACTAGGTTGTGAGAAATCTTTTGGCCAGTTTCACACATTTCTAAGGAGGATAAATGTTTTTTTAGCCTTCTGTAGGAGCCGGTGTCCTCTTAAGGGCCTTGTGTAGTAAACCCTTTCAGGCGAATCTAAATTGAGTAGTCCTCATGAAGCTTTCGGAAAAGGGTAGCCTAGTGTGTAAACACAGCAAAAAACTGCAAACCCATCGGACGACCTATCTAAGATTAGAGAGATATTCTAAATAAATACCTCGTAATTCTTTCCCAAACGTATACGTATATTGAATGCTCATATGGGAAAGTGCGCTTCTAAGTTTGGAACCAGGGACGGTTGGTTGCTCTGAGAAATAACTTCTCGTCTTATCTAAGGGGTGTAGGCACACCAGATTACAGATGACAGCTACAAGGATGGCAGGAAAGAAAACGATACTCGATATATTCAGGAATAAATGTAAACCTATCAAACAGGGATAATCATTTTAGTTCTAAGAAAAAAAAAACTCACCCCCAAGACATGTATGATGCCAAAAATACACTTTACACCATGTTAAGCCAACTCACTTGCATCCGTGCTACCTAGACATTGTTTCCTTGCTCAAACTTAGTCTCTTTGTTTTTCTTTTTTTGCTCAAATTAGACAATATACGAGAAAGAGTACACCATAAGAAAGAACATACAAAACTCTATCTATATATGTATATAATTTTTTTTAATTATTATTATTTTAAAAATTCTGGGGGAAAAAAATCTTTTATTCTTTTCCACAACATCTATGATGATGAGTGAGCCAATAAAAACTGATGCCCATTTTATCCATGGTCAGAAACTCTAGTACAACCCTTCGTTCAAAATATAGAGCATTTTGTATGTAAGGTTTTAGTGATCTTATACTACGGCATAAATTAATAAATAAATTTCTACCCTAATATTTCCTAAGTAGAATTGTTTAATGTGCAGGGTATGGCTTGGTTTTCACCTCTCCTATGCTATTACAACCTTTTGAGCCATACCATAATCAGATGATGTGCCTCTCAAGTTTTTTTTTTTTTCTTTTTCTTCTTTCTTTTGCAATGAGCCAATTTGAATGGCCAGTGGCATCACTCAAAAAAAAAAAAAAAAAACTAACTATGGAGGCTCCCCAAAATAGAAGGTTGTATTTTGAAGTATAGAGTTCCTCCCCTTTGGCCCACTTAAATAGGTGAAAGGAGGATAACATTTGCCAAAGAAAATGGGACAAAAGTGCCTCCCCTTCGACTCACCTATATTGGTGAGAACGGGAGAACTTTTGAGTACAGGATACAGGACAAAGTGACGCGCTAGTGGGAACGCCACTGGGGAACACATTGAGAACTTGAAGAACCTAATCATGAACACATTGGACCTATCATTGTGAACATATGGCAAACGATTGGGAACACGATGGGAACACAAGAATAATCTATCTATGAAGGAAGGTAGTTTGTTTTGTAGTTATGAGATCCACCCAACCAGGATGCTTGAGATCACTTTGTTCTTGGTGTCTTTGGAAAGCTCTCGACAAGGAGGGGTGCATGGGCTTGGTTCCATGGCGTTTGGACTTGCAGTGCAAAAGTTCTTGAATATTGAAATGATTTCTTCACTAAAAATTGAATTAATTTGTAGCTGAAAATTTCGGATGAATTGGAATGTGCCTTTGGTGTTGTTGCAAAGATCTTGATGAGCAGGATTTAATGGAATTTATTTGGTGAAGATTTGTATTCACAATGTGGGAGATTATTGATTTTTAAGTGATTTTTTTTGCTTCTGAAAATTCAAATAAATTCCAAAAAACCAGGTTTTGGAAGGAAAAAATCAGTTGAGGACGAGTGCACACTTGGGCCAAGGACACAAGCCACACTAGTAAAAATTATAACATCACTAGTTCCCTCCCTATGTTCTTTGCCATTTTTGGCCTAGGCTAATGGCAAGTGCAACAAAAACCAAAAATAATAATCTAACACTGCACCCCACCCCACTCACAACTGAAATGCCACTTGTTTCAAAGGCAATGTACCAAGTAGCCTATAAGTAATAAATCAATGGTGCTCTCTCGCTTTTCAAAGCAAAAGAAAAAGCAAGTGTATTCTAATTTTGGGAAGGGTGTGTGTTGGGGGGGGAGGGGAGGGGAGGGGGGGGCTCTATTGGGTTACTTATTTTACTATACTCAATTGGTGCAACAATTTTTTTTTAATTCCAAAAAGAAAAATCAAAATTTGGGCCCTATTAGGCGTTTAAAGGGTTAAATAAAGGAACAATTTTAAATGAATCCACCATTCTATTTTCCAAGGAGAATGAACTTGAAGCAGGCTAGGCCCAGTTGAATTAACTCTCTGGAGTTAACTTAATTATTAATTTAGCTCTGATGTGGGGGGGGGGGGGGGGGGGGCGCTTTTT
>Ga0209208_10006029_pt1 | contig 16774 bp, 11 predicted proteins | sample S1TSphfallax_3_FD_187694 | JGI IMG/M metagenome (GOLD analysis project Ga0209208, IMG submission 187694) | Host-associated microbial communities from peat moss isolated from Minnesota, USA - S1T2_Fd - Sphagnum fallax MG (SPAdes) (version 2) | ecosystem: Host-associated > Plants > Peat moss >...
TGAACCCTCCATTCTTAGTGTAAGATTGGTTTTCAAACCTTAATTGCTTGTCAAAAACCTCAAAGAGTTAATAGTTAATCCTGAATTTCAGCCATTGCTTGGTTTTGGCTGCACAATCATGAGAAAAAATGAGATTAGAATTGTGAGAAACAGGCATGTGACTAAATAATGGAGCTTAAACTGTACACTCCTTAACTACTATTATCCTTCAGTTGTTGGCTCCTAGACTCATTTTTCAAGTTTTTGTCTTGGAATGAACATAGTTGATAAGTTCAGCTAAATGCTAACAAAAACAGAGTTGGGTTGTCGATTAGAGACCTAACAAATGAAGAGTAAAAGTGAAAAAAATGTAGCCATATTGGTAAAGAGAAATAAAAAGAGGTCTTGCCCATTTCCATTCCTCTCATCCAAGAGGAAAGATGGGGTACCTAGGGTCTTTGGAGTTGGTGTGGATGGATGAGAAAATAGCTACTTGTTGTATAAAATCATTGGTACCATCAAGATAAGGAGCCTTCTTCCTTAAGAAGTTACAAGAAAGAGGAACCATAGGTGCAAACAAAATATTACAGATGGATAAATGAAACCCAATGCCTTTGTATAATTTGGAAGATGAACAATAAATCCAAACAAAAATGTTAGAGATGGATGAATTAAACCCAATGCCTTTGTATCAATTGATCAATTGGAACCTTTGTTTTTTTTTTTCCCCTTTTCTTTTCCTTTCAGTAAAATCAAGACAAGGAGGAACTTTAGACATCATCAATGTCACAAGATGACACTGGATGAGGTCATTTCTTTTCCCCCTTTGGCACTCTCTTTACAGAGTCACTCCCTCCATCCCTTGGGAAAGGCCCCCTCTCTGGCAATCAGAGCATCTGAAGGAGGGTTGTCAAAGACCAAGTGATCCCAGAAAAGGCGGGGGTGGGGGGTCCCTCTTTGTTCCCAATAATGTAATGGTAAGTTGTGGATCAAGTTATTGTGTTGTTGTATTGTGCCGGGGGGTGATGGAGCCACACCAAGTTGGTCTAATAAGAGATTCGGTGGATAGGGTGGAGTTGAGAATCAAGGCTTTCTGTCAATCTCGGCTTCTTTGACATGTGCTACTAGGTGACCCTTAGAAGGAAAATGCTTGTACAAATTGCCAAACATCCCCACCCAAACCAAAAAGAAGGTTAAAAAAGAAAGAAAAAAAATGTTCCACTGGTCCACTTTGTCTTGAGTGACATGTGGAGTTCCTTTGGAAAAAAAACAAGAAATTCTTTCTTGACTTTGAAAATGGAAAGGAAGCTCTCAACCAAATCATCACACCCCCCCCCCAAGCCCTGGGTGAACTAGCACCTACACATCCTCCAAAACACCATGCTTTTTTAGTGGTCCTCAAATTGAGGCGCGAAGGCCTTTTTTTTTCCACTCTTAACAACCTTAGCTTCTTCGATCATGCAACAAGTCAGGACACAACAAGACTGAGTGTGCACTCACTTGGCTTGGCTTTGTGCTCCTCCTCCCAGCGAATCAAAGCTTCCATTGAATTGAATCAACAGCAACGTTGGTGGTCCCTAAATCCTAGTACAATCTCAAACAAAAACCCATGGATGGAAAATATGAATTTTTTTTTGATTTTTTTTTAATCCATAGTTACATCCACAGATGGTCCATCTTTAATCCTCCGAATCTCAATGTACTTTGTTGAATAATTTACAAAAAGTTTAAGAGAATTCACTACATTTTACTTTTTAAAAAAAGGGCTGCGCGAGTTCGATCCCGCGACCGATGCAAATAGAAAACTAGCTAGGTAGCCTACGGAGTCTACTACCTACATACATTAGTGAGCCTATGCTCTAAGGCTTGTCCTAGATTATGTACGTAGGTACCTACGTACATAATCTAGCTATCTAAGATGTAGGTACCTATAGGTAGCCACCTTTGTTAAAGGTACATATTATGAAGGAGTAATAGGTACCTAGAGAGTAGGTGTTAAGGTGCCCGTACTGACCTGCCCGATCAGCCCGCGGGCATCGTCTCGCGCTCTCTCTCTCTCTCCTCTTCCCTCCTCAGTAGTGTTGCGGTGTGGCCAGTAGTGCAGTAGGAGGAGATTGATTTTCCGCGCACACTCGCGGAGGAGGAGAGCTTTGGGGTATGGCGCCGTCTTCTTTCTTCCTCTCTTTCCTTTCCAACTTCCCTTTGGGATTGTTGTGTTTCGTCGCCCGTCGCCCTTCCTTACAGCTTGCTGCTTTGGAAGATAGACAGACTCGTGACAGCTCAGAGACTGGTGGGCCGCTTGTGCAGTGGTTTGTTCTGCTTTGATCGCGTGTGTTTCTCATGCGTCTGTGTCTGTGTTTCTGAAAGAGAACTAACTAGCTATATAGTGATAATATCAGATCACGGCAGACGTTTTCTGAGTCTACCATTTCCGGAGGTGGTACCAGTGTGTTTTTGGAAGCTGTTAGTGTACGCTATGAGTGATGATCAGGAGCAAAGTGTGGTTTGAGAAGTGGCGGGTGGTTTGTTTTGTTGTTTTGTGTGGCTGGGTTTCAAGATCTAGTGCTGTTGTTTTTGAGAAAAAAAGTCTGTGTTTTTTTGGTATCAGGTGTGTCGAATAGTAGTAGAAGGAGAAGTAGAAGAAGAGGCTAACGGGGGGAAGGGGAGGCTGTCACGGTGGACTGGCGTTCGCATCTTTGCCTCTGCTGTGTTCCTTAGTAGTTTTGGAGTATAAGATGTCGAGTAGTTAGTGGTGCAACACTGGGGGGGTTGAGGCCGACGTGCTAGAGAGAGAGTAGATGATCAGAAGAAGGGAGGGTAAGGAAATGACATACACGAGCAGCACAAGCCGGAGGAGAGGTGGCAGCAGCAGATGTGGTTCCCTCCTGGCAACACCACGAGCTGCTCTGCCCATAAAGCTCGCTGCAAGGTTGTTAAAGATCTGCTCCCAGCGGCGAAAGCTGCATTTAGTAGTCAGATCTCGCTGAGCGCTTTCCCTGCACGCTCGTCGTGCGATTTCATGGCCGCAGGGCGGAACCACTGCTGCAATGCATCAAGAAGTTCCATGTTGCAGTAGACAGTGAGTTGTCTACGATTTGTCCCAAGGCCTTCATCACTGTTCTCGTTGCAGTGGAGAGTTATCTTTGCTGGTCTTTGTCTGTGTCTGGCTGTTCTCTCCTCCGATTCTCGTTCCTGAGATCTTCCAAGGAAGGACATGATCCAGCATCCTCGTGGTTGCGTTGCGGCGCCGGCGCTGCTTGTGATGTAGGCGTCCGCTAGTCTTGGAAATTTTGAACTAAGTTATGCGCCGGGGTGCCACTCAGATCTTGTATGGTCTGGAGGGCGATGGCTGCTGCTGCTGCGATGCGATTCTCACCACGTTGTTGCTCGTAGACTTGTTTCGTCGTCTGTCTGTCTGTCGCCAGGAGTTACTACCACGCACTTGTGTCTGTCGTTGCAAGGAGACGACTGCTTTGACGTAGTCAACATCCTCCTCCATCTTCGTGTTTCTCTCTCGAGAATCATCAGTTTGTTTGTACTGAAGGTCTTCTTCAGTGACAACAGGAAGTTCCTGATCTGGTGTTGGATCCAGATGCTCCAGATTGTGTTCTCCTGCTCGGTTCCTTTGTGTTCTTCTAGCTTGTTAGTTGCTTGCTGTTCAATAAAGATAAAGTTTCCTGGCTGGCTATCTTCCTTGCAACAAGGGATTGATTCCAGACTTGAGCATGTTTGCTTTGACTGTTCTGCAGTACCAGATCTGCTGCTGCTGCTGCTCCTCCTCCTCCTCCTCTGCTTGAGTCCCCAATTTGTTTGTTTGTGTGTGCGCGCGCGTGTTGTCTGGCGGAAGAACTTCTGTGAGGTGGTGAAGTCTGAGGTTTTGGACTCTCTAGCCCCAAGCTCTTTGTTTTTCCATGCGGCTGTCACAGTTCCCTTCTTTGAACTGTGACAGACAGCACTTCCTCCTCCTTGAACTTGCTTGCTTGCTCATTAGTCCTTTGTGGCGATCCTTTTCGGGAGCTGAATGATTTTTGTTTCTGAGTTTCCACAACAAAATATGATTCTCTCTTTGTTTCTGATGTTGTTTGATGTGTATTCCTTCCTGCAGGAGGGAGATTGAACACTCACCATTGGGGATACTGCACCTTTTCAAGCAGGGAATGCAAACCACCGTTCACCAGAATACTACTCTGCCAAGTGAGTGTCAAGGAGAGGATCCTTGTCGTTAAGTGTTGAAACTCTGTGTCAATTGGCTCTTCAATCAACCAGCTTATGATGTGAAGAAGCTGCCAAAAGGGTGTGGCACTACTGGAGGTGGCACTGCCAAACGAGGTTTTCTATTCATTTCACAAGGATGAGATATCGGCTGCCTTGCTCTTGTATACATGTAAGGTCACTTTTCTGTGCAAGGATATCGAGCTTCCTCCCTCTGGTGTTTCCTCATTCATTTGTCACCGGGTTTATGATACCACCAGCAAGTGTCTGTGGTGGATCGCCACTCGCAGCTACACTGATGTAAGCTTTTTCTTCAGTTTTTCACAACACCCTTGATTAGAGCCTAGGTTTGTGATGATCAAGAGATTTAGTGATGATCTTCAGAAAAAAATGTATCTGGGGTCTTCTCCACCTCCTCTTTCGTTTTTTGATTCTGAAGTCCTTGTTACTCTTGTTGTTGGGTGCTCTGTTTTGTTCACTTCTTTGATCTATGAATGTTGCAAAATCTGTGTGGTGCCCTTCTGCTTGGCTGGCAGATGCATTGGAAGAACTCTGTTTGTGAGAAAGATTGGTAGTAATGTTGTGAATTTTCCACTGTGATTTTGCTCTCAGGTGCATCAGGAAGAGGTAGATCTGCTGTTGGGTAGGACGAAGCTGGAGATGCAGGCAGCTGTGCAGTCAGGAGGCCCCTCACCAAGAGCTTTAACTCGACTTATCTCTTCTTCTCGACAACTGAAAGGTAGTGGTGGTGTGGACAGTGTGCAGAATGTTCTATACTCTTTGTCTGGGAAGAAGGGAAAGAAGAGAGAGCGAGCTGATCAAAACTTGGACCCGAGTGGTGGCAAACGGGAACGGAATGTGAAGTTTGATGATCATCCTGATACAAGTACTCTGAGGCGTGAGCAAAGCATGAAGCTTGATGAGATTGCTACCATTCTCAACAAGGATGGCGGCCTCTTGAATGTGGGTGTGGTTGAGCATCTTGTGCAGCTCATGCCAAATGATCCACAGGAAGGCACTGGTGGCAGGAAGTTAGCTCCTGATGTCGTGGTGGCACGTCATAGCATGCTTGCTGGGGTTATTGCTGCAACAGAGAATGCAGAATGCCTCAACCAGTTTGTGCATCTTGGAGGTCTACGCTTGTTAGATGACTGGCTGCAGGAAGCTCACAAAGGCAAAGTAGGAGAAGTAGGTAGTCCTAAAGAGTGTGACAAAGGTGTGGAGGATTTGCTACTGACTCTTCTCCGAGCTCTAGATAGGCTGCCAGTGGACCTTAAGGCCTTGAAAACCTGTAGTGTTGGCAAATCTGTGAATCACCTGCGGAGTCATAAGAACCTTGATATTCAGAAGAAGGCTAGGAAGTTAGTAGATGTCTGGAAGAAGCGAGTGGATGCTGAAATGAAGGCATCTGGTGAAGCCAAGCCAGGCTCAGGTCATGGAATATCTTGGTCCTACAAGCAGTCATCGCCTGCTGAACCTGTGCATACTCTGACAAAGGCAGCTTCTGGAGGGTTACCAGAAGTGGCCATGAAAAGCTCTGTAGCCTTGGCAGGAAATGCCAAGGTCATGTCGAATGGTGCCAATGCCGGGGAAGATGCTGCTGCTTCTGCCAAGCCTCCTCAGGGTGCACCATTAGTCAGTAAAACTGCCACCTCTGTTGTTCTGTCCCCTGATCTTCCAGCTCTGAAAGAGAGCAATGCAAGATTGACACCTACCAATCTCTCACCTGATGTGCCAGCAAACCCAGTGAAAGAAGAGAAGAGCAGTAGTTCCAGTCTAACTCTCAGCAATGGTCACTCGTGGGTGAGTGCACTTGGAAAGGGTGGTGGTTGTGGGATCATAACATCTAAGGAGGATCCGAAGACTTCAGTCGCTTTCTCCACAAATGGTAGCTCTAAGACTTCCAGTGTTGCAGGGAGCCCACGTCTGCCAAACAACAAAGTTGTTCCAGGAGGCAGCAGCCCACCTGGTAGTTCCAAGGAAGTCAGCAGTGGCAAGCCGCAGGTCTGGAACCGGAGTGTGGTGGCTACAGAGAAGGCGGTTGTTGGGTCAGTCACAGAAACTTCAAGTTCTCAACAGAGACTTATTGTGAGAATTCCCAACCCTGGAAAGAGCCCTGGACGCACAAGTGGGGCAGCTGTGGATGTGGCCATGCCAGTCAGCAGGAGCTCATCACCAAGTGTCCTGGAAAGGCATTTGTCCACAGTTGTGGCTGATGTTGTGCTAGAGACCAAGAATAGGCCACCACAAGCTGGTGGAAGCCAAGCAGCTCTCTCTCCTCCAGAAGCAGGTGCTGATTTTAAGGTTGGAAATGGGGCAAAATCTGGAACTGGTGGTGAGAGTGAAGAAGATCAGAGGAAACCTCTTCCTCAGAATAATGATCCACCTGTTAATGCTCTTGAGAGTGAGAAAAAGTTGTTGAATGAATCTGCACATAGAAAAGTGGGAATGAAGGAAGAGGTAGAGAGTGTCTCTAAAGAAACACTTAGCTCTGGTTGCAGCTCATCTGCCTTGAGAGGCGCAGTGGGTGAAACATCACTGCAAGTTGGGGGAGATAGAGGGAAGGATGCAGCAAATACTGCAAACGCAGTTGGCTGTGTTGAGGATAGACCTCCTAGACAATTTCAAGTGGTACCCATGGAAGTTGATGATGGTGCCATGAGTTTATTGGCAACAGCTGCAGCTGAAGTGGGTGCTAGAGGGAGTGGAACTGTTACACTCGAAAGAGATGGTACTGGAGCGCAGACATTGAAAAGAGAACAAGAGTTGAGTGGGAATTCCCCAGTAGATGCTAGGCATCTGCATATCAATGGTAGCTTCTCTGGTCACAGAGTCATGGAGATTGATGGAGCTCTTCAGAGCAAAGATCATTCAGAAACAGGAGTGACAACACAAAGTGCTCTGAACCATGAGACTCCATCAACCAAAGGTGGCAACAGAGGTGGAGGGAAGATAGAACAAGAGCAACATGATACAGGCAGTGTGGTGAGACAGGGATCTGATGCAAACAAAGAGGCAGAGAGTCTGTCATCTCTGGAGCAAGGAGGTCAAGTAGAGAAGGAAGAGAAAAAGCTAGTTGCTGGGGAATGTGCAGGACAAGCTTGTGAAGCCTCTTCTGATACACCTAATACATTGATGTCAATGGGGGAACAGCAAGTTGAAAACAGACAAGCAATTGAAGCTAGCACAAAAGTTTCTGTTATCCACCCTCTTCTGAAGGACTATGTTGTCTCTGGGATAAAGGATCTGGATAGCAAGCTCAGTGGCAAAGTCGGGAAACGAGAATTATTTTCAGAAGAGAGGAATCTATCTTGGACACAATCCAAAGACACTTCTTCTGTCAGGGATCTCTGTAATAATGGTTTTGGTGTTGGGAGCAGAGACTACAAGGCCATTGTTGGCTCTTCTATGGAGTCTCGAGTGCAAGAGGAGAAGAATGGCAAGAGAAGAGGACAAGAAATTGCCCAGCTCTTTGGTGGCAGGAGAGGTGGTGGTGCTAATGATGCGCAACGGGTGGTTGAGCTTGCTTCAGGTTTTCCTGAGGAAGATGTTTTGGAAGTTGCTAGGCAAGCTGTAAATGAAGTTGAGCAGATGCAGGAGAATAATAGCAAGCCTGTTTCCAGCTCTTCCTCAGATAGAGATGGAAAGAATGCAAGAGCAACTGGGGGCCTCACAAATGGAGGTGAAATGAAGAATGTTACTACTACTTCAGACATGGCTGGCAGGGAGCAGCAACAAGTTTCTCCAACTGTTGTTGATGACAGGGTGAAAACTGGCAGTAATGCTCTGGATCAGCAACATGTCAATAGTGGGATGGAGAAATCGACAATTGACAGCATAGAAGTGGCAGCAAAAGTCTCACACACAGCTTGTCCTGGAGATGGTGAAGAAGTGGATCAAGCTATGAAGGTGGAAAGAACACCAGAGAGGAAGAGTCCAGCTTTGAGTGGAGAGGAGATGGAGATAGCTTTGGAGGCAAATAGAGGTCCTGTTCTTGTGTCTTCCTCAGTCTCACAGCCAATTGTCAATTCTGCTGCAACTGATAACTCACAGTGGGACTACATGACACCACAGCAACCTACTGAAGGAACAGGACATAATGATGCTGCTGCTGCTGGTGTAGGTGGCACTGATGCATCAGAGAGGCCTGATTTTGATTTGAATGAAGGGTTTGCAGCTGAAGACAGTCCTCAGGATGACACTGTCATGACTCCACCTACTACCTCTGCAGCAGCTCTGGTTTTACAACCTGCTGCTCATCCTATAGCATCATCTCCAGCACCTGTGGGTGGTGGTGTGGCAGCACCAATTGCAGTTCTTGCTGCAACGAAAGGAGCATTCATACCGCCAGCAAGTCCAATTCGGATCAAAGGGGAGCTTGGTTGGAAAGGATCTGCTGCGACAAGTGCCTTCCGTCCAGCAGAGCCTCGTCAGACTCCTGACAGGCAGCATTCCAATGCAGAGAGCTTAGCATCTGATGCCAACCTTTCTCTGAACACAAATGCTGTCAAGCGAGCTCGTCCCCTGTTGGAATTTGACCTGAATGTGGTTGACGAGAGAGTGATGGAAGATGCAGGGGTAGCAGCCGTGACAACCTTATCATCCCAAGGATCTGTGTTGGGTATTTCCTTGCAAAATCAATCCCTTCCACCCAGCTCTGTTTCTGGGGTGACCTTCAGCAAACAAGAGAGTCCTTTTCTAACATTCCTAAACCCAGAAAGCTCCAGTTCTGCTCACCCAATCTCAAATGGTAATAGCTCTGGATCCTTGCAAGCCAGTCATGGTCAAGCACTTCCTTCCTGCAGTGGTTATGGAGCCATGAGGCCTAACTTGGACCTGGATTTGAATCGGATGGACAACAGTGAGGAATGTGGGATGCCACTGCCTTTCTCCTCTGATGCACAAGCAGCTGAAGCAGCTTTGATCAATAACAGTATATCAAAGCCACCACCCAGACGTGTGATGGATTTTGATCTGAATGATGGTCCTTCCTTTGAGGAGGTTGCAGTGGATGAGCCTCTACTTCAGTCATTGCCTGTGAAGAGACCTGCAGGCAATGCACCAATGCCAGTGCCAATGTCAGGCTTAAGGATTGTCGGGGAGGCTATGAATTTGTCCCCATGGTTTTCAGCTCCTGGGAACTCATTTCAAGGGGTTGCTCTTCCTGCCTTTCCACCTGCTAGGGTGCCCGATCCTGTATATTCTGTTGCTGCAACCACTGCAGCTCAGTCCTTTCTGAATGTTGGTTCTAGCACAACAACAGCAGTGGGCCCTTTCACAAATGAGATGTTTCATGGAGGACCAACAACACTCTCTCCTTCACCTGCAATTGTATACCATCCTCCTGCAGAAAGAGTTGCATTTAATGCCTATGGTCCGTTCCCTGTTTTTGGGGGATCCACAGGATTTCGTCCATCATCTGTGCCTCTCCCTGCTACTACCTCTGCTCCATTTGTGGATGCTGCATCTGGACCTGTTCCTTTTCCAGCCATGTCCTCACAGTTAGGCAGCCAACCCACTGTCCCTTCTACATACATACGGCCTCCATTTCTAATGGGTATGCCTGCTGAGGCTGCAGCAGCAGCAGATAACAGTAGTGGTGGGGCGTGGTCAATACGGAGCCTGGATCTGAATGCAGGTCCAGAGCTTGCAGACGCAGACAGCACAAGAGATGACATGATGCATGGAAGACTGCTGCCACTTCATCCAGCAGCTCCAGCAGTGTTCAATGAACAGATGAGAGCTAATCTCAGTCAAGTCTCAGGAAACTCTGGTTTGATGATGACTCCTCTGAAGAGGAAGGAACCTGAAGGGCAATGGAATTGCTACACAGGGAATGCAGGATTCAAACAAGCGACTTGGCAATGAGTTTTTTAAAAACTCTACTTGGATAGGTCTCTGTACAGTCTTGTTCCTGACAGCTTTTCTCTGACTCAAAAGCAGGGCAGAGAGTCTTCCCATCAATTCTGGTAATGAGACAGAACCTTGGCATGCACATACACAGATTTTTGTATAATTTTTTTGCCCGAAATTTTGAGCAGATTATTATGCACTTATCTGCACCTACTGTTGGTAGCTGATGAAGACATCAGAAGGAAGGGGAGCTAAGGAAGACATCAGAGGGAAGTCATGACAGCCAGCCCCTGCCATTGATGATGAAGATGACAGTCCAGTACTCTGCAAGTCAAAAGAGATTATGACCGCATTCATTCTTGTCCTCTTCTGGGTTCAACAGGTTTTGGGGGTGTGAAGGTCTGGTTCCAATGAAAGGATGGGTGGCAGGGACTTGAGCATTACTGAATACCTGGGCTAATTGGGATTTAGGAACAGAACCAGCCGAGAGAGGAGAGGCAGAAAACTTGTTTCAATCGGGAATACGATGATAGGTTGTGGCAGCAGAAAAAAGAGCTGTTTCAAAGATGAAGATGATGATGGATTGTGGCAGAGGGGTTGGTTACTCCACTTCATTGTCACAGAAAACAAAATTGTCTATATCTGGTGGCAGTCAATTCCACCACCCCCTTTGCAGTCTAGTGTAGTACAGTGTTAAATCCTGTGTAACTGTATTTGTGTAGGACAAAGTCAGTAGGTACCAAACCTCTTGTCATGTCAATTGGCAATGGCCATATTTTGGGTTTTGGACCTTTGTACTCTTGACATGTCTTTGAATGAATGCATTGCCCCCTTGATCCTGCTCAACTAATTCACTGTTCTGCTACCAAACACCTCTTGTTTTATCTCCTCTTTGATTCTGACCCTTTCTGCCATCTGGTATGAAACTATGGCTGGGCTGGTATGTTAAAAAGTCCATACACTCTCTCCCCACTTTAAACTGTCTTGGTGCATGCTGTAGTGTGCACGCTTTGTGCACTTTATCCTGATGAAGAATGATAAGCACAATGAACATGTGTTGACCGATCAATCCTTGTTCTTTAGATAAAACTGTGCCAAACTATTTGAGACGCAGTGAAATGGAATCTGAAGACAAATAAATGTACCTTGAATTTGAAGAGAGAAGATGAAGTTGAAGTACCGTTGTGTTTTTTTTTCTTCCATTTTTGTGATCTAGTTAAAGTGGTGATCGCCCATAAGAAAGTTTAACCAAGTTTAGCTACAAACAGGATATGAAAGTAAAAAAAGTTTAAGCATCCTTCACATTTTTGGCTACATGCTAGAACCCAATAGAGAAATCTGGTGATTTTTCTCTATATATATAGAGAGAGAGGGCAATTTGGGAACTAGAAAACCAAAAAAACTTGTACTTGTAGCCATCTTTAAAATAATTTTAGCCAACTGCCTGAATTTAGCAAGGGAAAAACAATCAATTTTGAACCTCCCTTGCTTCCTTCCTCCCGAATCCATGAAGCTTACACTGATTTCACTGTCAAGCTGGGATGATATTCAATGCCTTCGATTTTTGTTTGATACAGTTCGCTAAACCCCCAACCCTTTCATTCGAATCAATTTCTCAATGACTGTTATTGTTGGAAAGAGTTTCTTTACCCTTGTTGCTCATTAACCTTCATAAATGTGCCTCCCTTTACAATCACACTCATGGTGGAATTATGTCAATTGGAGGTGCAAGTTGTTGAGAATCGTCCCCTCCCCAAGTTACTATTACTTAGGTACTATCATTCTAAATACCTTATGTTAGTTTTGGTATGTTGGTAAGGAGATGATTCCCAATAACTTGCACCTCCATTTCCCAAGTTGCAAAGCTTTTTGGTATTTTGATTATGGGCTCACAACATGTCACATGCCACATGAAATCACTTTCAACTTGTAAAGGATTTTATTTCAAATGGTAGATATCTTTTTAAAAGACAAATGCAGGTTTGAAAAAAGAGTTATTTTGTTAACAAATGCAAGATCATTGAAGATATGCTGAAGGTGTGAAGGTGATTTTAAAATCTACTATGAATGAATGAATTAACTAAGTAAGAATTTGGCATTAATTGTGGGTTCATTTATTAATTCAAATGAAAGGTTATCGTTGAACAATGAAAATTTGAAGGTTGTAATAATTGGTTCTAGTGTTATCATTGATTTGGGCTTAGTTAATAAGAATTCAAAGGCCCTAATGTACCACTGACCTAAACTACCACACTCACTTTCAAGGTAAAATACAAAATATGGCTAAAGTTTTTGTTAAAGTCCTTATTTGTTCCTACCTACCAGTGAACATTTCAAATAAATGTGGAATGCCCAATTGGAAAATTTTGAGAACTTGTATGAAGTTGAAAAGAAATTATTGTTGTTTGGTGCCTCCCTTCCTTGATAATTCAATAATTTTCATTTAGGTTCATCCATGATTTGATTTTCATTACTTTGCGAAAATATGTTATGGAAATGCAATTGTCCATGGACTCCACAATAAATGAACCAAAATTTTGGTCAATTTCAATTGAAACTCATACCACAAGTCACCGATTCTTTAATTGAACCTATTATGACAATGGAATGAAAGTAAATATTTAACTCATAATTTCACATATATAGGTGTGGTTTCCCTTTAAAATGCTACTATCATTTTTTGAAGATTGGCACTTTCTAATCACCAAAATAGTCCCCCGTGGTTGCTCCTTTCCCCAAGGTTGAACATTCCTAGGTGCTCACATAATTTTCAATGCTTCCATCAAGTAGAGGGTTGATTTTAATAGCTAATATTTAGCATGATTTGATAATGAATTGAATTACGACTGCTTGTAAGGTCATCATGAATGCCTCAACACAAACTATATTAGAGGAACTCCATTGACAATAGTATAATGGCATGTAAACAATAATTTGGATGAAATTCAAGGTTCAAATAGTGTGAATATTAAGATTGGACATATAAATATGCAACTAGGCAATGCTCCAAAAGGGTTAGTATGAAATTTGATTGGCTTTGATTGGCCTATCACAATTATTGACCCATGTGGTGACATTTAAATGATTCCTTACTCTTATACTATTTTTCATCTTTATGGGTGGGGATGAAAAAATAAATTGCACAATATTTTGGTTGTGATATAAACATTAGTAAAGATTATATAAGCCATAGATAAGTAGCCCTTTACAACATTACTTCTACACAAATGAGTTTGTCCAATATCAAGGAACTTGGATGCATTTTGAAATTTATATGCTTTGATATATGCACATATTGTCATCATTTATGAATCACCTTAAATGTAAATTTTGTTCAAATTTTAGTACAAATAATACATGAAAACTAAACATGAAAAGCCATATCTTGTTGGATTTTTCTATGAATAAGCAATAGTAGCTATTTGTTGATAATTTTTTAAGAAAGGTGTCACATAAAAATCAACATTTTGACATGAATATACCTTTGATGGGTTTTTGTTGCAATGGAAAGGTTGAGGCACGTTAAAGAAGTGGGTATATTTTTCTTGTGTCTTTGGATTCATGGAATTTGTTGTTTTTACATATATGTGTTAGACTAAAGTTTTAAATTACAACATTTGTTGATCATAGATCTACATGTGGTGTTTGCCTAAAAAAGATCAAGTTATCATTTGAGGATGATCTTACAATTTTTTGTTCTATTTGTTTATGTAGAAGAGCAACTAGGTTGGATTGATGATCTTGTCGTCTTGTGTTTTACACCAAATTGCAAAGGGTTCTCAAACAATACAATGACGTTGATTTTGTTGTGGTTGTGGTAGTCCCAAATTGCTTGAGTCCACAATTGAGTGGCTCTTGTTTTAATGATTTAGTTTTTTAAGTACACAAGGGGAACATGGTAAGTATTATTAAGCACATAAAAGTTTTTGAAGTGTGTACAACCATCTATGTCGCTTTGTGGCACAAAAATATATATACATTTAACCCAAATTCATGAGACCAAAGGACTAAACTCTCAATTGTTTGGCACTATATTCATGTAAAAAATTTCTTACACAATAATTAAAGACTATCTACATTTGGGATTTGCTCCTTGTTATCAATGTTAGAGCTATTTCAATCATTCTTACATGATCTTTTCTATTTCATGTTGTAGTTTTTTTTTAGCAAATGGAAGTACTAACACAATGCAACGATATCATGTAGAGCTATCCTTGGGGAGGCCACAAGAGAGCAAGCGACTAACAACGAACAATTTCCAAGTGGGGTGCATGTTCACTTTTTGCAATCTCAAAGTTAACCTGAAATCTGAAACAATTTTAAAGACCATGAAATGAAGGAAAGAGGTTCTGAACTTTCACACAAAGCGGTTTGCAATGTGAAGAAAGTAGACTTGTAAACCAATACATGGAGTCTATATGGTGCTTTTAAACTTGCTTTGGATTTATTTATTTTTGGACTGTGTTATTCTCCTATTTTCAACCAAAAACAATATTAGCTTGTGAGCTTTTGGGACTAAGAACAATAATTTCATGAGGTGTCTTCGAAATTAATTGTTCATGAGGATCAAGATGGAAATGAAGGAAAAGGATCAAGCTTTACAAGAGGTGACTTTGAGCAAGGCAACTACTCCTTGTAATTTGGTTGTTCTTATTGACCTTTTCAAATGAGTAAGTCACTAGCTAAAAACATCTAAAGAGGCAGGTAGCAGCCTTGATTATGGATGGTATTTGCTATCAATTGCATGATTACTTGTTGTAGCAAGACATCAACCTAGTCTTAGCATTCTATGCCTCAATTAGGTAGATGGCCTACTACAACCTCTAGCCAAGCTCAAGGTCATTAATACCTAATCCATAGTATCACATGCTACAATTGAACACATAGATGACAAGGACCCAATGCTTTATAATTGTACACTAGGACCTTACAACGGATACATGGGGATTGTAATGAATTGACAATCATAAAAAAAAATTATACTCTAACAACTTTAACACTGAATTTACAAGGTTATCAACATTCAAGCCTACCACATCATGTCAATCATGTTAACTTTTATGCCAATGTAGCTTGGCATCACATTGATTTAAAATCAACACATGGTCAACATGAGAGCGGTTACTTTTTTGCATGGGTAAAATTAGTTACCCCATATCAATGAAGCATAGCCATGAGCCCATGTCATTAGTTTTGAAATATTTCATGTTGCTCAAATTCAAATGCTACCTTTTAAAAAATAAATACCATCCAGTGGCCCAAATCAATTTGGTAGCACATTTTATGATGAAAATATGATTCAATTGATAGTTGAAATCAAATTTGGTCCTTCAATTTTCAAATGCACTATATCATTTTTTTTATATAAAAAACCAACTTAAGTTGTCAAGATGATGATAGAAATTCAACCATAGTTGAAATTTGTTGTGAATAATTGAATTTTAGTCACCATCTTGATAGTTTGTCTTTTGGTTTTTTTTTATGGTGCGTGGTGAATTAGGTTCTAGTCCACCTTGATCTACTCTAGTCCACCTCAATCCAATGTGTTTCAAAAAAGAAAATATATAATTTTTCAGGCTTACCAAGATAAGGTGAATTGAAGCAAATTGGGGCCTACTCCACCTAGTTTGGACATAGTTTGATAAATTCACTATCTCCCAAGGGAAAAAAAACAATTTTTTTATAAGGTGGAGTAATGCACTAGGTAGGTAGGGTAATGGAAATCCAATATGCTTGGAGGGTGAAAACATGGTGAAATATGCGACTTGAGGATAAGTTCGTTCCAAGAAAAAGTACACAAAAAATATGTTCAGATATCTTTGTTGAGGAAGATGGAAATGGGAAAAAAAAAAAGTATTTTCTTTGACTCAAGGAGTTTGAAAAAACATTAGCTAAGGGGAAGATATTAAAACTTGCCCAAAACCTAGTTGAATTTTTCACTTATTACCAATCAAGCATAAAACATTAAAAAAATACAATTGTTAAAATTGTGTGACCACCAGTAACATCCACATGTATTAATGACCCTTGTTGTGCATCCATTGCAACATTTTTTTTTTAATTTTGATAATAATAGATCGTTATAAAAATATGTTTCCATTACATTATGTCATCTAACATCCAAAAAAACAATGAAATTCACTTTTAAAACTTGGTAATGGGTATTTTAAACTATTTTCCTAATGCATAATGTGTTTGGAATTTTTGAATTGTAGTTTATACATGTAGAATATTGATATTTTTTAGCAAGTAGGATAGGTACATAATTTTTGCAAAGTATATTCAAAGTACTTTTTTAAAAGTTAATATATATATTTTAAATTAAAAACATGTCCATGCCACATATGATATATTCATTTAGTTTTAAAATTCCATGTCAAAGTGTTTCGTATACTTACAAGTTTCCAAACTTAATATTTTTACTTTCTCTATCATTCATAAAAAGAAAGTTGGGTATTGTAACCAATCAATTTGTGATTACTTGCAATTATTTGTAGCTTGTGACTATCATTGTTTATTTTTGCAAGTACACTACAATTAATTTATGATTAATGTTTTCTTCATTCTTCCATTCGACAACTTTTAACATGGTTTTCATCCAAGAAGACCCATCTATGTCACATTAGTTACAAATGTGGACAAATGAATTGCAACCTTATTTGTATTCAAATTGTATGGATTTGTAATGGTGAATTCAGTGTATCTTACTCATTAATATATGGGTGGATAC
>Ga0209208_10006030_pt1 | contig 16772 bp, 4 predicted proteins | sample S1TSphfallax_3_FD_187694 | JGI IMG/M metagenome (GOLD analysis project Ga0209208, IMG submission 187694) | Host-associated microbial communities from peat moss isolated from Minnesota, USA - S1T2_Fd - Sphagnum fallax MG (SPAdes) (version 2) | ecosystem: Host-associated > Plants > Peat moss >...
CATAACCATCGAGTCTACAATCAGATTTTGAAATCAGTGGTGGAAATCAATCTTGCCTCACAAATCAAATCTGCATAAACAAATGGCTGATCACATATTGGCTCTGCCATTTACGACAGCTTTTAAATAAAATCATGAGATATGATGAACCCTAAACCCAAATTTGCAACCCAAATCTTACATGGATGTGAGATCTCTCCCACTAACCAGATCCAACAAAAACTTTCGAGGTTGGGGTTCAACCTGTAGCAAAGAGGTGCAAGAGGAGAACTGAGTAAAGTATGTCTTACATAGTCAACAATTCCTGAAGGCCCACCTGCAGCACATTGTGCTAAAGTATGCATTTAATTTTGCTTCAAAATGACCAAACCATGCAATCAATAATTCGATGAGATGAGTCCAAAGATTGGATTGATATCCAGGCAAGGAAGAAAAGCCTAACTCCCATACAATCATGTGCTTTAGGAGCAAATGCACATAAGCCCCTTACAAACCAATACATGGACCATCATATGGGCACTTGCATACAGGAAGTGGTCCACTGCAGATATAACCAGCTCTACTGGATCAGCTTTCTGCGACCAATTTGGAGATGTGGGCACAACCATAGACTGTGAGGAAAACATATATGTTTAAATTTTGACACCTCAAATAACTGACTGCATGAGCACAATGTCCACAACGGATATTGAAATGTTCTGGTGCAAACGTTTTAAAGTATTGACAATAGCTTCTAATTATGGTCGGTCTTGTTCCAGGGTTGGAATGGTGCCCTGTCTGTAGTCAGGACTCAGATCATCATATTTGACCTTTTGAAGTCCAGAAGCTCATTGCACACTTGTAAGAAGCCAGGTCCATTACATGGATCTGTATCCCAACATCTGGTTATCAGATTTGCCAGACGAGTTGGGCAATCAAGTGGTAGAGGTGGTCTTCCTCCTTGCCTGATTACTTGCAAGAGTTCAGTCCTCTTGTATTCAGTATGTGGAAATGGAATCTTCCCTGTGAGAATCTCTGCACAGGTAATTCCATAACTGTATACATCTGCTTTGGGTGGATAGTTTTTCTTTGCAATCTCCTCCTCCTCCTGTGTAGTGCACCCACCATTAGTGCAAAGTTTTAGTGTGATGACGCAGGATACAAGAGAGGTAGATGAAATTCAACACTTGCCTCAGCTAATTCTTCTACTTACAAATCATCATTGATACAATTTTTGTGAGATACCTGGGTGTACAAATCTTGATTTTTTAATAGTTGAAGCAAATCTTGATTTTTTTATAGTTGAAGCAAATCTTGATTGTTAAAGATAGGATTAAAGAAGAAGGATTAAAACAAGAAGATTAAAGAAGCTTCAAGATAGCTGATTGTTTTGGATTTTTCCATTTGAACGTCCGAGATCAATTGGGTTTTTTTTTCTAACTGAAACAGCAGCTTCTGGAAGTGCAGCCAGCACTTTTTTGGAGAAAGAAAGAAATAAAGTGTGGCTTCTGAGTGCAAGGAGATAAATAAAGCCTGAAGAAGGGCAGGAGGGATCCAGTACCCCCTAATGCACCACCCAATTTTCCTGTGTTGAGGCCATCCATTTTTTTCTTTTTTACTTCCCTTTGCTGGTCCCTTGCCATTTTAATTCCTTTCTTTTGCTGCCCTCGTGTCCGGGTTTGTTTTTTCCCATTTCTTTCACTCATCACTTGTGACCTATCTATATCTAACTATCTAAAGAAGGGCTGTGTCACAGTGTAGCCTTGTAATTTACATTGAAAAGTAGCTTAATGCAAAAGAAACACTATGGAAACTCAAATATTTCACCATGCAAAATTACAATTTTCAAAAAATCCTCTAAAAGAAATCAAAATCCTTCAAGATATTATAGCTCTATAACTAATCTCAAGTTTCAACACAAGCCAAAATATCATCTTTCAAAAATCAGCATATAAAAATAGACCTATTACCTAGGGGCCAAAATCCCTTAAGCTACTATACTCTATAATCAATCTAAACACAATATCCTTGCCTTGGTAGGCAATGCCAACAAAACCTCTCTACTTTGCTAAACCTCTAAGGCTTGGTAAAAACTTTATATTTTTCTGGTTAAATCTATGTATCTTGTCAAAAAAATTATTTTTTGTTAGTTAAACTTATTTCTCCAAACAATTTTTTTTTTAATGATAAATTTTTTATCTCTCGATAATGCCTCTATCTTTTCTTGGTTAAACCTCTACCTATCAGCAGAATCCCTATTTTTTCATAGTTAAACCCTTCTCTCTTTGAAAAAAATCTTTTTATTTCTTGAATAAATCTTTATTGCTCAACAAAATTTCTCTATATTTTGACTAAACTTATGTATTTCCTAGCTAAACTATTACCTCTTGACAAAATCTCTCTACAACTTGCTTAAAGCACTATTTTTTTGACAAAACCTTTCAACCCCTAGTTAAACCTTTATTTATTAGCAAAACTTTTCTACATAACTAAGCCTTTACATTTTGACAAAACCTCTATAATAGTTTTAAATGAATATTCCCCTTGGGTGAAATTTGTAATGAGTTAACAATTATTTTTATGTAGATATTGCATCATTATAAAGTTTGTGGCATTACCAATAAAAAATTTATAATTCGCATTGGGGTATCATAATTTGTTTTCTGACGCGCTCCCAAGTCACGGGGTGAAACCCACTTGAGGCTCTCACAAAGTCAAGTTGCGGAAGTTGAGACTTAGAGGCACGCTCCCGGCTTCCAACTCTAAAAAGGGGTAGAAGGTCGAGTTGGGAGTCCAGGGATTAGACTAGGAAGAGGGTTTAGTAGATCAAGCATGAATCTGCATCAAAACAAACCACCCACGTGGTTAATTCACATTCCGGGACACCCTTGGGTGTTGGGACAAACCACGGGCACTTTGGACCACGAAACACACCACGGCCCGGATTCGGGGGAAGCCACCACCTTCCCCCATATAGTATTATCTGCGACACCCCATCGAGACTACATCCAAATGGCTTTTTTTCCCGGGACTCCCAAGTTGGAGTCCCGAAATTGTCCCAAAATTGTCTTGGGTGGAGTCCCGGGACTTTGGGAGGTCATAACTCCCGACTACGAGGTTTGATCACGACGAGGTCTGAACCAAACTTGTAGCCCTTGTCGAGATCTTTCCAACGACGTATCACACTCTCAATTCGGACGTCGAGAAAAGGTCGATTCCCGACTTTTTATGGTCGGGAGTCAAAGTGCAAGTTTGATTCCCGGCCCTTCTTTTGCCCATAACTTGGGCTACAGATGTCCAAATGACCAATGCGAGGCCATTTTAGATATCTACGCTTCAAGACCTTTTCAATGACACCAAGAACACCCCAATGTGAGGTGTTTTGAGCTTTGCTGTCGAGCTCTAAACATTCGGGAGTCCCGAAGGACTCCAAATCCTCACTTTTTCCAAGTGTTGGGCTTCACCCCCACACTTGGCCAAAGTAGGGTTGCGACATTTTCGATACTCATTTGTTGCAATTAAGATTACATCTAAATTAAGGTATTACATTTTGTTAGGTAGCCTCAGTTTAAACCTACCAATACAATGGCTATTAATTTTGAAATGTACTCTAAATATAGCTCTTACAAATCTAAATGTTTTGTGCAATACATATCTTTCACTATGTGGAAGGCTAGAATTCATTTAAGCCAAGAAGGTTAAATGTCCTTAAATGTACATTATGCATTAAATGGACCAAAATCAAAATGGAACCATTGGAAATATTAACCTGAAGTGCAATACCCACATCCAAAGACTAGTATATATTTTCATCAAGACCTTGCATATTGTTAAAATAGTTAATGAGAAGTTCCTTGCAATATTTACATTTGGTTTTTTTGCATCCTTTTCAAAGACTATAAGTTTAGATGGAATGATGATTATGTAGATGACTACTGCACCAAGGTTTATAACATTTTGATCTACAATCTATAATTATTGAATACCAATTTGAACTATTCCAATATTTAACATATCAAGTATTGAATATTTTTTTGGAAAATCCCATTATTTAGTATTTTGATAATTGAATGATTCATGTGAATATTGATCAATTATTGAACAAATGAATATTTAATAATATGTTTCAGATTTCATAATTAAATGAATATCAAAATTTTATTAAATACATAAATAATGTATTGAGATACTTCCAAACTTTTCAGAAGTCCAAATTTAACAATTGACCATTTTAGAAGTTGAAAAATTGGAAAAAAAAGCTTTCATTTGGAAATGACAGATGCTTCAACAATAATACTAATAATGTTTTGTTTCACTAGATGATCTAACAAATTGATGTTAACAATATTTTGCTCAAAATCAGTAGAAAATTTATTATTGATCACCAACTTAAAAAAATCTAAAACTAAAAATTTAGTCCAAAATTAACTATATATCCTACTAAATAATATAATTCTTTTATTCACATTATGTGGACTAGAATAAAGTGCTTTTGGTTTACTACATATGCATGGCTATGTTTCCTTTCTTTTTGAAATTGCATATATTGTAATACAAGGGTAGCTTGAACATGTGTTTGTGAAATAATTGATTAACTTTGGTCAAAAATAAAATATTCTGAAAATGTATTCAAAGACTAATTAATTTCCTTCAAAGATTTTTTTGTTGAGTATTTTTTTAATAATTACAACATATCTTTAAATAATATAATTGGTGTTAAAACTACCAAGGTACAACAATATGATGATCCTAGTAGAAATTTGTGTTATAACGCTACACTAAAATCACTAATAGTTACTTTTTAAAATATTCAATTTATACCTAAAATTGTAAAATTGTAAAAAATGTATATTAAGTAAAATAGTTAATTAGTGATTACTAAAATTGTTAATTATTACAAGGGAACTTTTATTTCCCATTTTTTCAAGTAAGTGTATTGCCAATCATCTAGAAGAAGAAGAAGCCAAATTTGACTAAAGCTCAGAAAATAAAATAAAAGTTTCACAAAATCCTCCTTAGTTTTTATAACCAATACAAAGTCATTGTCGCAATATGGCAACTTTTGCATTTTTGCAACTTTGCTCCTTCCTGAGTATGGATTCAGGAAGGAGCAAAGTAGCCATTGATTCTATTGCATCACTTAATTCGCATTTTCTGCTTTGTGTTTTCTAAGAATTGTAGAGGGCAGCATTGTGTGGACAATATAGGATGGTCTTAATCTGTGTGAAGAAAAAAATTGTGATCAATGAGATTGTTCAAACTGGTGCCTTAAATTGTTTTGAAGGGTTGCCATAGTGAACTAACACTTAAATGTTGCATGCCTTAACCATGTGGCCTATGCAAAATAACACACAAATTGCAAGGAGCTTTTACCCAGAATTTTGAGCTTCTGATTTTACTTCTCCAATTTTACTGAGGGGTGCATAAACTCCAACATTTCTATATGCATTTTCAACTTTCCAACCTCCTCCTCATACTAAGAAACAAGGTCATGGCACATCACTTGTGTCGTTTGTTATAGGGAGTGATTTTAGAGAATGAAAACAAGCTTTATTCTTCTTTCTTGTGATAGTGGCGGAGTGCTTCAACAAGCAATTGTTAGCTATAAACTGCCTTATTGTTTTGGGTTGGCCTCTTCTTTTTTGAGCTTTGGAAATGTCCTAGTGCCGGAAATTTTGACTAAGGGATGGGAGCTCTGAGATTCAAAAGGGATTGATGATACTTGACTTCTCTCCACAGAGCGCACTGCTGGTTTGTTTCACTTGGCCCTTAAAAAGACAGGAAATGTTGGGCTATTCCCCATTTTTCCAGAGCTCTTCATGGCTGGGGTCTCTTTGGATGGGTGATCCAAAGAAACCCCAGCCATTAGGTTCCAGTGAATTAGGTTCATCTGGCAATAACCTGTAATTTTGACCTTAGTTTTAAATTGGGAGTTAGAAATCTGAATGGTGGCCCAGCTTTAGATGCAGCGCCCATGGGGTGGCCACCACCCTGAAGGCGGTAAACTAAAATCCTTGTGAAGGACTGCAACAACTGTCCTAACCTGATTGGATGTTTTTTCTAAATGCAACAGCCAACTAGCACCCAATTGCTGTGCAATGCAGGTCATAGCAATGTAGGTGAAACCTCATAATGCCATTCAGTTGGTGCAATGTGTGGAAAGAGGGTGAGTGCTAATAATTGTTAAGAGTGCAAGCACGAAGAGTCTCTTTTCATGGTATTCACTCCATTCCAGCTTCACACTCATTTTCCCAGTCCCCTTCAAATTGAGAAGAATCCCAGCAAAAGCCTCATCATTGCCTGCTTGCAAGACTGCTGCTTCAACCCAGTTCTCGCCCTGGTAACACTCCTGCACAAGTAAATCAGCCGGATTGAGTATTCATCAACCAATGGCGAGCTAATTGCTGGTGGTTTGCTCACAGAGCTGTCCACTTGGTAATTTGGCGGACATAGTTTTGATGATCACTTATTAATGCAGCTGCAATGGCTATTGTGGCCAGCACATTAGTGAGTGATCACCAAAACTATGTTTGCTGCATTTCCAAACAATGTCCAGTGTGCACATGAAGGACTTTATAAGCAAAGCATTCTAAAATCAAAGAATTACAGCATCATGTAATGTGGTCTGCTCACACTGAATGCTCTGAAACTGTTCCCATTAACTCAACCAAAGCATAACAGTTTCAACTGTGTTATTTTTCTGGTGGAATGTCGCCATTTTTTCACAACACAATTGGGAACATTTTGTTTTTCTAGTGTAAGTTTCACTAAATTTGCTATTTTTTGTTAAATTTGGCCACAATTTCGATACAAAGAAAATGAAAAAAAACACCCTGTTTCCCTGATCATCCCTCAGAAGATTTAGCCAATTCTGGCTATAAACCACACATGAAGAACAGATCTTTAATCATCATTTTATAATTTGGGCTACACACTGGAAACCAAATATAGAAATCTGGTGAGCTTTGTTAATTTTCACTTTTACTGATTGAAAACCTTAAATAGGATGTAAATCTATATGAGGAACCCTAAACCGAAATCTGCACCCCAAATCTTACATGGATGTGAGATCTCTCCCACTGGCCAGAGCCAACAAAAACTTTTGAGGTGGAGGTTCAACCTGTAGCAAACAGGTGCAGAAGGAGAACTGAGTAAGGTATATCTTACGTAGTCAACAATTCGAAATGACCAAACCATGCAATTCATAATCAAATGACAGTCCAAAGAATGGATTGATGTCCAGGAAAGGAAGAAAAGCCTAACTACGATATAATAGTGTGCTTTAGGAGCAAATGCACATGAGCCCCTTACAAACCAATACATGGACCATGGTATGGACACTTGTGTACAGGAAGTGGTCCCCTGCAGATATAGCCAGCTCCACTCGACAAGCTTTCTGTGACCAATTTGGAGATCTGGGCACAACCATGGAATGTGAGGAAAACGTATATGTTTAAATTTTGACACCTCAAATAACTGACTGCATGAGCACAATGTCCGCAAGGAATATTCAAAGGTTCTGGTTCAAACATTTTAAAGTATTGAAAATAGCTTCTAATTATGGTTGGTCTTGTTCCAGGGTTGGAATGGTGCCCTGTCTGTAGTCAGGACTCAGATCATCATATTTGACCTTTTGAAGTCCAGAAGCTCATTGCACACTCGTAAGAAGCTGGGTCGATTACATGGATCTGTATCCCAGCATCTCTTTATCAGACGTACCAGATGCATTGGGCAATCATGTGGTAGAGGTGGTCTTTCTCCTCGCCTAATTACATCCAAGAGTTCACTCATCTTGTATTCAGTATGTGGAAATGGAATCTTCCCTGTGAGAATCTCTCCACAGGTAATTCCATAACTGTATACATCTGCTTTGAGTGGATAGTTTTTCTTTGCAATCTCCTCCTCCTGTGTAGTGCACCCACCATTAGTGTGATGACACAGGATACAAGTGAGGTAAATGAAATCAAACACTTGCCTCACCTCATTCTTCTACCTACAAATCATCATTGATATAATTTTTGTGAGATACCTGGGTGTACAGCTCAGGTGCCATGTATGTTTTTGTTCCAATATTGTTTGTCTGCTTTGTGGCTGTTGAGCTCATTAGTTTCTCCTTGGCCAATCCAAAGTCTGCCACTTTAACATTGATGTAACCCATTTCAGCCAACTCTGGAACTGATGTGGGGTTCACAAGAATGTTAGACGATTTTATATCCCGGTGGCCCACTCCCTGTTCATGCATGTACTTCAAGCCCCTTGCCACCTGAAGCATGATGTCCACTGCTACTGGCAAGGAGAATGGCACATGATCAGGGTCTGGCATTCTGGCATCCATGAACTTGCGAAGGTCTGTGGACATGAGTTCCATCACCAAGGAGCATTTCTCTGCATCAGTTGTGCAACAAAATAGTTTTATGATGTTGGGGTGCTTGAGGATTCCCAAAATGTCTGCCTCTTTCTTGAAGCTGACATTTTCAGCACCCGTGAACACCTTTATTGCACAGGGCAGTCCTAACCAGACTGATTGGTAGACAGTGCCATAGGTACCCTGTCCCAGATGTTTCACTATTGGGAGTGTTTTGTCATCTTGTGTGTTCCAGAGAAGCAGGGGGAAGTCTACCTTAGTACTCTGGTCACTGGCTTGCTGAGAATACCTGTGTAACAAATGATCTACCATGACATCACTTTTATCATGCCTCTTGAATTGCATCAAGTTTGCCACGAGTTCTTCTCTGTCCAAGGCCGCCCTTCTTGCAAGGATACGATCTTGCTCAAACTGGTTGAGTTTGTCCCCATCTCCTAGAGATTGAATCTGCTCACTGGAGTTCAACCCAGACAGGATGGTGAGATTTAGAAAGTGTGTACACCACCACTTCAAATCATGGAGAATCCCAACAAAAGCCTCTTCATTGCCTGCTTGCAAAACTGCTGCTTTACCCCAGTCCTTACACTTGCAACACTCCCGCACAAGTAAATCAGCCCTTTTGACCACTCTTAGCAGATGCAGAAGAACTCTATGCATAGCCCATGTCAATATGATCTCCGAATTCTGGTGTTCTTGTAAGAGCCAGTCCTTGATCTCTGCCAGTTTGTTTGCCAAGTGATTACATTGCCCCCAGTTTACTCTCACACAGTTGTTGTTGGACCAATCCTGGTTATCCATTTGTCTGGTCTGGATCAGCACATTGTCTATGACCTCCACTACAAGGTCAAACGTTCTTGTACCGGGGAAGCAATCTTGTGCAATCCTCACTGCTGCCTTGGACATGGTAGTTTCATTAGCTTCTTTAAAGACTATCTCCCCAACCCTGTCACCAAATCTGTGTCTTATCCTTCTCTCCAGGTCTGATAGTTGTACAAGACGACCAATGACCACCATCACTCGGATGCCAGTTGTTTGGGATAGTTGGGCAGCAATGAAGTCAAGATTTGCTTCAACTATGGGGTTGGCCTTCTTTTGAATGTCATAATTTGAAAGCAGAAATGTACAGTAAACGCGAGGATTAAAGAAACAGAGGCTTTCGGTATGCTCCTCCCATATCAGTGTGGGTTCGATATGTGAATCTATGAATTTACGGGGAATCCCTGCTCCTCTCTCCCATTCCTCTAGCAAACGAGTCTTATGCCCAGGGTGTTCAAGAAGGAACTCACGAAGGAATGGGTTTTCTTGACATTGAACCTCAAGGAATTGTTTCTCCAGGTGGATCCTCCCCAGGCCACTAGAGCTGTGCATCAAGTCTTTGAAAACTTTGAAGTTATATTCGGCCTCACACCCGACCCACTCTTGGAGGACGACGTCGGTGGTGTCATATCCGATGTTAGCGACCAAAACCTTATCCCCCCGCTGGAGGGATAACTTCTCGCAAGAACTGTAGGAGGCTGCATCAGTTTGAAGAAGCATGATCACGGGATGGGTGCTCGCATTGATTCCATTTGAACCACCCACCACGAGTCCCGCATCTACCATGCATGATTTCATTTGCTGCCGTGGATTGTGACTCCAGATCGAAGGAACTGTCACACACCACTGCACATCCTGCATCGACAAGTCCGAATAGAAATGGAACTTCTGGATATGTCCCAGGATGAACTTCCCCATCGCTCGCAAGTAGTCGGAGATGACGTGGTTCAGAGTCAGGCCCGGGGGAAGATCTGATGCAGATGAAGGCCCCGCATCGCTGCTCGAAAGATGGTGCCTCAACGGCGTAACATAGAATCCCACTACAGGCATGTCGCGTGAGGACAGAACATTCGCATTAGTTGCAGCTTGTTCCCGTAGGTTCCGCATTGCTGGCAGATCCTTCTCAAATTCCGTCCAGGCCATGTATCCCCAACTACTGAAGCAAAGATCACCATTCGCTTTGCCAACCTCTGGTTTGTAGTAGATTGCCGTGGGGGTTGCGTCACGCTTCGACTCTACTCCCGGCCAGTCATGGCATGTGAAGATGGGGGAGGGCGTGAATTTGTGCGCGTAGGCAAAGGAGGAGTAAGTGGTACCCAAATGCAATCCCACAATAACTTTAGGCTCAATCACTTCTGGCTTTCTTCCCGCGGCACCGCTAGGTAGTTGCTGAAGGGGTGGTGATTGGGGTACTGACGACGGGATGCTCCTCTTTCCTCGCAACAAATTCGTGAACATTTTTTCAAGTGCGCCTAGCTCTCTGTCTCTCTTAGACTCCATTCACTTTGTTTACAAGGTCCCTATTCACCCATCTTCTTCTTCGTAACCAACCGCTCATGATAAACCCTGTTGAAAAGATGCAGGAATTCACAAGACAAAGTTGACATTAAAACTGGGTGACGACATTTCACAACAACCTAATTTAGATGAAAACTTCAAACAAAGACTATCTTTAAAGAAAACAGTAATAATTTCTCCAAATTTTCCCAAGCACGATGACTAGTCTTTCCTAAAATCTAAAAGATTCAGCTTCTTCTTCTTCTGATTACTAGCTACCAAAGGGAAGGCAATAGGGAGAAAAAGAGGACCACAGAGAAGTGTACCCGTGATTCTTCAAGTATAAGCTTTGAAGTTCTGTGGAACTCTTCTCAAGACACGAAACTTCCTCGACATGTCATTTAAGTCTTCAATTTCTGGGCGATTTGGCGGAAGGAAAGCTGTGGGCCGCGAGCCACATGTTTCAAATGTTTTTTCCAGTTCATTGGACCTATCCACTTCCCACATTAAGCTTCAAGGCCAAGAAGCTACAACCCTAGAATGAGGTGGTTGCTTAAAAGCATACCGACAACATAGCTGTTAATAGCTATCCCAACTCTCGGATGAAGGGGTGTTATAGGTATCCCAACTCTGGGAAGTGGATATTGGGTTAGGTAAAAATAGGTGACAAACATAGTTAGTTGTTAAATAAACAAGGATAAACGTTTTTTGCTTTGTTATGAATCTGAAACATTAAAATGGGGGCTGATAAACCTCATTTCCTTCATTGATTGGTTCACTGGGTAGTGGGGAAACTATTTAGGTATTGTTGCAAGCTTTATTAGATTTTTCCAATCAAAGATGCCCGACAAAACGGAGAAGAAGGAATTTTGGGATCCTCACAATTAACTAATATGATTCGCAATATGTTATCATCATTATTACCATTTGGTTTTCTTCTTGCTGCAGTCAAAACAAGAACTCTACACTTAAGTTTTGAAGTTTTCCATTGAAGTTATTTGTAAAATATTGGAAATAGGGATGGAATTGTTCGTTAAAGATTGAAATAAGTTGAAATGGTTAGTTGATTTTTTATTCTTGCTAAAAACAACTTGGGCTGGGAAAAGTTGAACAGGTCTGGCTTCTCAATCGGCGTCCCTTCTTTCCTATTTGTTTATATTTGCTTGACCATCTGAAAATATCCAATATTTTATATGTTGGTCTTCCCCATTGTGTGATTTATATTAATTAGTTGAGTTCATTTCATACTTCTGCTAAAAAAAACTTTGGCACATGAAAAGTCTAATGGGTCTTCATTCTCAACTATCATAGGTCCTTTCTAGCTACATATAGTGATTGGCCTCCAAAACGATCTAAACCTCAGCCATTTTGATTTCAATGTTTGTGGTGAGCTCGATTGGTCAAGTCGTTAATACTTTAGAGCATCTGTATGTGACTCCAGAAAGTAAAATTTATTGTCCAAAACTCAAATTGTGCCGGTTTAGCTCAGGAAATTTCTGCACCAAATTTGTGCAGCTTGATGTGCCTGCTAAAGGTGCAACAAGGTTGTGCACCTCCAATCGGACCTGACTGTGGCTCAGTATTTCTGATTTGTGAAACATAATGATTGTTCTAGCTGGTTTGCTATTAGTAATTCCAACATATATGCAGTTCCAGTTACAGTTTTATTAGTAGGGTTGCCAAAAAAACCAGCTAAACTTAGACATTTAATTTTACTATCCAGAGTGACATACTGAGCACACAAGGAGATGCTCTTACCACCCACCTTCTAGTCCTTCGAAATCCACCTTTCAACCTGTCATTTGATCTGTTAATAAGTTTTGGCAATGAAATGAGAATTTAAGAAGGTTTTGGTCAAAGAAAGAGAGAAAGAAAGAAAGAAATAAATAAAGTGTCGCTTCTAAGTGCAAGAAGGTAAATAAAGCCTGAAGAAGGCCAGGGGTGATCCAGCACCACCCAACGCACCACCCAATTTTCCTGTTTCGAGGCTATCCATTTGCATGAATTCCAATGGCAATCCCTGACCCACCTGGGTGGGCTTTTGGTTTTTTTTTCCTCTTCCCTTCGCTGGTCCCCTTGCCTTTTTTTAATTCCCCTTTCTTTTGCTGCCCTAGCGTCTGGGTTCGTTTTTGTTTCTAGTTCAACTTTTATTTCCCAGCAATTTTTTTTTAATGATAATTTTTTTTATCTTTTCTTAATGTCTCGATCTTTTCTTGGCTAAACTTTTAATTTTTGGAAAAACTTCTATCTCTTCTTAAACCTCTACCTCTTGACAAAATCTTTATCTCTTTCTAGCTAAACCTTCCTCTCTTTAATTTAATTTTTTATTTCTTAATTAAATCTTTACTTCTCAACAAAAATCTCTCCAGGTTTTTGACTAAACTTGTGTATTTCCTAGCTAAAATACTACCTCTTTACAAAATCTTTCTACATCTTGACTAAAGCACTATCTCTCGAAAAAACCTCTCTACCTCTTAACTAAACTTTTATTTCATAACGAAAATTTTCAACTTCACTAAACCTCTACATTTTGATAAAGCCTCTATATTAATTTTAACTGAGTATTGCCTTTATAGTGAGTTAACAATTATTTTTATGTAGATAGTGCAATATTATAGAGTTTGAGGCATTATCAACAAAAAAATTGTAATTCAAATGGGGATATTGTAATTTGTTTTCGATACTCATTTGTTGCAATCAAGATTACATCTAAATTAAGATATTACATTTTGTTAGGTATCCTCGATTTAAACCTACCAATACAATGGCTATTAATTTTGGAATGTACCCTAAATTTAGATTTACATTCACAAATCTAAATGTTTTGTGTTATACATATCCTTCACTACGTAGAAGGCTAGAATGCAGTTTCACCAAGAGGGTTAAATATCCCTAGCTGTACTTTAAATGGACCAAAATCAAAATGGAACCATTGGAAATATTAACTTGAAGTGCAATACCCACATCCAAGGGTTAGCATATATTTTCATCAAGACCTTGAATATTGTTTAAATAGTTAATGAGAAGTTCCTTGCAATACTTACATTTGGTTTGTTTGCATCCTCTTCAATGACTATAAGCTTAGATGGAATGATGAGTACATAGATGACAAGTGCACCAAGGTGGTTTATAATGTTTTGACCTACAATCAATAATTATTGAATAACAATTTGAACTATTCCAATGTTTAACATATCAAGTATTGAATATATTTTTTGAAAACCTCACTATTTAGTCTTTTCATAATTGAATATATTGAACATTCAGCAATTAAATACTCAAATTTTACTGAATAATTAATATCAATCAATTTAGAAATATTGAATAATTAAATGAATACTGAAATATTTTTGAAATTTTATTAAATATGTAAATCGTGTATTTAGACAATGCAAAACTTTTCAAAAGACCAAATTTAACAATTGACTATTTTAGAATTTGGAAAATTGAAAAAAAAACTTTGGTTTGGGAATCTCTAGATGCTTCAACCATAATATCGGTCTCACTAGATGATCCAACAAATGGATTTTAACAATGTTTTGCTCAAATTCAATAGAAAATTTAATATTGCTCACTAAGTTACAAAAATTTAATAGTAACAATTTAGTCCACCAAAAAAAAAACCCTACTAATTAATATAATTTTTATAATCACATTATGTGAAGCAAGATAAAGTGCTTTAGGTTTACTACATATGCATGGCTATGTTTCTTTTTTGTTTGAAATCTCATATATTGTAATACAAGGGTAACTTCAACATGTCATTATCAAGTAATTGATTAACTTTGGTTGAAAATAAAATATTTTCAAAATATATGCAAAGATTCAAAAAAAATTGAATTTTTTTTTTGAAAATTTTAAAATATCATAAAATAATATAATTGGTGTTAAAACTACCAAGGTACTACAATATGATGATCCTACTAGAACTTTGTGTTATAACAATACAAGAAAAAACAATTCACTAATAGTTACTTTTTAAAATATTCGATTTATACTTAAAATTTAAACATTGTAAAAAATGTATATTAGGTAAAATAGTTAGTTTATGATTACTGAAATTATTAATTATTCAAGGGAACTTTTATTTTCTATGTTTTCAAGTGTATTGACAATCATCTAGGAGAAAGAAGCCAAATTTAACTAAGGGTTAGATAATAAAGTAAAACTTTTGCAAAACCCTCCCTATTCTTTATAACCGATAGGAACTCATTGTCTCCATATGGCAACATTTTCATTTTTTTTCTTCTAAAAAGAACCTTCATCCAATCTGGTTTTCTTTGTCAACATAATGCAAAAAAATTCAAGAAAAATAAATAAATTCATAACATTAAAATACTTCCATAATTTTGATCAATTGAAAAAATATTTAGTTATTTCCAATATAGCAAGCATGTGTGTAAAAATGTTGTCCCATTCACATTAAGTATCTTTGGACCTCAAATGATAATATAAACTCATGAAAAAACAACAACTATTACACAAGGCATTCAAACCCACAAATTCAATACCTACATTTGGGCTACATCCCAAAATTAACAACCATTATATTGGTAGGCTTCAATTCAGGATATTTAACAAAATGCAATAACACCCTTATTTGAGTGTAAACTTAATTGCAACAAATTAGTAGATTTTTTAAAATAATATCCCCATTTGAATTATAAAATTTTATTAGCAATGCCACAAATTCTAAGGCCTTGCATAAAGAAAATTGCCATCTCATTACAAATTTGACCCATTGGCAATAACCACTTCATCTTACTTAAAAGGTTTTGCAAAAAGGTGTAAATTTAGATAGGAAATAAATAAATTTAGTTTAAAAATATAAAGATTTTGTGAATAAATATAAAAGTTTTGTCAAGAAATAAAGGTTCAACCAAAAAATTTTTAAAAAATTTGTAAGTAAAAGGTTAGCCAAGAAAAGATAGAGGTTTTGACAAGGTAGAGGTTTTGTGAGAAAAAAATAGAAGATAAATATGTTTGGAGGTTAGTTGTTAATTGGTAGGTAAGGCCAAGATGTAAAATGAGTGAGGTAGCTGGGTAGGAGGGTAGTACAGAGGTCAGGACCAGAAAAAAATATCCAAAAGAAATACGCCAAAGTTCAACAACCCAAAAAGTGTACTGTGATACAATGTTGGTTGATTCAAGGTGAAGAGCTAGATGAATAAACACAATCATCATTCTATGGACATAACAATAATTGGTGCAGTAGTGTGTCTTGCTTCCCCTTGGCCCTGAAGAAGGTTATGCCAGCCTAATTTATTGCATTAGATATAAACTTTAACTAGTTTTCCCATCAAATCACTCAAGAGGGACCACTGATTAGCAGATACTAGTGTAGTTATGTAGTTGACCCAAGTGTGAACTCATCCGTCAACTAATTTTTCTTTCCACAGCAAATTTTGTTATTTGATAAAACTTTCAATGACAAAAATTATTCAAACACCTCAGGTCTAGAAAAAATCACCTTCATTCAACCTTACTCACGAGCGGCTTTCCAAGAATACCAAAAGTGCACCCAAATTCTCCTATAATTTTTAGTTTTGATTCAAATGAATTCTGAGTAGAAATTTGTTCAATATTCACTAACTTCTCCATTGTACATCAAAACATTATGAAATCAACTCAATGCATCCTTATTTGTTTAGAGCTTTCCAATCGTATCAAAAGGGTGATAAGAGACATGATTTGAAAAAATTCAATGCAACATACAAACAAAACAATGTCTCACATACATGCTGGCCCTGCAAATAGATAAGATGTTCTACATCTATTTCCTGTGTCTACACTCTCAACACCAAAAAAAATCCATTCCAATCTAAACAGTCTAAACACTTTCACCCAAAAAACCTGTTTATCTAATATGAAACCGGTTCTGACAACGTAAAACTTCCAAAGGTTTGGATCCAATGTGATAGTCCCTGGTCCTGTGGGGGCAGGGCCCAATAAAATAAAAAGGCAAATACAACACATATGCCCTGAACACTAATTTCATAAGGAACTCTGGCTTTTTGAGTACCTACTAGAGAAGGGCTGTTCACCCTCTTTTTTGGTCGGTAATGCCCTTGGAGGGGGTAAGTTTTAGAAGTAAGTACCCCATAGCTCTGCACTT